>Ga0209208_10011116_pt1 | contig 11570 bp, 6 predicted proteins | sample S1TSphfallax_3_FD_187694 | JGI IMG/M metagenome (GOLD analysis project Ga0209208, IMG submission 187694) | Host-associated microbial communities from peat moss isolated from Minnesota, USA - S1T2_Fd - Sphagnum fallax MG (SPAdes) (version 2) | ecosystem: Host-associated > Plants > Peat moss >...
AAGGGATGATTGCCATTTTTGTAACAGCTACCTATGGATGATCGCCACATTAGGCACTAATGATCACTACATTAAAAAAACACTTGGAGAATCGACCCTAACAGGGACTGTTCCACCGGCGTTAAAACCAGGTAGGTTGCAAAAATAAAACGTCGAAAAGGAGGTAGGTAGGTAACTAATTAGTGTTCATTGTGTCTCATAATTCCACCGCTTGGGGTGCGGAATCAGCTGCCTCGGCTTTCGACCTCATAGAGCAGGCCTGATGTAGGTCAGTAAGTATTGATTCCGCCTCGTATTTCAACGGCTGAGTGGCTGAATCAGCTGCCTTGGCTTTCGACCTCATAGACCAGGCCTGATGTAGGTCAGTAAGTGTTGATTCCGCCTCGTATTTCAACGGCTGAGTGGCTGAATCAGCTGCCTCTGCTTTTTACAATTTTTAACCTGATAGAGCACGCCTGAGGGAGGTCATTAAATTGTTGATTCTGCCTCTCAATTCCAACACTCCAGGTCCGATTCCTCAACAAGTTCCCCAACTGAACACCAAAAAAATCCGTTCCAATGTAAGTAGTCTAAACCATTTCATCAAAGAACCACCCCGGTTCTAATAACGTAAAACTTTCAAAAGTTGGATCCAATGTGATAGGCCAAGTCCCTGTGGGGGCAGGGCCCAATCAATAAAATCAGGTTCCGGTTCCAAAAATCGGACATAAAGATATAACACAAGTCCTTAATGTAAATTTTATTTTTTATGATGTATAATATTGGTCTAAATATATTATTATTTAGAACATATCAAGTAATACATTATATATAATTAAATATATTATGGAATTATATTGTTGATTCATTTTTATATATATAAATGTATTCATGTTTATTTAAAATAGGATAAGAATTGATTAAATATATATAAATAAAAATTTAAATTATATATATATATATATACCCATGGTTGTGTATAGATCAATTTTTATTGTAAAAAATATTTTTAATGAGAATTTAAAAATTCCAAAAATATAAGTTATTAACATTGTATATTTTATAAATGCATGTAATTGAATATTATTTCTATGTAAATTGAAATACTTGAATTGAAGTTTGAAATATAAGTTACTAATATTATGTAAGTTTAGTCCTTGTAAATTAATTCTATGTAAATTTTAGTTTACAATGTAATAAATGATGATATATTTCATTTATTAATGTGTGAAATTATATATTTTTGCATTTCTAGAGATATAATGTTTGCATAATTATTTTAACTTTGTAGAATTTTTAATTAAACATTTGATGGAGGAGGAAGGTGGGACAAAAATGGGGTATTCTTTCATAGGTGCATTTTTCAAATAAGGCTTGTAGAACCTTGAATTTTTTTTCCAATTATGGTTGTTTAGAATTTGTGCTCCAAATGCTTAGAAAATAGCAATTGAGCTCATCAATTTGGCTATGGTATGTAATCATTTTGTAATGGATGTGGCATGATTTTACCCAAGATCCACTATTTAAATCCTTGCATTTATGATGATTATAAACCAAAATTCTATCAATTAACCAAAAGTTCAACCCAAAATAATTTCTTGGTCACAGTTTTGTTTCCATTTTCATGCATCCCCTAAATCAAAGGTGGTTGTTACATTATATGAATATTTTTATAAATCATCAACCCATTGAAGCCATTGGCAATGCCATGGTTAGTGCGTGTAAAATTGAATGTTCAATACCAATTTAGAGAGTTTTTAAAAACCCAAATTTGGGTTAAATTATGTAATCTTCTTTCATTTTTTTTGTTGTGGCTTTTTTTGAATACCTGTTAATATGCAATGACCTCATGAAAACAAAAAATTTAAACATGTAAAATGAAATGATAAGCAAGTTTTAAAACCTTTCAAAATCATTTGCCTAAACAATTGACTCAAAATCAAAATATTATCACATCATGGGAATCGAGGGTTTTGAGAGTGGGGCAAGAGTTCACATGAGAATTGAAAGGTCCTAAAAGTGCAAGCGAAAGTCTGAAGACCCGAAAATGCAAGCAAGAGTTTGAAGACCTAAAAGTGCAAGCGGGAGTCTACACAAAAGTCCAGGGTCCGGGGAGTGGGGCGAGAATCTACGTGGGGTCAAAAGGTCCTAGAATTATAGTCAAAAGTCCAGGCATGAATCCAAGGTTTCAAGACTAAGGGCAAGAGTTTGTGTGAGGGTCAAAAGGTCTTGGAATTGTTGTTGGGAATTCGTTCGAGAATTTAAGGTCCTAAGACTGGGGGCGAAAATTTGCACAAGGGTCGTTTTGATAACCTTGGTTACAAACTTCTATTGCAACTGGCAATTCGTCTCGTGTCTACAAAAGTGGAGGCGGGAGTCCGCATGGGGGTTGTGAGTCTACACAAAAGTCCCAAGGCACAAGGCGGGAGTCAAAGATCTCAATAGTGGGGGGGTATTAAGAGTTAGGAGTTTGGAATTACCTTGGTTGGTGGTGACATTTTGGTCAATGCAATAACCTTTGTTATGAACTTTTGTTGTAGTCGACAATTCATCCTATCTATACGCCTCCATTCACACCTTTGAAGAATTTTCATCTTAACAAATATCCAATGTGCATGTTTAAAGTAGGAAATAAAAACACTGTCTATAATCAATAGCAAGTCATCTAATCTTCATGTTCACAAAAAATAGATAACAAATCACAAAAATCACAAAAAAAATATTATTGAGAACTACAAATTAGTTTGAGCTTTAAAGGAAACACACTTGATTCAAGATAACTTATATTGCAAAGAAGGATTTTTTTTTAAAACCTACACCACCACTCGCATTGCTTAACAATGTTATCTAAACCAACATGACGCATCAAATCAGGTAGGAGTCGAAGGTCTAAATAAAGCGGATGACAATTTACGCATGCATCAAAAGTAATGGGAGTGTGAGTGAAAGTCAACGTGGGAATTAAAGGGTGTGCACAAACTAAAAGTCAAAGGTCTTGTGAATGGGGGCGAAAGTCCATGCAGGAATTGAGGGTCTCAGAAGTGCGAACAAAAATTGAGGGTCCTAGGAGTGCACATGGACTCTTGCCTACAATTCCAAGACCCTTCGATTTTTGCATGAACTCCTACCTATAATTCCGAAACCCTTTGACCTTCACGTAGACTTCTGCCTTCACTCCCAGGACCCTAGATCCCCGCTCAAATTCCCGCCTGCACTTTTGAGACCTTTTGACTCATGCACAAACTCTCGTCCCCACTTTCGGGACCATCGACACCCAAGGTGTGATAATGTCCTAATTTTGAATCAACTAATTAGGCAAATAATTTTGAAAAGTTTTAAAACTTGCTTATCGTTTCACTCCTACATGTTGAAAGTTTTTGTTTGCATGAGGTCATTGCATATCAATAGGTACTCAAGGAATTAAGCCACAACATAAATAGTCAAAGAAGATTACATAATCTAACTCCAAATTTGGGTTTTCAAAAATTCTCTAAATTGTTATTACACATTCAATGTTACACACACTAATCATGGCATTGCCAATGTCTTCAATGGTTTGATGATTTCTATAAATATTCATGTAATGTAACAACCACCTTTGATGTAGGGGATGCATGAAAATGGAAACAAAATTGTGACCAAAAAATGTGGCTAGTTACAATAGAAGCTCATAGCCAAGGTTGTTGGATCAATTAAAATGTTGACAACAACCAAGGTAACTCTTAACTCCTAATATCCCCCCACTTTCAGGATCTTCAACTCCCACCTTGAACATGCATTGGGATTCATGTGTAAACTCACAATTTTCATGTGGACTCTCGCCTACACTTTCATAAACACGGGATGAATTACCAACTGCAACAAAAGCTCATAGCCAAGGTTGTCGAATTGACCCCGTGCGGATTTTCACTCCCACTCCCAAGACCTTGGATTCATGTGTAAACTCCTGCCTACAATTTCAAGACCTTTTGACCCCCACGCTAACTCTTGCCCCTAGTCTTGGGACCTTAAATTTTTGCATGAACTCATGCCTGCAATTTTGAGACCCTTTGACCTTCACATAGACTTTCACCCCCAATCTTGGGACCCTAAATTCCTGCATAAATTCTTGCCTGCAATTCCAAGACCCTTTGACCCCCACACAAACTCTTGCCCCCATTCTCAAAACCCTAAACTCCCATGTAGATTCCTACCTATAATTTCGAAACCCTTTGACCCCCACACAAAGTTTCATCACCACTCCTAAAACCCTAAACTCTCATGCGAACTCTCGCTTATAATTTTAAAACCCTTTAACCTTGGTGTGGATTGTGGCCCCCATTCCTAGGACCTTGAATTCCCATGCGAACTTTCACATGCACTTCCATGGACTCTTGCTTATAATTCCAAGATGATTTGACTATTGCATGGACTCTCGATTACACTTCTAGGACCTTTTGACTCTTGCATGAACTCTCACTTTCATTTTTGGGACCTTCAACTCCCACTTCATACATGCCTTTTGACTACCGTGTGAATTCCTAGCTCGCGCACCTTTTTGCTTAATTATTTTTAATCTTTAATTTGAAGCAAGATGTTCTAGTCATATGTCTATTGCAACTAAGGGAAAGGTAAAAATCTTGTTTGTAGAATTCATAATTCTAAAAATATAATATTTGCCTGACTATTGTCATTTGGTAAAGTTTTTAATTAAACATTGAATATAATTTTAAAGACATTTTCAATATCATAAATGACAATAATTCATTAATGGAACAATGCAAGTTGTTTAATATATATAAACCCATTGTTATGTATATTGTAATTTGTTTATGTTGTTTTTTATTTTCAAATAAAAGTAAAATTTCCCAAAAAATAAGTTATTAACATTGTATATTTTATTAATGCATTTAATTGAATACTATTTTTGTGTAAATTGTGTTTGTGAATCATTTTTATTTTTTTTGAATATTTGGTTTCAATAATGACCCCATTTTTTCCCTTTTTAAAACATAAAAAAATCGTTTAGCAATAACCCTAACTTGCTTCAATAAGGGTTTAAGGCATATGATTAAGGGTTTTAATTGCATTTTAAAACATAAGTTCTTAATATTATGTACGTATGGTCAATGTAATTTTTTAACTATATGTAAAATTCATTTTATAATATATGAAATAATGATATACTTAATTTCTTAATGTGTGGATTTATTAAATTTTTTGCATTCTTAAATATGTAATATCTTAATTAAAAAATTATGTTAAATTTTTAAAGTAAACATTAAATATTGTGGGAAGACATTTTCAAACTCATAAATGGACCATTGCAAAATCATTGGTATATGTAGACGAAGGTATTGCAATATTGGCCACATCGATGGCATAAAGTTTATTTCAACAAAATTTTGATTTGTAATTGCAATACCCTCATTTATACCATGGTTTAGGATTTGTCACAATATAGTGTGGGTATTGTATTGCTTATAGTTTTGTTATGGCTATGCAATACCCTTCCAAGTTTCAAGGTGAATGCAAATATCCTAAGATGATGTAGGTGATGCATTTAAATTCCATAACTTTGTTTATATGGACCTTTTAACATCAATAAGAAAAACTTTGTAATACCTTCATTTTCTTGAATCAATATGTTTGGCATCATATAACGAACATGGAATGAATATTTTTTTAACTTTTTTTTTTCATGGTTTACGATTTATCCTAAAATGATGCAAGTATTACTTGCCTTATAGGTTTTGCTAGGGCTATGCAATACCTTTCCAAATTCCAAAAAATATGTATGGAGCCCAAAGGTTTTATGGGATACCCTAAGAGGGGTAATGCATGTGGATTGAATAATTATGGGCATGAGGAATAACCCTTTAATAGTTCAAACCAAAATAATTAAACCCATGGTGTTTGTGGATTACTTCAAATAGGGTATCGTTTTCTTTCTAGGTTTTGGTCTAACTATGTAATACCCTTCTAAGTTTCAATATATATGTGACAAAGCTTAAACAATTTTTGATATACCCTAAGAAAGGTATTACATATGCATTGAGTAATTATAGGCACAAACAATACCCCTCCAATAGCCTACACCAATATAATTCAATGCATAGTGTTTATAGATATCTCATCAAGGTATTGCATTCCTTCTAGGTTTTGTTTGGGCAATGCAATACCCCTCCAAAAACCTATGGTGTTTGCAAATTACCCCAAATACGGCAATGTTTTCATTCCCTAAGTTTTTGATATGGTTATGCAATACCTCTCCAAGTTTCAATAAATATATGATGGAGCCCAAACAATTTTTGATATACCTTGAAAAAGGTATTGCACATGTATTGAATAATTTTGGGCATAAACAATACCCCTCCGATAACCTGAAACAATATAATTCAATCCATAGTGTTTATCAATTACCTTCATAAGGGTATTACATTCCTTCTAGGTTTTGTTTAGGTAATGCAATACCCCTTCTAGGACCCCATGGTGTTTACATATTACCCCAAATAGGGTATTGATTTCCATCTAGGATTTGGTATGGTTATGCAATACCCATTCAAGAATCTCATGATATGTTATGGAGCCAAAGGATTTTTAAGATACCCTAAAAGGTGTAGTGCATGTGCATTGAATAATTATGGGTTAAACAATATACTTCCAATAGCCTGGACCAAAATAATTCAATTCATGGTGTTTATAGAGTACCTTCATGAAGGTATTGCTTTCCTTCTAGGTTTGAACTTCTTATTTTTGGGAATATAGACTTTTTTTTTGGTTTGAGTGCAAAATTACAATCATTTTTCTAATAATTTCATCAAACATACATATAAGAATATGCGAGAATGTATTTATAACTATTAACACAAGATGATGTAAAATGAAAGGAAAATGCATTAAACAAAAAAACATGAATGACATGTGCCATAAAAATGTGCAAAAAATAAGCAAGTCCACAATAACCCCACCTTAAAATGGGGGACATGTCATAATGGTTGCTTCAAAGATAAATTGTTACCCTAAATCCTAAAGACCAAAATAACACCATAATCAAAATTAATATAAACTACGAGTTATTTGTATCACTACTAGAGGGGAATGGGATCCCATTGGCCCTCCTGTATTGCGCTGATGCAACCTTTGCATCATGGGCATGTTGTTGCATAAATACCAGTGATTGGCCAATGTTGTGTCCACGACATCAGCCACAAACACCTCCTTAGTGGTGCCTTGAACCCTCCAATAAACAACACAATATAATAAGTATTACATATGAAACTTAAAACTTTTAATTCAAATAAAATTGAGTATGACATTGTTAGAAACTTATCAACCATGAATCATTTCTGAATCATGGTATTGTGTAAGGAGGCCAATCTCCTTATGCTAGACCATTTTATTTGATGTAGACTTCCAGTTGCATTCCATCAAAGTGCCTTTGAGGGCCTTTACATACCCAATTTGAATCGCTCAAATCACAAGTGCAAGGTCCTCATTGCACTTTAACTTGGCCTGCACATTGAAGGGGATGGCCACCACACCCCATGTAGTCATGTCAAGAAGCTAAAAATGTGGCTAGAGGTTAGTTTAACAAGTGCGAGCTTAAGAACCTCAAGTGTGTATTCCAAATCAACTTGGAGCCTATCCCACTCCAAATTTGTGTGATTTCTAACCCTAGCTATTGGCTTTTGTTCATTACACCAAAACTAGGCCAAAGGGTTGTTCAAGACATGCACATTCATGGTTGTGTGATTTTGATGCTTCGGGCCTTCTTCTCAAGTAGATGGGCATCTGGGCTTGTTCAACTTCATGGTCACATTGTGGCACGCCTGCAAATGCCATACCAAGTTGTACTTTGCCATATAGGATGCCTCACACCCATCACCCCTATAAGCAAATTGGGGCCCATCCCTTGCCCAATGGACACCTTTTATTGCAATTAGGGGAAGGGCAACCACATTTGAATCAAAAATCGAAAACAAAAACCCTAATGTGAGATTTAATATTCTACACAAAGGTTATCCCCTTGACGATGAAGGTATTGCATAGATAAATAAAAGATTATAACACATGATGAGGTATTGCACAAAAAGATAAAAGAAGAAAAACATAAGATGTGGGTATTATTAAACTTTGTTGTTGAAATTTGCATAACATGAAGCAAACCCTAAAAATAACAATATCACTTACAAAACCTAAGAGTATTACTTATAGACTTAGACCAAAAAACAATGCCCCACCCACCTTCTCACATGGAAAAAGGAAGGTGGGGCAAGCAAAAATTTAAAGACCACAATCAAGGAAGGTATTGCAATCACAAATTTGACCAAAAAAACCCACCCATCCTCTCCACTCCTCTCAAGTGGAGAGGATGGGTGGGGTAATAATTATAAAAAGTGAAGTTCCATGGCTTTGTCACCTCCATCAATATGTGCATGAAGTTCAACATCTTCATTTGCATTCTCTTGCTTGGACAATGGAGTAGTAAAGCTAGTGGACCACAAGGAGTGTAAGCCACTCTTTCTAAGTAGTAAGTGAAAAAAAAGACAACAATGGTTGCAACAATGTTGATTGCTGTCGCCCTTGGTTTACAGTTGTAAAAAAAAAGACAATGACAAGCAGCATTGCTATTCATCATTGTTACCTAACGTTCTTTTGTTCTTGCAAGACCACGCTATTGCTACTCGTCATTATGGAGAAAAAAAGTGACAAACATTGTGTCCACAACATAATGACGACAAGCAACAATGTTATTTTTTGTCATTTTCTCGTGCATGTAAAGCAACATAAGAGGATGACAATGGCACAATGACAATGTCGTCATCGTCTTCTTTGTAACAAAATATAATTTTAAAAAAAGAAGGTGATGATGGCACCATCATTATTTTCTTCGCAACAAGACCACAACATAACAACGACGAACAACAACATTGTCATTTTCTTGCACCTACAAATCAACATAAGAGGACAACGACGATATGAGGACCATGGCATCGACGTTTTCTTTGCAACACAAAAAAAGAAAAAAAAGAATAAGATCATTGTCTTCTTCACAACAACATGACCACAACATAATGATGATAATTAAGAACATTGTTCGACGTCATTTTTTCACGCTTGTAAAACAACATAAGAGGATGATGATGGCATGACGATGGTGATGTTTTTGTCTTCTTTGCAACAAAAAAAGAAAAAAAAAGAAAACAACAATGGCACTGTTGTCGTCTTCTTTGTTGCAAGACCACAACATAATGATGATGAGTAGTGTTACTATTCATCATCATTTTCTCGCACTTGCAAAATTACATAAAAAGGTGACGACGACACAATGACGATGTTGTCATCATTTGCTTCACAACCAAAAAAAAAAAAACAATGGCACCATTGTCAATTTCTTTTTCATAGTAGGGCCACAACATAATGGTGATGAACAATTGCATTGTTTGTTGTCATTTTTTCATGCTTGCAAAACAACACAAAAGGACGATGATAGTGCCATTATCATTTTTTTCGTAGCAAAAAAAAAGAGGGAAAAAAAAATGATGATGGCATCATTGTCATTTTCTTTGCAACAACATGACCCACAACATAATCACGAAGAACAACTGTGTTGCTCATTGTCATTTTCTCAAACATGCAAACAAACAAAAGAGGAGGACGACAACACAACAATGTTGTTATCGTCATCTTCTTTGCAACAAAAAAAAAAAAAAAAAGAAGAAGATGACAATGACACCATTGTCATCTTTTTCTTCCCAACAAGACCACAAAACAATGACAATGAGTAGTGCAATTGCTCATCATCATTTTTTCCACAACATAATGATGACAAGCAGCTATTTTCTTGTGCTTGCAAAGCAACAAAAACAGACGACAATGGCACGACAACAATGCCATCGTCGTCTTTTTTACAACCAAAAAAAAAAAGAAAAAAGAAAAAGAAGAAGACAATGATGACATTTGTCATCATCTTCTTTGTAGCAAGAAAAAAAAATAGAAGAATGAAAAAAATAATAAAGGAGGAGGAGAAAGGAGCTTATCTTCACGCTCCCACTTTTGCCTAAATCTTGAAGCTCCTCTTGCTTTCTCACTCATGTTGCCAGCACATTGAAGCTCCTCTTGCTAGGGCACTCCTAAAGCTCCTAGCCCTTGAAGCTCTTGTGGATATTGCGCTCCTGAAGCTCCGAGCTACTCAAGCTCTCTCTAGGTCGAAAGCTCTAGCAATGGAAGTGAATGCTCTAGGTCAGGAGCTCTAGTGATGGAAGTGACCGCAAAAGGAGATGGGTGGGGAGGGGGTTAGCAGTATGAGGGAGGTAGGGGGGTTGGTAGGAAGAAGGGCGGTAGGTGGGTTGGGGTAGGTAAGAGCTTCCCAAAAAAGAAACTTGGGGTCAGGAGTTGGCCCAAAAAAAAAGCGTTAAAGAAACTGTTCCCAGAAGAAAAAATAAACTGAGCCAGGGAAAAAAATCTAGCTGGGAAGAAAAGGAGGAGAAGAAAAACAAAATATTGACCAAGTAAACTGACCCCTGGGGGACAGTTTCATCCCATCCATGAAATCCCAGAACAGGATATTTTGGATGGTGCACTGGTGGGTGCTGGGTCACTCAAGCCCTCAAAGAGCAGGCCTTAGTGATATGGGGGCCAATTCTTCAGGTTTTTCTTGAAGGGTTTTCCTAGGTGAGATCGGTCGTCACTGCTGGTTCCACTTTAGGTTTGCCATCTCCACTTGTGATGTAAATCGATGGGTGGGGAACACTCTATTTATGTGAATTAACGCTGCCGGGTTTCTCCACTTGATGAACTGGCCTGACTAAAATCCATTACCACCTGATGGAATGGTGTCTCACTGTACCAGGCTTGGCACGTTCACCCTGCCAGGCTTGACATGTTCTTAGGTGGAACCAGCCCTGCTGGGCCCATAGGCCCATTCCACTTACCAGGCTTGACATGTTCTTAGGGGACCAAGAGCTGCTGGGCCGAGTAGCCCACACTACCAGGCCCATTTCATCATTCTTTACGTGGATCAAGCCCTGCTGGGCCAGTTCCATAGTACAGTGGTCCCCCCACTTGACCATGTCTTCTGTAGAAGACATTTCAAATTGAATTGGGTATATTCCTAACAGAATTGGTTCCTTTGGTGAGTTCAGTTGTCATGTGTGAATTGTATAGCTCCTGGTATTGGATTTGAGGCTTCAGTTCATGGAATCATGTTGGGTGTCTGATATACAGTGGTGAAGTACAAGAATGCATAAATCCCACGTGCATATATAAAGCATTTTTTCAAGCCCACAGCCTGCCCACTTGAGCTTGTATAATCTGGTTACTCTGAAGTACAACTGTTGCAACACACAACATGCCGTGATATCCAACTGGCCATGGATACAGTAACATGACAAAAAAGGAAATCTGCACAAAGGAAAAACTAATAACCTTTCAATCAGAGTCCCAAGTGGGATTGAAAAGTTGAGGATTTTCTGGGCATCATCACACAAATCTCAGTGAGATCTCAGAAACCACACTCTATCCTCAGTCCATATCTTCACCAGTAGACCTTACCAGCTTGGAAAAACAATTTCTAAGATTAAAATGGTTCTGTCATAAAAACCCTATCA
>Ga0209208_10011117_pt1 | contig 11570 bp, 9 predicted proteins | sample S1TSphfallax_3_FD_187694 | JGI IMG/M metagenome (GOLD analysis project Ga0209208, IMG submission 187694) | Host-associated microbial communities from peat moss isolated from Minnesota, USA - S1T2_Fd - Sphagnum fallax MG (SPAdes) (version 2) | ecosystem: Host-associated > Plants > Peat moss >...
TTGTTGATGATATGCTATTGTAGGGTTGGAGCTAATTCCATGTTTGTTGCAAATTGGGTTTCCTCCAAGCCTACAAGAAAAAAGTTCAATTGATTCAAATATGTAACCTCCAAAAGCATTTAATATATAAGTGAAAAAATATTGCTTTCCATTTTAAAAATAAAAACTAGTTTTTATTTCCTATCATCTTCCTTAGTATCCACAACTCAAAATTGAATTGTGAGTTGAGATTAATTTCCAACTTGTAAGCTACATTGGGATATTCAACAAGATTCACTTGGAAACTTACAAGAGTGAAGAATAAAATAATGTGTTGTTTTCCCAACTTGGTTCAAGGTCATTTATATCATTATTGACCATGGAAATAGTTAAATATTCATGCACAAAATATTGTGGATCCCAAAGAGACAAATTCAAAGTTCCACTAAAGTTGTTGTGATCAAGACTTCTGCATTGTAGCAATAGAAAAATGTTAGTTCAAATTTCCATATGATCTATCACAAAATTTGATAACATGATAATGCATCAAGTGTTTGAAAAGACTTAAACTCTAGTATCCATAGGGCCAATTAATCTAGAAATTTCAAATAAATTATTTGTTGATCATGTAAGCTTGTAATTAGAATTATGCAATATTTGGAAAAAAATTATGTACCACAAGTTATTCCACCTCAAAAATGCAAATCACATGCACCCACTTTAAAATTACTATTCAAAAAAAGATCAACCAAGAATATTTATTTTGAAGTGTACTCACATTTCAATGTTCATGCAAATAAAATTTGAACAAGTGAACAAAATTGGCCATTAACATTTTTTTTAGCCAAGTTCTTGAAATGAATTTTTTTCCAAAAACCTTTGGGATGAGTTAATTTTCAATTCTAAACAATTGACAAGTGATGCAATATGTCTTCTAGTACCTATTATATCTAAGAATGTTATAATGATTTTGAAATGAACCACATGCCAATTTAGTGAAACTTGATTTAAACTGAATTTCAAAATATTTCATGTCACCCAAATGATCAATTGTAGGGATTGCAAGTAGTGTCATAGATTTGATATAACTACTTGCACCTTGTAATTGGTATAAGATTAAAAAAGTTCATTGAGTTTATAGTTTTCAAAAAATTGACAAACTTGAATTGTGGTTTATACATATCTTCATACAATAACCCGTATGTTAATAGACTTTTCAAACCTTTTACATACCTTATTGGGAACTTCAATATGATGCTTGATCCTCATATAGCTTTCCTAAGCTTATAAACAACAAAAAAAAATTATGTCCTTAATTAAGGATTTTGGATCTATTATAATAGTTTTGTTTTATCTAACATGTAGCGCACATGTGAAAGGGTTTGAATCTTCTTGGCAAGAGTCAAATGTCTTTCTTTTTATTTTCTTTCTTTAATATATTAATCCTTTGTTGAAATTCTAAGTTGAAAGTATTGAAGTTAGATGGGCTTATAATCAATATTAAAAATATGCTTTCAATAATTGAAATTATTCAATGTTGGACAAATGTAATGGTCATGAAGGTTACATACAAGGTGACGAGATTTGGAATTTTTGAAAAGTCTGGTAGCAAACCCTTCAGTTCATTATTACCAAGTGCACTACACATCACAGAAACACACAAGGTGGAAAATTAAAGCAATATGTAGTTGTGATTAAAGTTTGAATTTTAACATATGAGCTTGTGAAGATGAATACTAGTATTATGTACATCATCTCATTGGAACCAAAAATTCCATATGTTTAAAAATTATTTCTACCAATGGATACTACATTACTAGTACACATTGAGAATTGCAATAGATTTCATGAAGAATGATGGTTGTAAACACTACTTACAGGCTAATGATACTTGTTAGCTTGGCAAAACCAGAAGAAATGGGCCCAGTCAAACTATACCCTGAGAGGTTCCTATCAACCATTAAAACACAAGGGCCCACTTTTGCGGTTAGAGAAAAAAAATGTTATTCAACCCCTATAACATTGAAAAAGCTCATTCATGTCCATTGTCAAGTCCACTGAAGATAAGCTGAAATTGAAGATTATGAATACATCACACAACTATGCCCAAGCTTTTCAGTATTATGGTTGAGGATGAGCTGGATGGAATTAGACATTTTCAATGAGCATTCAAGATTATTCACTGCCCTACAACTTTCAATTTAGTTATCCAATTGACCTGACATGATCCATCCTGACTACATCCCACATGTTCTATAGTAAGTGTTATCCCAAGCCAATTATATATTGTCTAAAACACCAGGTTCATTTCAAAATACTTCAACAAAAATTTATGTCATTGCCTGTCATGTATAACATGAGAAAACACAAGCCCCTCACACTTTCTGATTCTTGGAAGTATCTCTTCCCACATTGTAAAGCACTTGCAGGTAGGTTTTCTCTGAGTCTGAATCTGACATTTCTTGGGTTCAATTTAGCCACTAAGACGCCTCACTCAAGAAGTTGAAGGTACAAACCGGTGTGGGTATTGGTTCAACCTGGAAGGGAAGCAAGAAAAGAAGATAATTTGGTGATTTAAAGTCACTAAGATGTTGGAGAAAATTGACTCACACTGCAATAATTGAGGAACTACCTCCAAGAACGCTGATGTTGCTACATGTGAGCCAGGGATGTGGATATGGAAAACAAGGATCGCCGGTCCATACCCCAAGGTTTCCGTAACTTGATTTTATCTCCTCAATGGCAAGAGCTGCACAGCCCATTAGATAGTCATTGACTTTCACACAATCTTGAACAATTCATGGGCATCATGGTTCTACTTGTTACATGTAATTTAGCACACGTGGATAGGATATAAGCATTTGAGTGATCAGCATAGGGTCTATCTTCAGTAATTTTATTAGTTCAATCTATTTTCCTTTCTTGGGTTGGAAGTTGGAACATCAATCTTATGTTCCTCTTACTTATTGTTGGCAATGTTCTATATAGGTGGCTGTCGGCAGCAAGGAAGTTAGGTCACTCGCTAGCTCATTATTGCTCTAATCCGGGAGCAACGTGAAAACTAGCACTTTTAAGACTGGGTTGATTACTTACTGTCCTGCTTGTTTGTCAATAGGGCCATTTGCTGTTGACCGACTTGAAAAACCTCGAGAGCATTCACCAAAGGACCCAAAGGAGTGGAAATGGATAGATTTTTATATAGGTCAATATGAAATTGATTCACTGAATTAAAATAGTCTATGGCCCAAACCTCGCCCTTAGACTCAAATAGATTCAGTAGGAGCACTCTTGCAGAACTTACTTCAAGATAGAATTCCCGTGAGTTGGCAGTAGCATTTGGATCTAATTCAGCGAGGAAGATTACCATGTACCAGCCATAGCTGTGGGTGAATGGGATATCAATTGTCATGTTTCCATCGGTTGTGAGGGCAGTATTCATCACTACCGAAGGGGGAAACATGACGTTTACTAGCCCTTTTGCTGTTAATGTTTCAACTGGTTGAATGGTACTTTGTACATAGGATGAGTTCCACTTTATGGGAAACCAGTAGTGATCAACAGGATCATCAGGATATCTGTGTATACCAGCAACATCAAGGAACCAGGGCAACAAAAACATGAACGTCAGTAAAAAAGAGATTCTGTGGAGCTTATTTGTAGTCTCCTTGGCTTATTAATGGATTAAACAACCTCTCAGCATAATGGTTATTTGAAATATACATGAAAAACATCCATAGTTTGGTCTTCTACATGACATCCAAATGATCCCAAATGTCCATGATGAATACAGCTATGGATGGTTTGGATGATGACAGATTGGCCATGGATTGAGGGAATGGTCACTTGGACATGGGCATGCATCCAACATGGGTAACATGTGCCATTAAGCAAATTGTGCAGTGCATCTAGCTTACAACAACAAAACTTGAGTTTTACGACTTGGGTTCTTATTTAAGATTTGAGTTTAATTAGCAACTTGACTAGTTGCTAATCCCAAGTTGCAAAACCCCAATTCCTAGACGCGCGTCACAAAATCCAAGTTTTGCTGTTGTTATATAGAGCAGCCGATAGTGGGCACCCAAGCTAAGGGCCCCAGCACTGTGACAAGGGCTAGCACTGCATTTAGGACCTTTTAATCATCAGCTCAGTTCAAGAAGTTGCAAATTGGTATAAAATAATCACCAGTCATTGGGAATGGACATAATTTTGGTTGGTGAATATACCTGATGATTCCATTTCCACCAAAGTTCCACCTGAATTGCGTCAGGTAATAAGATCCTTCATATATATTGAGAGTGATGACATTTCCAAGCTCGCTTTGTGTATAATTAGCCAATACTAAAGATATTGCAGAAATAAATGGAACTGAGTTTGTGAGATCTCGTGATAGGCAGAGATAGGTTAAGTTGCTCTGAGGCGCATAACTGACCTCCTGATAAGCCATTAGATCTGCTCCAGAAGTGAAATTAATGGAGGCGACTATTGTTCCATCTACTATCATCTCAAAACTTGGCACTGTGCTTCGATGGTCATAAAGGCCATAGAAGAAAGTCCCTCTGATCTGATAGATTGCATTTGGCGTCACTTGAAAGCTGTAACAGTTCTTGGCGCGAGAATCAGGGAAGTATCTAAGGGTTGTGAGTTCGGAAGAATCTGGATAATATTGGGAGGCACTGGAGACGTTTGCATTTACACCAGAGTTTCTGTCAATAAACTGATCATCAGGCATCCATGTTATTCCAGTAATGTTATCCACATAACTGGCTGTTGAACCACAGTCTACGAAGAAGGATCCTGCACCGAGACAGAGAACAAAACTCTTAGGCTTGTCCCTTGATGGGAAAGCCACCTGCAGGGCGTAAAATCCTTCGACTCCAGCAGCACAAATTAATTAAGAGATCTAGTTCTAAACAACATTTCTTTGCTGCTATTTTGATCGAACCGCGCAATGTTTCACTAGCAGTACTAGAAGATAGATTCCTTTTCGATGCTTGTCAGATTCACACAAACTCCGAATTTCTCTTCTAACAACGAGTTGAATGATCCAACATAAGGTATTATTCGACATAACTTATGCGAAGCTTTAATCCCATAACTTATGTGATTCTAACATGATAAGTCCTCGGAACTAGTAGCCTCAGTTTTGCATTCGGCATCAAAGAAACGAGCTAGGCAGATTATCGAGATCTCGACAGCTAATTTACTAATTGGTACATAATAATACAAAGTTAGCAGTAGAAGAGTGAAAGATATATAGTCCATATTGATCTGCCACAAACCTGGTGGATTCTCAGCCGACACTAGTCCTGGAACGGAGAAAATGCACATTTCTCCCACTAGTACTGCAACTAGCAACCATGCCGCGGATACTCCCGTACATTTGTCCATGACCTCAAAATAACTGAATGAACTTGTGCTCGTCACTCCACCTTTTACCTGCCGATCACTGCGCAAGGAAGAGGTGCTTACAAAGATGCTTGCTCCAAGAGGATTTGTGAACTCAGCTTTTGTCAATAACACAAAGAAGGCCTGCATCTCAATGACCCAATGTAGAGTTATAAGGGGTTTCATATGCTGGTCTACTCGACTAACTACGCTTTAAAGACGTCTGCATTTAACTAGCAATCAGGTTAAAGCAATGCACCGTCAACCGTCTCAGAAATCAACTTGAGTCTTGTACATGATCGAGTTTGTTCATGATCTCACAAACAAGCTTGAGAGACAGCTTGACGAGAAAAAAGAATTCCACTTATAAAGTAGAAGGAAAAAAACCTGGGACGGAAACTTGAGAGAGAAGGAAGCTCAGATAGGCCACTTGTAATGATGAACGAAGATCCTTGGGAGAAGTGCGTTCGAGCTGCTCACAATATGATCAAGTCCACCAAAAACAAAACGTTAGTTGAAGCACAACATGCAGGACTTAGTTCAAGCCAGCGGTCTACTGAACTCTCCTCACATTTTCTTCAATTCATTTGTGGTACTCCGGAGCTGCAGCTCGCTCGCCCCTGGCTCACTGGTACTCTGGGACCCTGGGACTTGGGTTCAAAATCAGTGGCGTGCAGGTGAAATTCCTGCTGGCTCTCTTCTATAGGGCCTCACTTGGGGTCTTTGCCAACAGCTTGGCAGTGGGTCTGCTGTTTGTGCGCCTAAAAAAAGATTTAAAGATTTTTTTTTCATGCTCTACTATGATATTCTTATATAAGGAGTGAAATGATTCAGATTGTAGCCTGATGGTTTTCCACACCTCAGCTTCATATGTTCATGAAAATTCATTTCACTATTTTAAGGATTATTTAATGACAAAACTGACCCTAGGGTAATGTAATAATCGTAAGTGGATTGAATGCAGGGCATTTCAAAAACTGTCGGGAAGTTCAATTTTCTTAGAGCATCTTGCCTTGAAGACAATGTAAACGCCGACAGAGCTCATGGGTGGTAGATAGTGTCTCCCTGATGATACCTAATGGCTCGAAGCCCATCATCAATGACGATAGAAAAAGGGAAAGGAATGAAGCCAAAAGTCAAAACTCTAAATTTTCCACAGAACGCTTTGAGACTAAGTGAATTGAAAAAAGTGCTCATCTATGAGACAAATTCATCAACCCACTATGTCGTAAAGTACCATGGTTTTTTAAACGGCTTTTTTGGGGTAAAGCTGATAGAGGGGTGCATAGAAGTCGTGGCACCCTAGAACTTGGACCGTGTCAAGGGAAGAACTTTAACTCCATCCAAAAAACTTCCCAACACTGGGCTCCAAAGTATGACGGTACTTAACAACTTAAAGCCCATCATCAATGATCACAGACAGAGAGAAAGCTATGAATCAAAACTCTAAATTTTCCATAACCACTTTGCAACCAGTACGTTTATTGAAAAAAATCGGTCGTCTATAAGACCAATTCATCAACCCATTGAGCCACAAGCTACCATGGTTTTTTCAACTGTTTTTTGCTGTAAATTTTATAGGGATCCATAGAAATGGTAACATGGAAGTTGGAAGGTCCAAAGGAAGGACCTTTAATGGCGCCCAAAAAACCTTCCAACACTGGGCTCAACAATATGACAGAAATAAAGAACAGGTTTGTAGAGCACTAAGTGAATTGAAAAAAATAGTCATGTATGAGGAGTTTGACCAAAACTGAGGTCCACTATGCTGCTGAGTGGGTTTTGGGTCCTTGGGAGCTTACTCAGATCATGTATGAGGAGTTTAACCAAAACTGAGGCCACTATGCTTGGTGGGTTTTGGGTCATCCGTGCTTACTCAGTTCATGTATGAGGAGTTTAACCAAAACTGAGGAACACTATGCTTAGTGGGTTTTGAATCCTTGGGGCTTACTCAGCTCGTGTATGAGCAGTTTAACCAAAATTGAGGTCCACTATGCTTAGCAGGTTTTGGGTCCTTGGGGCTTACTCAGCTCCTGTTGAGGAGCAATGCAGATAAGTGTTGAGTGTGCAGTTAGGAGGATTTTTCGCCACGTTTAATTGGAGTCTTCTGATTCTAGTTTGGTTGCATTTTTTTAACTAGTTAATTTTTTTACTGTCTAGACAGGTTCTAAAAAGTTGTCATTTGATGCTAAATTGCTCTGGGGATGCAGCAAATGATGCAAAAACGTTGAAAAAGATGATCTGGACCACCCGATATTATTGCAATCTTGAACAAGACCCCTCTTTGACTGGCTGCTCAAAGTTTGCACAAAAGAGTGTCTTTCACCATTTGTTGGCCTTCTTTTTGTAATCCTTACAATAGGTTGACTTAATTGACAGTCTATTTGAGTCAAAATTGGGTTTGTTCATGAGTGTAGGAGTTGAAAATTGCAACCCCAAAGAAAAGGGTCATATGAAACACACATTTGATGGGTCAATCATGTGGATTTTTTTCCTCTTTATTTGAATGTTATGAGTCATTTCCATTTTCCCTCTTATGCAAAAGTCTGCCACGTCTGTTAAACCAAAAATTTGAAAAATAAAACATTGGACCAATGTTGCATGATATATATTTTATCCGGATACATGGTATAATCTAAAATATTTTCTCCAAACTATTATAGCCCAAAGAAACACATGCGCTTTTACCACATGAAAGGCATTTTGTTAACCATTGCATTATAACTTATTCCATGTGTAGGACTTATGCATAACCAAGGATACATATTTGTGAGTTCAAGTAAAAAACTTGGTTAGGGTAAATAGGAAGTAGATTGACCTATATACTTTAACTATAACTTTACATATGTATTGGGTGGATCTTCTGTTCATTTAATGGGCTTATTCATAGTTGGTGTTCCCAAGAAAAGGGGAAAAAAGACACCATGACTTATATTTTAAGTAATAAAAAACGAATTGTTGAAGGGAAGATAATTTATGTGGTGATGATAGTTTTTCACATGAGGATAGTATTGTGCATCAATATTTTGATTTACAAGAAAAAAATGTCTAAATAAATTTCTATGGAAAACTAAACATTATTTTTTGCATGATCATTTCTTGCACATCTATGTGCACCTATAATTAGAAATTTCAAGTCTAAAAAGAATTCTTAAAATCATTAAATAATAAATAAATAAATAAATTTTATTGTAGCCTTTTGATTTAGTATTTTATATCTTTAAAATTGTGAATTATTTTTTCATCACATTCATTCAATGAGCATGTACTTGCATAATGGAAAACATGCTTTTGTTGAACAAAAAATAAAACTCAAATACATGATTTTATGCATTTTTTATTGAAATTTTTTAATATGAGTGTTACTAAATCAATTAAGGACTCAAAAAGATTTTAACCATTCAATACATTATTTGATATATTTAGATTTTGTTGTTATTTCAATATTATAATTGTAGGAACATAACAATATACCATAGTTGTAATATATTAAACAATATGATAATTCAAAATTGTCCTTTGCAATCTTGTTTTCATAACACACTCCTTTTTAAAGCCTTAACCATGGATGAGCCCTAATGGCATATAGCATTGTAAAGGTTTTCAAATTATTTTGGGGGCGGGGCGTGGGAGGGGGTGTTTGTCCAACCATGGGTGGGGGAGACTTAGTAGAATCTTTCAAGCCCCTACCTTTCACACAATACCTTTCTGTTGAGTAAAAGGACAAACTAAATGCATGGGGAATGGTAAATAAAGCCAATTCTTCCATCCAAGGAATGAATCAAAATTATGTAACTTAGTAGATCTCATATTAGAGGAGAATTATAATTAACTCCAGGTGAAGTTTTGAATGTTATAATTAGTGATTTATTTTTTGTCGAAATTCTGCAACCTACCAAGGTCAAAGCAAAATAAAGTATATAAAGAAACTAAACATTTCCATTTTAATCCTGCACCTCTCATATAACTACCATAAAGTAACATCAAATTAAATGAAAATATGTGTCAAGTAGCATTAGTTGGCTCTATTAAGTTTATAAGAATCTAATTTTAAAAAAATTAAAAGCAAATGAATTTTAAAAGTAGATAAAAGTACATTTGAAACCAATTGAAAAATGTGTGTTCAAACCTAATTTTTTGGTTTAAAAAATTAATGAAATTGATTGTAATAAGTTAGGAAATGAAGATCAACATATGTTTTAGCAAGTCATCAAAAAAAAAATTGTTTCCTTTTTGTAAGAACCTACTTGACACCTACTTGAAACCAAAAGCCCTAAGTGAAAAATAGACGTAAAAAATTACTTGTATTTTGAAAAACCTACTTAAAACTTATTTTCATAATTTGAAATACGAAAATCAATGCACATTAGGGTAAACATATATCATATTCAATCATTGAAATGAAAACATTCAATGTTTCACAATTTTATAATGGGTTTTGTTGTTATTTCAAATTTACTTATTCTAGTTTTGACAAGGGAATCAAGTTGTTCACTTTATTTTGCTTAGGATCACCAACAAAAAAAAAGGCCCTTACCATTTTTGGGAAAAATAGCCCACTATCATCACATTATGAAGAAAAAGAATTTGAAGTTGTCATATTTAGACCAAATTATAACATTTTTGTATCAATGTTCAAAGATGTATTATTTGATGTTAATGTGTTGAAATGTATTTGATTGAGGCACAATATGTGAACAATTTTGAAATTGCAATCCAATAAAATATCATTTTTATGTATAGGCAATGATTTATTATTAAGAAAATAAATTAATACATGTGAATCATGAAATGTATGTGGTTTGGGGACAAATACATCCATCGTGCAATGGTTTGCAATTGGCACATCTCCATGGCAACACTTGGATCAATTTGAAAAAATTTCATTTGCAAAAATTATAAAAGGTTAAAAACTTATTTTCATAACATGAAAAAGTGATGTATATGTCAAACCATGTTTATAAACATTAGTAGGATCAAATGTTAAATAATCAAATGTTATTCCTTTTGCTCAATGTATTGTACATGTTGTGGCCAATTGAATGGGAAATTGTGTTCTTGTTATAACATGAGAAGAATTTGGACCAATTTGGATATCTTTGGATATGGGTTCTATTGGTGTCCATGTAGGATGTATTTCATGTTCATACAAATGTGCATTTTTTATTCTTGTGAGTTGACCACATTTGGGATTATCAAATAATATCCATATATATACTTACTATGAATTGAATACTTTAATTAATCCTTGGAATATTCCATCTACACCATTTACACGACCATCATGTGTTGCATAATTTCCAACACAAAGTTCAACCAACATATTTTTCTTTACTTGAACCTCTAAATGTAATCATGCTATGAAGTTTGCATCTTTTTGTAATTGAAATGATTGAAGACATGTATCATGATGTTTATCTTGTGCACACAATATGAATACATCCCTTTCACTTCAAAGGAAAGTTGATTCATTATGTTTTTGCTTTACTTCATTCATGTCAAATAAATATGGAAATTTTGAATCATTTGGCAATGTGCAAAACATTGATTATTTATGGCATCCACATCCGATTGTAATTATGTATCACTTTGAAATTGATTTAAGATGTTAATGAATTGTTCATCACTAGCACATGACTTGCTTCAATTCATAACATTTAATTTTTGTCGAAAGATTTCCATTCATCCACCTTGGTGCCAAAACCTCAGGCTGTCACTGTAGGAGGAGAATAGACAAGGAAAGTTGTGGGGATATGTACGACCCTCTCGTATTGCATCAAGTCATACCAGAGTAAAGAGGATGGGTACCAAGCTGGTTATACCTCGGTGATATTCAGTGTTCTTTTTTGTGGATTTCCACAATCTGGCAAATTTTTCTTGAGAAACTGTTGGACAAATCTGTAATTCAGTGTAATTTTGACTAAATTTGCCATTTTTCTGGCAACATTCACCAAGTTTTGGACCTCGCAAAATTGTCCCTGGACATATCAAGGACAATACGGGTTATGAGGTTCCAGTTTTTGCCGTACTTTTAAACTTTAGTGCATAGACACTAGACATGAACTTGCCAGTTTTGAGAATTGCTTTCTCTAAAGTGCTTCGTGAGTGTAACCCCGACCTTCAGCCTCAGAAAGAATAGAAGCATGACATCATGTAGTCGAATTGTTGTCTGACGCACTTCGTGAGGCAGAATGTCCCACCGAGCA
>Ga0209208_10011118_pt1 | contig 11570 bp, 9 predicted proteins | sample S1TSphfallax_3_FD_187694 | JGI IMG/M metagenome (GOLD analysis project Ga0209208, IMG submission 187694) | Host-associated microbial communities from peat moss isolated from Minnesota, USA - S1T2_Fd - Sphagnum fallax MG (SPAdes) (version 2) | ecosystem: Host-associated > Plants > Peat moss >...
GTTCAATGAATTTAGGGCATGCAACTAATGACAATGATCAATTGCATGTGGACATCTTTATTGAAATCAAGGTTGGTGAAATGAAGAGGACCCATGGGTCAAACTATTGCAGTTTCTAAATCCCTACATTTTGAATTTAAAAAAAAAATCATAGTTTTGTCAAAATAATAATTGAAAAATGCCACCATCAAATGAAGAATTTAAAAGTAACATGCATTGAAAATTTCCCAATGCAAAAAAAAAATCATTTAAAAAAAAATCAAGTTTTGATTTTTATCATTTGTTATTTTGTTTTTTCTAGTTCACATTGAAATCTCCAAGCTTTCACATGGAATTTTCAACCATTCACATGTGGTGGCATATCAATATTTGTGACAAAAAAGGAATAATTATATGATTTCATTCTTGAACATGACATTCAATGCAAAGTTTGGGATTTATGTGCGTCAAATGACCATTTTTAGAGGGGGTATTAGATAATTATCCAACCTATTTTTTATCACCTTATTTTCATCTAGTTTTTTTTAATGTATACATATGAAAGCCACCTTATATTGATTATAATACATTATTTCAGATTATACATAACCTATATTATAATTAAATTGATTATTTCAATAAAATGTACCTTTTTTTTAACAAATTAACTTATAATTTTACCTAACAGCCAATATACTGCACCCTATATTTTTACTCATGTATTTATTATTATTATTATTAATGTCCTCCTCGAATTTCATTATGAGAAATTGTGTCCATGAAAACTTCACTACCTTATAACTAGAGCTTTAAAACAACTAATTTGCAACTACATTATAACTATCCAATGGAAATATAGGGATTTAAAAAAAAAATGAGATGTTAAAAAATTGTGGAGTTCTATTATAGTTGCATATTAATCCCAAGATGGACCCATATATAAATGAATGTATGCATCAAATATATAGCTTTGGTCAACCATGTTTGACTTTGTCAACAAGTTGCACTAAAGTCTCATATGACAAGTATAATACAATTGGAATAAATGAAACACCCATTAGCAATTTCCTTGCAACTATTTTATAACTATTAACTACAATAATACTAAAACTAATAGTGCATTTGTATCTAGATTCCAAACTAATAGTTAATATTATTACATATTAACCATTATGAATTATAATAATTAATATACCTAGTAGATAGATTATGTTAGGGTAGAACCATTCATTGTGAATTGTTGACCAATGACTAAACAAATTTGGATTTTTATGATTTGTTGTTTATTGTGAATAAAACATCATGGAAATGCCAAGGTAAGTTTTACATTATATGTTAATTCAACTCAAAAAACAAAACAACATAGAAGAAGCATAGAACATGTTGAAATCACATAATGTGTTGCAATGCAGTGGCACAATAGTTGCAATGATTTAGTTGTAACATATTTGCATGAGTTACATATGTATACAATTTCATACACAATGAGTTGTACCATTGCAATTCTTGCAACTCATTCGATAACATTCAACCTATAGAAATACATTGAGTCACAAGTGGTCATTGCAACTAAAACCCAATTGCAAAACACCTATTTTTTCATAGTGTTTACAGTTTGATAACTATTATATTTCCAAGAATTTTAGTTAATGTCAAATTGTGGACTCTCAAAAGTCATTTTTGGATCACCTAATTGTGTTTTCACCCTTGTAAGAAAATTCAACAAAAGTAAAATTTGAAACTTTTGTAAATTTATTGACCATGAATCATTTTCATTTCATGGTATGTTTCAATTACTTGATTTGAAGAGAGGGAGAGAGTGGGGTGAAACTAAAAAGAACTTGAGTGTCAATGGTCTAAGTAATTAATACCTTTAAGCTTAAACCCCCATCTTTCTAGCAATATTTGTTAACACTTGGCGGTCCTGATTTGCAATTGTAACATTAGGCATTGCCTTCTCATCCACATGAACTTTCGTTTGAATTTTTTCATTAAATTCAATAATTGTTTATTCACTTACAATATTACCCCATAAACAAAAAGTAAAATCCTAAAAAACCACAATGGGTAGGTTGTTTGTCACCATGTTTTTCTACATCAAACAACAAAGCAAGATGACAATGACAAAAACAAGAAGATGATATATAAAAAACTAGTAACCTTTGTTCCTTTATTCAAAAATGCACAAAACAACCCAAAAGACAACATGACATAACACAATGTTACATTACAATGTTGCCTAAAATACAATGTAATCAAACACTGACCCCACCTACTTTTGACAAACATATCTTTTTCATTTTATGTTTGTTTTGATTGATTTAAACAATTATGAATGCACCAAGTTGGCTCTAAAGAAACCTTTTGATCTTGAGAGGAAAAAAAACAATGTCTTAGGATTCAAAGCTCTCTAGAAGCTTAAATGTTCGTTCATTAATCTATTTACCTTACAGCTCATGCAAAGGAATTTTTTTTAACTCACAAAAGAATGACAACAAGTGTATTGTTCATTGCCACCTCTTGCTACTGCAACAAACAACCCAAAAAAATTGAATAAAAAATGACAACAATGAGCAGGTTGTTTGTTGTTAGTTCCATCATCAAACAACAAAAAGAAAAAAATAGAATAAGATGATGACGACACACCCCCCCCCCCCCCCCCCCCCCCCCAAACGACAATAACAAGGTAGAATTTTTTGTCAACATTTGTGTACTAAAAAAAACAAGGAAAACATATGTATTTGAATTTGGTAATGGAGACATGTAGGTGGAGCAAGCTTGGGGATGGTAGACTGACCCTAGGTGGAGCAAGCTTGGTAATGGCAACACATCTCACATGCAACTCATGTGATGACAAACAACTTTGCATTGGCAAACAACTTTGGCAATGCAGGAGGGCAATAAGGAGGAAGGGCATTGGGTTAACAAGGTGGGTTAATAGGTAAGTAGGAAGGTGGGTAGGTAGGAAGGTGGGTAGGTAGGTTAGAGGGGTCACATGATGGGTAGGTATTAGGTTTGTAACTAGATGTCCTCAAAATGGGAAAACAAAGGTGATGTGTTCATGGGTGGTGGGTCACTTCAACCCTAGAGATCTCATTTGTAAGATCCTTCCCAACAAATTATATTTAAATGTAATTGATGGTCGATTTTCAAGTAAATCTGGGCAGTTAGGGAAGGATTTGGTATTAAGACTTCCAAGATACCACAACCTAAAACTATGGCTTCACCCACTTTACAAGCTAGGCATTGTGGAAGTCCCAAAGGCAAAATGTGTCCCTTGGAAACTATACCCTACCAACCCATGTTCAACATCTATTGTCAAAATATTCAATTGCTGAAAGAAATGAGGTTGGGGCAGCCCTAACTTTAAAGAAAATTTAAGTGTTTGATAATTTCAAACTAATATTTCCAGTTATATCTATAGAAATGTCTTAGAGAATGCACCTGCCCTAAGGGGTGGTGCATTATTGGCCTTGCCATAGTGACTCACTAGGATGCATGACACAATCCCTAACCTAATGGTGCATTCACACTTGATGTGAAGTCAGTGTTAAATGAAAGTCTAGGTGGCATCCTAGGTGGCATGCAATGTTAAATAGGTGATAGCTTAATGTTAAGTAAGTATTAGTTTTAACATAAAAATTTCATGGTAAGTCGGTTTAAATCCTAAATGACTAACATGATGTTAGGGGACTCTCAACACTAAAGTCCCTAACATCAAGTGTGCTGTGAGTTAATGGTAGACTTTGGTAGGGGGAGCTTACCCCCATAATAATACCCAAAATAGGGGACTTAAACCTAAGTTAAAATGCTAAAAATCATTGAAACTAGTGTAAATGTTCAAAGCAAGTTTGTCAAGGGACCTTACAAACATAATGCTTCCCCAGAAAAAAAATGCCTTAAAAGAATGTAATGCCCCCTTTATGGACAAGGTTTACAATGACCCAAAATCGACCTCAAAAATTGTCTTAAATAATAAGAGAGGCAAAATAAGAAAATATTTTAATTCAGCAGCAACTTTGTTTTCCTAACATGCTTTTTTTTGAAAATTTATTTATTTATTTATTTTTATATTGTAAAATTGGTTTTCTCACTTTCCAGTGAAGCTGTTTTTCAATGGCAAAAGTTTTTCCAAAAGGCGAAACTTAAAGTGGAAAATTAAGAAATTTGAACTTAGTTTTGAGGATTTCAATGACAAGAATTCCCCCTAAAAAAATGATTTTTTTTTTGGCCAGATTGCTTTATATGGTTCTAGTAAAGGTGCATTCACACTTGGTGTTAAGGACTCTATTATTAAGTCGGCTAACGCCAAGCTAGTCATTTAGGACCTAAACCTATTTACCCTGAAGATTTAATGTTAAGTTCACATTCACTTAATATTAAACAATTGCCCATTTAACATTGGCTGCCACCTAAGATGCCACCTAGATTTTCACTTAATATTGACTTAACATTAGGTGTGAATGCACACCTTAAGTACTAAAAGTAGCTAGAAATATACAAGGATGATTAAAATTTTTGTGGATTTATTATAGCCCAGATTTACCTAAATTCTTCATTTGTGGACAATTGTGGCTTAGGCTACATTTAGAACTTCCTTTAATTTATTATTATTATTTTTTTTTTGGAGACAAATTTTTTTGATTTTTGTTGATAAAAATTTGGGAAAGTTTTGGAGTTTTTTTCCAGTGTAAATTTTGACTACAATCTGCTAAATTTTCTGAAGAATATTGACAGTTATTTATATCACAAAATTCAAAATTAAAAAAAAAAAACCACAAGAGGTTGCTCTTCTTATTTTATTTTATTTTATTTTATTCCCAAGTCAGACATCACATTACATAGTCATGTGCTGTTGTTTCAACACAAAGTGATTTCTTTTCTGGTGATTTAAAAAAAAAAAATTGTGTGAATTTCTTTTAGAGAAAAACTTGGAAAAAAAGTTTCTTTTTCAGTTTAAAAATAATTTTTCAGCAAAAAATTCCCCACTTTCATGTAACTAATTAAGAAAGAAAAAATTAAATTTATTAAAAATAATAATTATTAAAATGAAACACTAACTACACAACAATTATTCAAGCCACAAAATAAAAATCTGAGTAATTTAAAAATAAATCTGGAGTCTGGTATTGACAAATTTGCTGAAGAAAACCAAAGTCTAAATTTTACAAGGGACAAATGGTTGGCAGCCTTTGGGTGGTCTATGCCACTTGAGGTGCTCCAAAGCCCAATGCTAACAAAAAAGTGGCGTTTTAGTGGTAAGGGTTTCCCTCGAGCCTAATAAAAAAAGTGAACAAAAAGGGCGTTTTACGCATACTTTTGTATGCATTACGCATATAATTTATACAAGAAAGTGGCGTTTTGGGTGGTCAAGGTTTCAATGAGCCTACTTAAAAAAGCGAACAAAAAGGGCGTTTTACGCAAACGCATATGCATTACGCTTATAGTTAAGGCTAACAAGAAAGTGGCGTTTTGGTGGCCAAGGTTTCCACGACCCTAATAAGAAAGCGAAAAAATAGGGCGTTTCACGCATACATATGCATGACGCATAGTTAAGGCTAACATGAAAGTGGTGTTTTGTGGCAAGGGTTTCCGACAGCCGAATTGAAAAGCGAAGAAAAGGGGCGTTTTACGCATATGCATGCCCCTGCGCATGGGCCTTCCAAGTTCAAACCCTAGCGAAGAGCGTAGAATATAAAGAGAGAGCGTGCTTCGCTAGCGCTCGTCTACAGGCTTGCTCCCGAGTGTTGCCGTCTCCTCCTCCTCCTCCTCCTCCTTCCCCTAATAATTTCTCGACATCGTGTCTTCTAACGTATTCTGGATCGTGAAAACATTCACGTACCATCCTGTCTTTTTGTGTGAAGAAATTAAAATTGGTCCTAAAAAAGCTTTCGATCTTCGGCTTTCGTTCTTTCGGCTTGTGACAGCTGCTGCAGCAGATTCCTCAAAGTTCTGAAAAAGGTGCGTGCCCCGGTGTCCTGTTCTTCTTCTGCCGGGTTTGTTTTCCCGTTTTGGTCTTTTGCTGTTTTGTGTGTGTTTGAGGATCTGATATACGTTTGGAGTTCCAATTTTTCTGGTCTGGGGTTTGTTTGTTTGTTTGTTTTGTGGGGGATGGAAGGAAGGTTAGAGATGTGGTCAGATCTGCGTTTTTGCTTGCTGTCCTTTTGGGAATGCGGAGGAGAAGGAGGAGCTTAGAGAGCTTGGAAAGGGTTTCAGGTGAGGAGGAAGGACGTCGAGAAGGAGGAGGGGGAAGCGGATTGCAGTAGACACAGCAAATAAGAGAAAGAACGGGGATTTCTGGATGCGATGTCTGCCGCAGTTTGTGGGAAGCGGTCTGTGTTTGACGATTTGCACGGTTCCCCGCCTGTAGCCAAGCGCCTGCGCTTCGCTCAGGCCAGCAGCTCTGCTATCCGTTTCCCCCCCAGCGCTATAGCAGCAGCCGCAGCGGCGTCCCCTCCGTCTAGCAGCACCACAAGTGGCACTCCTTTCGAGGCCTGCCTGGAGGCGGCGGGGTCTTCCAGGCATCATCATCATCACTCCTCTGACGGCGGCTCGGTGGTTCTTCTTCTACGACAGCTCCATGCCCTCTTCCCGGAGATGGAAGAAAAGGTTGTAGAGAAAGTGCTGGAATCTTGCGGGAACAGCCTGGATTCTGCAATCAAGAGCTTGACTGATCTGCGTTTGTCTTCTTCCGAACGATCTGTTTCTTCCAGCCAAGATGGTGTTTCTGGTGCTTCTGTTGCTCGTAGTTCCAGTCTTGCAGCAGCTATGGAGTCTTTATCCCCCTCCACTACTAATTCATGTCGGCAGCAAATGGAAGCAGCAGCAGCAGGATCGCTGCAACAATTGGAGGGTGAGGAATGGGTGGAACTTCTTGTGAGGGAGATGATGAACGCTGCAGACTTGGATGATGCCAGAGCACGGGCAACCCACACTCTTGAAGCTTTTGAGAAGACTGTTGCTTCCCGATCTGCTGCTGTCATGGAAGTGCAGCAGAAGGAAAATATTGCACTGAAAGAGCAGCTCCAGGGGCTCATCCGTGACAACCACATTTTGAAAAGAGCTGTTGCAATTCAGCATGAGAGGCAGATAGAGCATGAGGGGAGGACACGGGAGCTTCAACAAGTGAAGCAGCTTTTAGCTCAATATCAGGAACAAGTGCGCACACTTGAATTGAGCAACTATTCTCTCACTCTGCATCTCCGCAAAGCACAGGAAGGAAGCTCAATGCCTGGGCGATTCCATCCTGATGTCTTCTAGGGTTTTCTGCTTCTCCGAAATTATTTGGTTCCTGTTTTGATGCTTTTTCCCAGTATGTATCTACCTACCTTTGGTTCATAGTGAAACTGCAGCTTCAGAATGTGGCCTAAGCAGTTTGTGAATCAAATTTGTGTTGTCAATTTTGGGTTTTTAGTAAACTTTGGCTTGCCACTTGTGGCTATGTCTGAGTTATCTCTGAAAAGGTTTTGGATTATTTGTATTCAAAGACATGATTACAAAGAAGATTATAGCATTGAGATGATGCTCAGTGTTCATGTTTGAATCACCCTATTACACAAGGAATAAATGTCTGAGCCCTCAGCTCAGCACAATGGCAACTGCATGCAATCTGTCTTCTTCTCAAGGCAGAACAACAATGCCTGGATCATCAAATTAGTTGTACTACATTTTTTCAAGAACCAAATTTCAGATCCATCTGCTTGCAAAGCTTAAGGAATTCTAAGGTTTGACAGGACTAGGGAAGCAGGTCTGTGTCACTTTTGTGGTTGTGTCAAGCCAGTTTGGAGAAGAGGTTGACAATATGCTTATGTAAGTACTATTTGAAGGTTTTTGCTTTGTATTATGAGAGATGGCTTCAATAAGATGCAGTTCTTGGAGCACATTGATAATTCAGGATGACCAAGAGTGTCCTGGTTAACATCGCTTAAAACAGTACAATACCTCAAATCCAGGACTGATGAAATTAGTGAAAGCCTTGTGCATGAAAGCTACCCAGACAACTGGTAACATATAATTAAAAAGCAATTAACCGGGATCCAAAAAGAAGGATCATGCGTCCACTAGCTCCCATTACTAAGACCTTGACAAAAGATTGTTAAGGCCTAAGGTCTCTGTGTCTAAGAACAGCTACCTAAATGCTGTGCAATTTCTCCAAACAAAGGAGGGGATGACATCCATTTGTAACTCCTATACTAAATCAAAACCTGAGACCGCGATCATGCTATATCATGATAGTAATCCAAAGTAAGAACATCCTCAATTGATATTCCGAGGCCAAAATTTCAGCAGAAGATTAAGATGCCACTCCATCCTTAGACTACTTCTCTGACCATCCTGACCAGCCTGACAACAAAACTTCATATGCCAATTTACCTACACACCAAAAACAAGATCCACAAACTTGGAAATGGTAGACTTAGCAGGCGAAGCCAGAACTCCAGATGTGCGAGGTCCACCTTCTGGGCGCTGTATATAGTATGGCCGCTGTGATGCCTGCACTGTTGTTGTAGCTGTTCCACGAACAGGTGTGCGTGGTGGCAGTACCATGGATGATGGTCCTCTTTGCTGTCTCTCTATCATAGCTTGTTGCTGCACTGGGTCCAAGCGCTTCACCCCCACTATGAGTGCCCCATTTAGCAGCATGCCATCCTTCAGCAATGCTTTCTTTGCATCATAGCGGTTCTGCTCAACCAAAAAAAAAAAAGTCACTTAACACCAGAGGCACTCTCATTCCTTTCCCTTGTCCCCTGTCCCACATGCCAAAGCTGCTCTCAGGATGTCAACTAGCACTCAAGAACCTAACTAATGAAAAAGTCAACATTGTGCTCATTCAAGCCGCAACAACCTGGAGAGGGTAAGCTTCATTTCATTCTAGCTTGTCCCTACAAAGCAACTTTCTTCACACACTATAAAAGAGATTGGAGACCTGATATTGAAGGTGCACCCAGTTGGCACCACCAGGTCCAGAAATATGGTTCACAATAGGCCCACATTTTTCAAACTCCCGCATCACTGTGTTGGTCTCCTCTGCCCCAAACCTGTTCATCCCAACACCCATGAAACAAATAGGAAGTTTCAAATGGCCTTCTATCATGGAGTGCATAGGTTCTTTCAAGTTCTGTACACTCCAGGACCAATGAGACTCTCAACTCTGGTTTTGGAACCACCTCTAAGAACAAGCATACTCTACAAACAGTCAGGAGAGAAATGTGAGCAAATTAATCAAATACCATGGACAGAAGTGCAGATTTTACCCAAAAACTGTCACCCATTCATCCCCTTCAGTTGAATCAGTAGCATTGACAGAGTGCTGCAGCTCTGGGCGAACAAAATCTTGTGGAGGTCCCAATGCAAGCAAACTGCTGGACTGTACCACTCCTGCCACTGGGCTACCCCCATCCTTTTCCCCCTCCCTCCCCACAACACTTTCACGAAGTCCAGGTTCTCTTAGAGGAGACCACCAATTAGGGCTCCCTGTGTGCTGAGGCTGTGGAACAGCAGGGGGTGAAACTGAGGGCATGGAGTAACCTGAGGTTGATTCCCGGTAGTTGTAGCCTCCCCACCCGCCCATAGAGGAGAGAGGTGCCTTGGAAGGAGACCTTCCATCTGTATACTTGAACGAATCTGGAGACCTAAAGATTGGATCTGGGGCTGAGGTGATGTCAGGAGATTGCTCAATGCGGTCTTCCAAAGTGTAGAAGGGAGGGGGAGGAGGGTCAATGCCTCCTGCATTCTCACGCCACAAGGCAGCTGCAGCTGCAGCTTGTCCTGGTGTTCCAAGTTCACCTCTTAATGACCCAGATCGAGTAGCAGGAGAGGTTGACAGGTCCCGATAGAACAATGACTTATTGGATCTTCCTCCTCGAGTTGCAGTCCATGATGGTGATTCCATGGCTGGTGACCTTTGTAGCCTTAGCCAAAGACAGCAATCAAATTTTTTTCAGGTCATGTTCAAGAGAGACAAAACTGCAGAAGTAGCAGAAAAAGGGACGTTCAACAAAAATCATCATGTAGATGTAATGCATTCTCATATATATACTGCACAGAATCCCATTCTTCACATCTCGACCTGAATGAATTGGAGTGACTGATTCTAAAAAGTCTCATTGTCACTCATCAATCTTCTGAATCCCAAACCAAAATGCAGCTTTTCCAAACATTCCATTCATGTTGCAGTTTAAGGTTCTTGAGCCCTAGGGTTTGCTGAATCAAAAACCCTAAAACCCTGAAACACTACAATTTAACTTTGGAGCTTCAGTACTTTCCGAGCGTCTTTCACTGCTGTGACCTTCAAACCAATAGAAGACGTTTATCAGATTCAAATCTACAGATAAATAGGGTTGTGTCAGGCACCTTTATTAGGGTTCACTCTTTTGTGAAGAAAGAGTATTCAGACTTCCAAAGCATAAGACGACCCCAGATCTTCCAGACAACGGAAAGTGCGCTACCTGCAAAACATTCGGAGTAGGAGAAAATATGGCTCAAGAATCAAGCGAAGATTTTAAAAAAAGCTGCCGTAGCCTAAAATTTTCGAACGCGCAAAATACAACACCGTCGCTCCTAGTAGTATCCACAACTCTCTCTATTACTGACAAAAGAGTTACCCAGTCATCAGACATAATAAACTCATCACAGTCGTGATCGCACACAGATCTCTTTGCAAAGGAAAAATTCCGAAAACGAAAACACACATTGCAGTCCAACCTGCAAGAAAAAGAAAACTAAACGCGAGCGAGGTTTTCTCATCTCCTGCAAGAAAGACACCGGAAAAAAAAGAAAAAAACCGCGACTATTGAGCTGATTCATTCGTGGAAGAAAACCAAAAAAAGAGGGTGGGTTTTTGCCTTCTTTTTTTTGTTGGAATCGCACTGGAAACGTACCTGAGCATTAGGAGCTCGTCACCGCCACCACCCGCTCTTGCAAACCAAACGCACTCTCATCTCCCGTGAAAGAGGAGAAGGAGGAGGAGGAGGAGGGGGTCGAAAACCGAAGGTAGGTCGAAAAATCGCAGGAAGGTCGAAAACGATGGTGGTTTGTAAACCTGGCAATGGGAGGGAATCCAGGTGTCATGAGAGACAGACGTGACCTGTTGAGGTGTTAATCGATTCAAGATCTCCGTTTGGAGACCTAGATCGTAACCTGGAACTAGGGTTGGGTCTTTCCATCTACGAAAGGAATCAGGGTTTTTTTTTAATTTTCAATTTTTGTGATGTAACTGAGGTGGCGGTCATCCATAAAATGATTTAGCCAGATTTGGTTACACACTAGATATGAAAGTAGAATAAAATTAAAATTAAAAATCCTTCTATATTCTTGGCTACCTACTGGAATTTATAATAAAAATCTAGTGACATGGAAATTTTATTTATTTTTTCAAAATCAGGCGAATTTTCCCCCATTTTTTCCATGGAAAATCCATTATATACGTTGAAATCATATTTTTCAAGTCAAATTTTGTCGAATTTTCATTTTTTTTTAAAACACTGAAAGGAAATAGTGCTTTAATAGAAATTTTTAATCAACCTTCTACATTTCTAACTACACACTGAGAACCAAATATAGAAATTTGGTGATTTTTTATTTTATTTTTT
>Ga0209208_10011120_pt1 | contig 11568 bp, 5 predicted proteins | sample S1TSphfallax_3_FD_187694 | JGI IMG/M metagenome (GOLD analysis project Ga0209208, IMG submission 187694) | Host-associated microbial communities from peat moss isolated from Minnesota, USA - S1T2_Fd - Sphagnum fallax MG (SPAdes) (version 2) | ecosystem: Host-associated > Plants > Peat moss >...
AAAAAAAAAAAAAAGACAAAATGAAAAAAATAAATATATAAAACATATTATATTGGTGTTGTTTTGTTTGGGTTGGTTGACATTTAGTGCTAAAATGTGTTTTGGGTGTGAATGAGGAGGACACAAATATAGCTGTCCTGAAGAGAGAACTTGAATAATTGTCTTTTTGCCTTTGTCAAACTTAAGTTGAAGGTAATGTAACTCATCATTCCCAGTGATCAAAACCATCTCCCTCTCCTTGTCTACTAGAATACAAGCACTAGTATTGTTTTGTACATTAACACAGTAATGGTGCAGTCTGTAATGACCTGAAAAGGAGGGGGGGGAAAAAACAAAAACAAAAATTAAATTAAACTAAACTAAATTAAATTAAATTAAATTAACTGATATTATATTGTTGTATTTTTAAACATTGAGATGCAGAGAGATCATCATTCTAATAATTGGAAAATTTTATGCAACATTCTTTTTATCTACCTAAGAACCAACATTCTTCTTTCACTGTAGTTAACACCCCTCCCCACCCCCAATCCCAAAAATCATTTGGAGAAAGATGTAATGGTAACATACACTCACATTCTCCTGCAATCTTCAGACCTTGGGTACTCTGGATTATGGAGGTGGGGCTCTTCACTGCTCATGGTCATGAATATAGTTGATGAAAATAGATGAGTTGGGGTGCTGAAGAATGTGGGAAGTAAAGCTTCCCATTTTGATGACTTAGAACCCTAAACCCTAAACCGAAGTAGCTTTCAGAGTGTTAAATTGTAATTTTGGTTTTGCTTGCTATGAACAAAGTGCAAAGTGCATACCTATATATATATGTCTGCACTAAGAAATTGATCAGCTCTGGAGCAATTTTTGATTGTGTGTATTCATGAGCAACATATGCATCTGAAGACAAAGGAAACAAAACCAAAAGAAAAAGCTCGGGAAATAATCATGTGGAGTGCTACAAAACACTATTGCACAGTTCTGGGTCAAGGAATGACCCTATAATATAAGGAAATGGATGTTTCAAATCTGACCGAAAAAAGACCAGCAACCATTAGCAAGGATGAAAAAGAGGAAACCCCAACCTACAGAAAAGAGATAACCAGATTACAACACATTAATTATGAAATGGTATGAATGATACTATGTCCTCACAATTCATGCCCCTGTCGTTAGACTAGGTCAAAAATGATAACCAACACAATTAAAAACAAGCACCTCATTGTATAACAGCTTTACCCTTTGTCACATGTTCAAGCAAAAGCATTATGTACAATGAAATTATGTGATGCAATTAGATAATTTGAATGCATGATGAATAAGTCCAAAAGGTCTCACTTGTTCATTGTTCATATGAAGTGTTTAACCAAATATGATCAAGTTGTGAACCATATATCATTACACTTTGTTGACGGAGTAAGAAAGATTAAAATATCAATTTGAGAACTCAACTTTAAAACCAAACTAAATGAATCAAACTCAAGTGTATTAAAAATTTAAAAGTTTAGTGTTTGAAAACTTAATGTCTAAAACCTCAATGTTTGAAAACGTAGTGTTTAAAAACTCAATGTTTAAAATTGTTTGTCAACTCCATAACCTATCCAACTTTTTCATTGTGTATCTCTTCAACAAAGTTGTCTGACTAATAAAAAATAAATTGATAGAGATATCACATAGGAAGCACATAGACAATTATCATATCACAAACTAGTAGAGTATCCTTTATGTTTTTACCATGGTCTAAACTAGCTAACATTTTTTCATTACAAGAAAAAATGACATCAAATTACTTTGTTGGTATCTTTGTGTCCATTCTCTTGTTCAGTCCTCCAAAGTATGATTTACTTCTTTCAAGTGCAAAACATTATTTGTGTTGATGGTCCACTTTTCCATCTTATGTTCTATGACTATGGCAAAGAATAATCAGGAATCTTAACCCAATACTATATATCTTTAATGTAGAATGTTCACAACGTGAATGCAATTATGTGTGATGAAAACATGGGCCCTCACACAATGTGACAAACAATATGTAATGACCCCTTGCTCTTTGAATTTGACAACATTGGCCATATGGAGTTGAGACCTACACACATTTAGATCATAGACATGTAGTTTAGAGAAAAAAGATCTCAAATTCAAAAGGGACATCAAGTTTACTTATGATTAAAGTTCAAAATTTTCTTTTATTCTTTTGATTTCTTAACATAAACATTACTTCAAAATGTAGTTGCAACACTCCTTCAAACTTGTATGAATAACTTTTGTAAGACCGCAAACTCAATAACCTAAAAACTTGAAGAAGACCCACTCTATCAAGTAAAACTCTCAAAATTTACAATAAAAAGGGTAATCTTCAATGACTGCCATGCGGAAGACAATCTTGCCTTTCAGAATAAAATTAAAAAATTACAATGGAAAACAAAACAAACAAAGATTCACAACTATCCATATAGGAGGTAGGAAGGCAATTACCTTCCAACCCACATTTCAATACTTCTAAAAGTTGTTGGTCCAACAAACCATTGCCCTCCACCTTGCTACCATCATGTAATGATGTTGTTACTTTCCATTGAACTACTTGCAAACTACCTTACCATTAGCTACCTTCTACCAAGCTTTCATATTCTAGAAAGCTAGTTGAGATGTAACCCAAGTAAGAAAGTAAATTAATCTCAAAATTGTAGTATTCTACATCAAAATATAATAAACTATTATTATATTAGTGGGAAAGTGAAGCAAAATAAACAAAGTGCCCCCACATGATACACATTTGTTTTATAATATTTATGCACATTTACATTTCATACAACACTTTTCCCTTTCACACTATGAGAACTTGTGTATGTGGAAACCTCATTATTGTGTAACTAAAACTTTGAAACAACTAATATACAACTACATTACAACTATTGCATGGAAATATAGGAATTAAAAAATAAAATTTCATGTCAAAAGTTTGTGAAGTTCTATTGTAGTTAAATATTAGTCCCAAAATGGACCCCTATATGGCTGATGCTACATATTGTATATACAATTTTGGTCAACCATGTTTGACTTTGTTAGCAAGTTACATGAAAGCCACATATGACAACTACAATACAAATGGAACAAATGAAACATTCATTAGCAAACTTATTTGCAATTATTTTACAGCTATTATATTGGATTTTTGTGCAACTACTCAATTATTAGCTACAGTAATAATTGGTATAGGTATAGATATTTACATTTATTATTGTTGTTATTATACATTAATATCTAGATTTTAAATTAATAGTCAATATTATTTCTTATTAATTATTATGAATTTGAATAATTAGTATACTTAGTAGATAAACTATGTGAGGGTAAAACCACCCATCACCGATCATTGGTTGATGCCTAAATTTTCTTAAAGATTTATTGTTTCTTATCTATTTTTTGTGATGTAACACATCATAGGAATGTTAAGGTAAGCTTTACATTACATGTTTCAACTTTAAAGGTAAAATAACAACATAAAAGAAGCACAATGCCTGTCAAAATCACATAATGTGTTTTTTAAGAAAATGACCTTTTATTTTTAAATTTCATATATTCCTTATTTCTAGTTTGTTTTCAAAAAAATTAAGTGAATAGAGTACACCAAATTAAGATTTACATAAACTATTTGAACTCAAAACATAAAATAACACCATAGAAGGGCCATGAAGAAGAGGAATGTGTGGAATTTTAAATTTTAAATTAAATTGATGACTTAAACATTAACCCCACTTACTTTTTACCACCATTTTTTCCCCATTTTCTTTTTTTTGGTTAGTTTAAACAATTTTGCATGTGCCAAGTCAAGGTCTAACCTTTTGCACTTAAAAGACAAAAAAAAAAGTATTAGGATTTGAAGTTTTTTAAAAAGCTAACATATTTATTCATTAACATGTCTTGTAATAATTGCAAATGAGTTGTAAGATTAAGATGCGACTAATTTTTTTTAATCATTTTTTTTCCTAACTTTCAAATTTGTAAAATATATAATTAAGTGCACTAGGAGTTTTTTTTTTAAATTACATTTGGAATAAACCAATAAAAAAATTTTGATTTTAAAATTTTAACCCAAAATAAAATAGGATTATTCCAAACCTATTTAGCTTAAGTCTACTTATCTATCTACCTTAACCTAACTACTTATTGAATTTGACCTAAATGCCAATAAAAATATTAAATATTGAAATAAATTTAAAATTGTCATGTGTCCATTGATATGTGTCATCACATCATTGCCATGTCATCACATTGGCATAATAGTTGCAACATAGTTGCACAAGTTATATATGTATACAATTTCATATATATTGAATTGTGTTGTTGCAATTAGTGCTACTTGTTTGACAACACTCAAATTATAAAATATTGTTAAAGTTGTAAACGGCCATTATAACTCAAAACAACAACTAAAACCCAATTGCAAGCCTAGTTGTAGAACACCTATTTTGTCATAATGTCATTCCTCCAAATTTCCATATGAAAAATGATAGGGGTCCATCTTCAAATCCCCCTTTCACAAAACCACACAAGGTTCACACTTCTCCCACCAAAATAGGTTCCCTTATCCTAATTCATTCGCAAATCTTTCCTATTGATTGGTAAACAAATACCAATCACCCATAACAATGGACCAATTAATCCTAATAGCTTCATCCACAAGATAGAATAAAGGACAATAAGTAATATACCATTAATAATTATCTAGTTACTAGGATGTCCATTGGACTAACTAGTCTAAGTGGAAGTTTTACCCTTAATAGCCTTATTGTTGACATTAATGATTTTTTTCTATTTGAATAGGGATTGTACATTCTCAAGTTGGAGAATAGGATCCTCAATGTTAGTTTTTTTGAGGATTTGGCCCATGTTGTTGTAGACCCATTGTTTATTAGTTCCAACAACAACATGCAAATGTAAATTGCCCATGATCTTAATATTAATGAAGTTCCATACATTTAGGTTTTGGCAATGTAAATACCTTTGATTGCCTTCACCTCGTTCATGGATCTTTTATTGTGCACCTTCATTAGATGTGGCACTCATTATAGCAATATCTTTAATGAGTTCCTTATAAAGGGCACCACTTGTGCAATGAAAAATGTTGATGGAAATGAAATATGTTGGGTTAGTGAATACCCACCCCAAGTGTAGTTTATCAATAGTGTGGCCACACTTCCCAACATCTCTACCAACATATGCAAAAATATGCCTTGCATGTTGTGGTCCATTTTCCCATGATCATGTTATCATTCATGTTCATGGGAATGAAAAAGTTCTTGACCTCAAAAGCCCTCTTGTGAATGTCTGTGAGAATGATCATGGATGTGTTTACAATTGTTGTCATAGTTACAAGCATTACCATTTATGACCACGTTGACTATGGTGGTGGTGCATTTTTTTGTTGTTACCAAGATTATGTATATAGTAAATCATATTGTTCATGTTGATAATCATGTTTGTGTTCATCATAGTTAAAACATATAGTTGATCCCTTAATTATACCTTACTCAAATTTTTCACAACAATTAATGTGGTCAACATCATGGTCATAACCTCTATGACGAAGACCTTGGATAATAATGTGATTGTTACCATGATGGTGATGATCATGTTCTTCAACCTTGAACATTGTGTAATCTTGTGATTGAACAAGACATTTTCTTGATTTGACTCCATGGGGTTAAGGTTTATGGTCATGGGTAGACACATGAAAATGTGTATAGGGACCACCATGATGATGATGAATTTTTTGAAAAAAGATCAAACCAATAACATTGACCAAAAACTTGTTGGAACAAAAATCATCAATAGGTTTTATGTTCAAATTTCAAAAGGGTCAAAGGTTCTTTCCAACACCTCGAGCATGATCAATGAGGCAACTAATTGTGTTTGCCCCATACATGCTTGGTAAAATCTAAAATCATACATGCATATCTATTATCTTAGGGCAATAATAAATACCTATAACATAAAAGGAAACAACAATACCAAAAAATTAATCAATTAAAATTTCATTTCATTATATATATTTTGATTAAATCTTTATTAAATCCTCATTGAAGCTTTTAAACAACATCAAATTGATTAAAAACGTTTATACTTCAAAAAAAAAGTTATGTTAAAAATTGTGTTTTATTTTTAAATTAACATGTTTTATTTTAATCAATTCTTGCATAATATTTCAAATTTTTTAAAAAATCTCATTTTAGTCAAAATTTTAAAAATTGAAGTTAACTATTTGTATGTTTGTCAAACAAATTTCATTAAAAAAATTAGTCATATTAATTTTGTTTACATTTCATAGTGATATGAAACCTCGCTATACAAGAAGGCAAATGACAACCCAAAAAAATTAAATGATATAGAGTTATGATTAAATCAATTACCCAACATTCATATTTTGAAAAAAAACCCAACAAATAGATGGGTAGACTTCAAAACAACCCATCAATTGGATAGATGCACCCAAAATCTACACACGTGCATTCATTAGCTTGGGGCAATAACCCCAAAAAAAGGATTTCATTTGCATACTAAAGATGACTTCAAACCTCCCATACCTGTAATTCAACTTGGAATTTGTTTTAAGCTTTGAAACATAGTAGGCATATATATTAATTATTAGATCTAAGCAATTAAAGAATGTGGCATGCATTAAGGATGAGACTTAGATTATTGTTATGAAAGCCATACATGAATTCCACCACCATGGATGTGGTGTTGAAGAACAAGATCATGCTAATCTTCTTGGTTTTAACATATTGAAAAATGAAAAAGAATACAATTTTGAATAAATATTTATTGGAGCCTAAGTGATAGACCTTTAAGGAGGTATATGATATGAAGGTTGATTTGCAAAAACACGAGGAGAATTGAACCTAAGAGATGAGTAGAGGGACAAACTTGATTAGGTTTCACCTTACAATGAAATCACCATGTGACTTACATAAAAAATAAAGATGACCACGATGAGATAATCCATACTACAACTCCTAAGCACCATCTTCCTAGAGTGTCCATTTGTACTACCATATCTTCTTATTTATCCTTGCCATCAACTTTCCATTGAATACATTAAGGTTATACACAATTCCCTTGGCCTCTTTCTTTACCACCAACTCCATGTAGCTTATCATCTTGAACAATGAACCCAAGTATTCCCCATGTACATATTGAGCATTTTGTTCATTGACACACATGAAACATTTTTAGGGCTAAAATTAAACCATGAATGAATGAAAAAATGAAAAATGAGAACTTCATTGCAAGAGACAAACCATTTTGAACCTTTGGTAGGACATGTACTCCCAAACAAAAATAATACAATTGAAATCATTATTGAAGGAACAAGTAATAATGGAACACCCATTTTCATAAAGGTCCAATGCAAACGATGAAATTATTTTAAATGCCTTGTCATCAATTAAGTGTGCATAGTGGGTTTCCGTATCTTCCCCATTTGAACATGAATAAAATTATTTGGCATAACATATTGGAAATGTGTGAAAATGTTAGATTGGTGGGTGAATTGGCATGGATGTTCACCGAGAGGAACTATATGGATTTGGAACCTTTCAATGCCATTAATTGTGCCAATTGTGATCTCTCCTTCCTTATCAACTACCAAGTTGAACACCATACACAAAATTTGTGTTTATCAAGACATATAGACCTTCACCCATACCTACGCCCTTAGTATCTTTTAGTTTTCAACATTTTTTTATGATCCCACCTAATTTGACTAGGAGAAAAGATCCACTATAAGAAAACAATGAATATCTTTTACAATTTGATGCAAAGAAAAAAAATTGCAAGCCACAAGGGAATGTAAATAGTTTATGCTTTCGGGCAAATGACAACACACCTAAGGATGACACCCAAATTGCGATGTTGTTATTGCTTCAATATGCTATGAAGTGATTGTAACCTAAATGTGATGAATTAAAAGACAGGGGAACGATAAACTTTAGCCCATCCTTGTGACAATAAAACTAGTCCAATGTTGATTGCCACAAGCCCACCAAACTTTACCTAAGAGAATTTGGTTTCTTGTAATAACAACAAATTCAATGAACACGTGGTTGTTGCCACCCCAACATATTTTACAATAATGTTCTTCAAACATCCACATGATCTAAGTCCTTCCAACCACAACAAAAAACATAATACCACAAGTCCTACATTCCCAAAGGATGTAACTACTTGTGTTGAACTTATTGGCCCACCTTTCCATGGTCAATGTGTCAACAAAGAAAAAAAATTAAAAAATCCTTAAAATTACCCAATAGCAAAGATCACCACTCTTAGTCATCTCACCATTTCCTATGACCATTGGAGTATTGCATAAAGGGAGAGCAAATGCAAACATGTGTTGATCTACAAATGCCATTAATGTGTCAAACCAAGATTAATTATCATCTTGCAAACGCACAAAAATCTTGTTCCATTTACAACAAAGAAACATCAAATCCAACACATACTAATTGATTCTGCCTTTTCTTTTCCTTCACAACAATTAATGAAAGATTGTCCAAAATTGGATGGAATGGCCATTTGTTGAACAACAAAATTCACGTCCTTCATAATATCATTTTAAAATCATGACAAATATAATCTTCACATTGGTTAAGGATTAGACCAAAATATGATCCCCAAGTCTTACATAGATGCATAGTCCATCCCTTATGGTCAATAAAATCTTTCCCATCCAATTATGTGAAACAACATGCACCTAACAACATTATGTATTGTATTGATTATCCAACTTAAAATTCCTATTTATTTCATCACATCTTGGAAATGGGTCCAGATCAATGTCAAACATCAACCAATGTACTAAGTTTTATCACAATACTAGTAATAATAGGAACTCGGAAAACTCCATATGATGTGTGTTGGTTAACCCAAGAGAAAGGATAACAAGGTGTTGAAAGCACACATAGGCCATACCCATGTGCCATGGCACATGGAATTAAAAATTATGTCTTGTGATATCATGTTATGTGTCATAGATATAACCGATGTTGTAGGCACATGGTTTGGCAAGATAAAATTGCAACTTATGGTTTGGTTAATAAGAATCAAACTAGAAATTGGTCTAATTTTGAACATGATCTTGTGATGTGTTGACAACATGGATGTGCAAGGAACATGTTGTAAAGGCTTGTTTGTGTTCTTGGATAATAGTTATCTTGGTTATTACCTTGACCATGGTTAACAAAAGAACATATGCGTTGATGGTTCAAAAAGTTAAAATATTTTGTAGGTGTGATGGTCATGTTCATTGTTATATTTTTAATGTTAATTATTTGTTTAGTTAATGTGTGAATTTTCAAATGTTCATTTTCAGTTTTTTAAAAATTTGCATTAACATATATATGTGTGTGTGGAGTAGTTCACATTTTCTTTGTGGCTAGAACAATCTTGTTTTCAAAAAATTTGTTGCAATCCATACTCATTTTCAACTTTTCAAGTTCTTTAAATTTTTAGAAATAATTCAAACTTTTCACGCATGGATGCCATAATAATATTATTTTATGAACATCACAACATTTTGTCAAATGGAGGATATCACAAAGGTTGCAATGTTATGTGTTCTCACCATGTATCATTTCATTACTCGAGGAATTTTAAGGAAAATGTGATGAAGGCATATGTGTATTTTTTGAATTTGAAGCCATTTAAATTTCTCAAAAACACTAAAATTTCCTATTAACATTTATTACTTGTTTTTATGTGGAGCATTTTTTATGGTTAGAATGCAAATTATATTGGATTATGTTATGTCCAATAGGCTTTTGTTGATTTAGAACAGCTTTCAAAGATATACGATAAAACCAGGGGGGGGGCTATTTCACTATATGTATTTAGTAAAGGGTCTTAAAAGGGAGGGGTGAGTCCAAGATAAAATGACCCAATAATGTAGCACATGTAATTGTTGTTGAATTGCACATTTGTTAATTTCAACTCGACCAATGATTCAATATTTGCATATAACCTACATATTGTAGTACAATATACATTCAAAAATGACATATAAAAATATGAATCACTTTTATCAACATTTGTGCGTGAAAAACACATCAATTTAACAATTTTAACCATTTTTAAGGTCCTAAATTAATTGAATAAGAATCCTCCAAGTCAATCCATTTTTTTGGGGGAAAATATTTATGTTATGCAAACTAAAAATTCATACAATGCAAATTGATTTTGAATCATCATTTGGAATGATGTAGAAATAAATTTTATTACTCAGAAATTGCATGTTTCCCTCCCATAACCCTAGGATAAATGTAAAGATATATTTTTAAAATAAAATAATTAACTAATTATGAAAATGGATAGTAAGAATAACAAATATATTCAAACATAAATTTTGTGCAATGGTTGCACACCGCATCACCTTTCAATGTCAACTCCTTATTGTTATGCTTTTGGGGAAAATATTTGGTGTGAATCATTTTACCCATTGACTTGAAATTTAATTCATTTAATGACGAAATAAGTTGAATCCACCTCCATTGTCATTCCAACAACATATGGATATGTATTATAATTCCCTTGTTTTGTACATATTTATAATTCTTTTGCACAAGTATTTTTCTTAACATAGATTCATGAACATATTATACAAGTTGTGTTTCAATATATTTTCAATGTAAAATTTTGAATAATCATAAATAAAAAGTTTAAAATCTATGTAAATTTGTGGATATAAAATAACTTTAATCATTATTGTGGGAAAATGTTATTACCTTTGTCATTACCACAAAAATATGATGATTGATAAATAATCAAGATTAGTCCCATGATTAAAAGTCATGGATTAATTGTTTTCCTAAATACCTTCTTCTAGGTAACCTAAAAATAGTTGACAAATAACTCCTTCTACAATAGGTTATTATGGGTTATTATAGGCAAGGTTATCTTAAGTTATTTTATCATAGGCCATTTAAGGTTATTTTGGGTTATTCAAGGTTATTTTATTTTAAATTATTCAAGGTTATTCTACCTTAGGTTATTCTAGGTTAGTTTACTCTAAACAACATTAATAGCCTATAACAATCAAGGTTAGAAATAACCTATAATAACATATAATAGTCTAAAGTAACCTAAGGTAACTAAATAGCTATGGTAACTAAATTTGGCTACCTAGGTAAAATAAAATGAAATGTTTATAATAATGTGATGACAAAAATCATCATTTGATGAAAAAATGATGCAATGGTTAAGGACTTGGACTTTCAATGTGTAGGTGAGGGTTAAGGTCCTTGCATTTGTAACCTACTTGAATGTGTTTAGTTAGCCACAAGTTAGTATATTTAACAAGGTTGTCATAACGTTTGAATGTTTGTCATGACATGATGCATCCATCTAAATGTAAACACAACCCAATGTCACATTAGGATAGGGTTAGCTAAAACTAAAACCCATATCATGTTGCCCATGGTAAAGATAAAAATGACTAACATTAAACCATTTTGGTTGCCATACACCCTATGGTGATTGAAATGGCTTTCAATTGCAATAGTTAGGAGTTTTTAATCA
>Ga0209208_10011121_pt1 | contig 11568 bp, 9 predicted proteins | sample S1TSphfallax_3_FD_187694 | JGI IMG/M metagenome (GOLD analysis project Ga0209208, IMG submission 187694) | Host-associated microbial communities from peat moss isolated from Minnesota, USA - S1T2_Fd - Sphagnum fallax MG (SPAdes) (version 2) | ecosystem: Host-associated > Plants > Peat moss >...
CAGCCCATCATCGATCGCCTGCCTATGACCAAACACTTATTTATATGTTCATCATATTTGTGCTTCATTTTGAGTGATTTAAAATGTTATGAGAGTGCTACCTCAAGCTTTAGAAATCATTTTTGAAGTGCAAAAGAAAAGGAGTAATGAAAAAATAATAAGAAGAAAAATAAGCTTTCCAACTCACAAAATGCAATTTTTTTTCTTTTTTTTCTCCTTTTGGACTCCACCAACTTTCAAACCTCATAACTTTCTTATTTCTTATTCATTTTAAACAATTTAAAGTGCCATAGGAGCATCACCTGAAGTTCTACAAATCATCTCTGAATTCTAATAGCAAGAGAGCAGCAGCATACAAGGAATGTTTTGGGTGTTTGGAATCTGGCTTTGGTAGTGTTCAGTGGTTTGGTTTTTTTGAGTTCTTGACCCCCTTTACTTTTGGGGCGGGGAGGGGGAGATAACTTTCTCATTTCTAATCTGTTTTCGACAATTGTTAGTATGTCAGATGCACCCAAGAGGAGGAGTTCAAATTTTGTTTGGACACTAGAAACAATGAAGCCCTCCCTTTGGATCCAGCCTGCCCTGAGCGCTTAAGTGTTTGGTCACCAGCCGGTTTACCCTAGATATGTTTTTCTTTTGTTGAAACTTATGGATCGCACCTATGACACTTATTGATCCATCATCCCATGAACATTATGGATGTCAGTGCAGATTCTATGCATGCATGTTCTGCATGATGAAATATGTACTGCTAAGAAAAAAAAACAAAAAATCTGGTTTGAAATTTTAAGGTGCAGGTACTCAATGGAAAGCTGCCCTAAGAGTTATGCAAAAATAATATATTTTGGGTACAAATAGGAGTTCACTCATTTTGAGACACTTTGAATGAATGAGCTGAGCTGAGCTCCTATTAATTGTGCTCAAAATCTATTTTTTTTGCATAATTCTTCCTTACCTCAAAGACTCTATGTGCAGGACTTCTGCAAACACAACTGAAAATATCCAGATATGAGAGCCTGGCAGCAGCCAAAATCCCTGAATAAAAAAGCTCCCGATTTGAAGTTTGGAACACAACATAGATCAAGCTTATATGTTTGGAGACCACAATATCAAGACTTGATTCTTGTGCTACAAACTCCAAATTCCAGATTTGCTACAATCTATTCCATATTAGAATATACCAGAACCCAGTTTGTTAGACTTCATGCAGCTTGGAGTTGCAGTTCTGTGTCTGGTCTTACAACCAAAGTGAGTTTGAATTGTTCTATACTGGACTATACCAAGCCAATTGATTCCTAGGGAGGAATTGTTAAAGTTGAGGTAGCTGAATCTAGCATGGTAGAGCCATTGTAATGGCCCAGATTATTGACCATGTACACAAGTCCAGCTACTCGAAATTCAATGGGACTTGCTTGGTGTTGCAGATTTCTATGAGTTGTCTATCAAGGGAAGCTTGGTTTGAAGCACTTTGTGTGGTACTACAAAATAATCTGATGCATTGGGAAGGGTCTTTCAAGGAAACTTTAAAGCATACTATTCATCTCTCATGGATTCTTACAGTAATGTTGGAGATGTTGACAACATGTTGAGGCCATTTTTTTGTCAATGAGAGACCTGATTATGAGGTGTTGACAATTTTGGACAGGGAGAGAGCAAATGATCAAGCAGCCTGGACCTTCATCTGTAATCTCACAAGTAGGATGAGCATGTGCCAACCTTGTTCATGATTATCACACTCAATATTTTTGAGACTATTTCTAGCAATCTTATTCTTTGGTGTGAGCTTCAGCAATGGTACTACCATACTTCGATGCATTGGGATCACTTGGTTGTCAGCCTCAAAAACTCTTGTGTGGGTTATGAAGTGCTATTGTCAGTGGGTACTGATGTGTGAAGTTTAGTGTTTAGGGTTTAGTTCATGAAAGCAAAAACATTTAACTCAATGGTTTCATGAATAGAAATGGATCAATGTTCTATCAAATGTCCTAATGCTGTGGAGTTTATCAAGAAGTATGTTACTTATTTGTTGGTGGTGTCTGTAACACAAGGTTTGTGGGATAGGTGATGAAGCAGGTGTACTAATATGAAATAGATTTGCAAAAGCCTATGAAATATTCATGCAGTAATTGAGTAACCTAGCCCAAAAATTGGATCTAAATTCTGATAAGATCTTTGCACAATGCAGCACACATTTTCAAAATGCACTCAATTTCTTACATATTTGTTTGAAGTATGGTGACTGTTTAATCTTTTCTTTTAGCATTTTATTTCTCTTCTTTGCAGGAGTTGTCTTCAATAAGATTGTTAGCATGTACCTGTGGAAGTTGGAACCTCTTTGAATTGTGCTACTATTTGCAGCATGCGAATTGCACCCACTACGCACGCACTCACAGGAATCATCAAGAATGATGTTTTCAGGATGTTTCTGAACATTTCACATTAGGTCCGTATGATCTTTGTTGATCAATCATCCCACCATGTGTATACAGACTCTTCTCCATATAATCTGCATATGCTAATAGAAGAACAAATGGACTACTGAGATTCGGTTCTTGTCAGCATTGATTCATAAGTAGCACCCCCTCTCTCAAGTCTTGATCTACATCTTCTTCATGCATCCACACCTCAACTAATATTCCTGATATGCCTTCAACATTGGAAGATTTACCTCAAAAGCTGCTTTCACAATTTGGAAGGACTTTAAATGAAAGTTTGTCCAACACGAAAACAAAGAATTATATGACCTTGCTTTGCAAATATTTCAACACACAAACAAGTGTGATAAACCAAAGATGTTTTTTCTTAAATTGCAAATGGATTATGAGTGATTGGAATTTATATGTTTTTCAATTTGAAAAGGTTGGAATGGAAATTGCATATTACGTTTTGAGAATTTCTTCACCCAATGTCAAAAATCTTGCATGAGTTCTCAAAGAGCTTGGTTTAGGGTTTTAATTTGGTATTAAACCCTCTGTTACCCAAAAGACGAAAAGTTGGGGCGGGTTGGACGGATGGACGGACTTCGTCGACAGGACGGACGAAGTCATTGGTGCGTTAGTCCTAAGGCGCGAGCGCCGCCTTCTTGTTTGTATGTTTTGCGCCTGCCGTGGCCGGCACTCCCTCGCTGCACGGCGTACTTTGATTCTCTCTGCGCTCGCTGGTGGGCTTCTCCACCACTGACGTACCGGGTTTATTAATCTTACGCTCTCTGAGAATGCCTCCATGAATCCGTGGGGTTTGAACTTTGAACAACAGTAGCGAAATTTGATTGTGGTTCCAAATGTGTGCACAATCGTTTGTTCAATCAAGTGCGTGCAATATATTGTTGACGTCGCCTCACGTCCACTGATGCGCGGTTGACCGGCGTTGTGCATTGTTTGTGTATCAGTTGGTTGTAGGTACCGTTGTTCACAAGTAGGGTTTTTGTGGTGGGTAGTAGTAGTAGTAGTAGTAGTGTGTGTAGTTTGGGTTTTTTCGTGAGGGGCACCACGGGGTTGAAGAAGAACCAAGAGTCTTTGGAGAAGAGCGGTGGGATTGAGGAGACAGAGGGAAGTGAAGAAGAAGTTGGAGATGGCAAGCAGTCATGCAGCTGCGCGGCTGTGTAATGCCGGTGCAGCTGCGGCGATGGTGTCGGCGTCGTACCTGCTCGCTCGCGCCCCTGTGTCTGCAGACAAAACTTTGGACCCCGGCTCATTTTTCCCGTCTTCCCCTTCCACTGCATCAGCATCCTCTTCCTCGTCTTCGACTCCAGCGAAAGAAACAGAGAAGCCGAGAAACGATGCTCCACGAACATCTGCTGTTGGATTCGATCCGGAAGCCCTGGAGAGAGGGGCCAAGGCGCTTCGAGAAATTAACTCTTCCACTTATGCTAAGAAGGTACGGATATCATTACCACTTCCAGAAATTTCACTCACGATTGATCAGCATGTGTTATCTACACGCGAAGGAGCCTTTTGAGAGCCGATCTGAATTGCAGATCTTAACCTAATAAAGCCCAAGCATGTATGGAATAGGCTGCTTGGGGCTTCTTTCAAACATTCTGCTCAAACGTGCACACTTTCTTCATGTTTCTCAATCTCTGCCTAAAACCCTAGTTAGGGTTTAGGTTTCACGAAATTCGTTTTTTCAGAGGAGTAAGAAATGGTGATACAGGAAATGATTGCCAGCAATGATTTGGCTTATGCAACTGAAAAGGTTAAGGGTTTCTTCTCTGAAATGTGAGAATCTATATTGCTTCAACAGGCTGACTTTTGCCAATTGGTCTGCAGGTCTTTGAGTTGATGAGAAAGCAGGAAGAAACCCGACAGGCAGAGGAAAGTTCTCGGAAGGCTGAATACCAAGCCCTACAAGCGCAGCATGAGACTGTATGTACTCCCCTTCTGTTGCACATGGTGCTTCTTTCTCTATGCTTTTGGCTCGTGTTCTCTGTTTCTCCATTTCTTTCTTGTTTCCTGTTGTGGACAGAAGTATGGAAGTCCAAAGTCATATTACTAGGTCCCAGCCCTGTGACACATGATTGCAGTGGTGAGCACTATATGGCTTGAAAGTTTATTTCCATGGTATCCTTAGTAAGAAGGTTTGTAGGTAATTTGGTAGTTCCTGATATCTGTGCCTTCTCCAGCTTCATGTATGTAAACAAAGACTATATTAGCAGTGGCATCTACCCCAAATCATTGTGTGAGCTTAATTGTTCTCTCTTGCAAGTCCTTGGATTCAGCAATATCCCAAGATTTAGAAGGCTTAAACCCTTGACATTTTGTGCAAGCTAGAATGTACAGTTATCCAACCTGATTCTTATTATATTGCAGATCCTGATGTTTCAGATTCTGCCAAGATTGGAATAGCCAACAGTTAGTGTCATAGGTTCTAAAGGCTTTGTAGCTCAAAAGAGTTCTTCATGCTCAAGTGCCAGGTTTAATTAGTCTTCTGTTACTCTTGAAAGCTTTTATTAAATTAAACCAGATCTTTGCTTAACAAAGAAAGATTTCTGTTTGGTATTTCTGCTCTTGGAATCTTCGAGATTCCAAAAATGATTATTTCAAGAGCTTGTCAATTTGAGGAGGTAGGATTTCAAAGCCCACTTTTTCCTCACAAGATCAGGCTCTGCAAAATCTCCATGTTGTTTATCTGTTCCCTTCCTCTTTTCTTAGGCATTCTTAATCATGAGTATGGAGATTACTTGATGCTCATGAGAGTTATAATATCTTCCTCTTTTTCCTTTTTTTGTGTTTTCTTCTCTTCGTCTCAATGCTCATCACATTCTCTTTCATGTTTTGTGGAGCTAGCATCATACCCGAGCCTTCCTTTCACTGCTGGTCCTGTGACAGAAACACCATTTGTAGGTTATTGTATGACATTGACCTCCACCACTGATGAGGCCAGTGGGGATATCATGGTATCTGGTCACTACCATATGTTTTTCTGTTGAAGGTGTGACTGTGGCTGGTCAGCAGACTGCTCTCTGTTGTTTAGTGTTGTTGAAATTTCTATAGCAGTCATCCTCATTTTATTCATATTGACTTATATTGTAAGTATAGAGATGTTCCCAACATTTGATTAAGATATCAGTCTTCCATATCAGTTAAAGATTTGGCATCTGTATCCAAATTCTTTGATCATGTAGTGTCACCAATCTCAGATCAAAATGGGAGGTCTCTGCATCTATAACCAGTCATTTGGTGGTTGTTACAGTCCTAGGGACCTGAAGATTGATCCTTTATTTTCTAGTTGCATGGGCAATAATTACTGAGGCACACCTGGGAATCAAACAATCTTGGCCCATGTATATTACTGGCCATTTTACTAAGTATCTCACCTAGCAATTATCATACTTTCTCCATTTTCATTCTGAAAGTACCAGGTACCCTCTTTGTGTCCTTTGGCTCCAGTAATAAAACCTAGTATAAAAAGTCCATTGTTCCATTCTTGCAATCTGGAATCTAATTGGGAAGCTTAATTGTTCGCTTTTATACAGGAGAGGCAGAAAGTCATATACGAGGAGCAAAGAAAGTTGGTGCAACAGCAGGCTCAGACCAAAGCCCAGTTGGCCCGATATGAGGATGAACTTACTCGCAAGCGTATGCAGGTTTGTTGTTACTTCTACTGTCCTCTTGTCCTTGCAATATTTCTCTTTTCTGCCATAAAATGAGGTAAGCTTTGGTACTTCTAACTTGGGGTTGGCCAAAGAGTTCAAATCTCAGGGATACTGATGTCCAATATCTGGTGGTGAAATGGCTGCTGGCAAAAAATAGGCTGAACATGAAGCACAAAGACAACGCAATGCAGAGCTCGTGAAAATGCAAGAAGAGGCAGCAGTGCGCCAAGAACAAATTAGGAGGAGCACAGAAGAACAAATCCAAGCTCAACGCCGGCAGACTGAGAAGGAGAGAGCTGAGATTGAAAGGGAGACCATTCGAGTGAGGGCCATGGCAGAGGCTGAGGGACGAGCCTATGAGGCTAAGGCGGCTGAGGATGTGAACCGCAGAATGCTGATAGAGCGTGCAAACATGGAGAAGGAAAAGTGGCTTGCTGCTATTAACAGCACATTTGGTCATATTGGAGGTACTCACTCATGGAATCACTATGTTGTGGATATATGAAACCGTGTCCTTTATGTTGGCATGCACTTGAATTGATTTGTAGTTGATGTTCTTTGATGGCCTATATCTGGCTGTCATGGCTAAATTCCTTAGGAGTAAATGCCTGCAATGTGGGACTTTTAACTGAGTTTCTTGGAGGGCTACACTACCAGGAAGTTCATGGAACAAAAACTTGGTGTACTCTCCATGGCTTGGCTTGTTTGTCTTTTGTTCTGAATTGACCTAAAAAGGAGCATGTTTGCTTGTTGGATTCATTTTTCTCTTTAGCATTGTCTGCTGTGAAGACAGGTGTAGGAGAAACTCTGGTTGTTTGATCTAGGTTGAGATAGAGTTTAGATCTGCAATGCAGGTGGGCTGAGGGCTATACTTACGGATCGGGATAAGCTTGTGGTTGCGATTGGAGGAGCAACAGCCCTTGCAGCTGGAGTCTACACCACAAGGTTAACCTCATGCTCTTAGCTCTCTCCAGCTCATGATGAAACCTTAGAAGTGAGTTCCTGTTCTCAGTTGCCTCTAATTTGACAGTGGAGGACAACTATCTTAAGTGAGTTCATTCATGTTCACATTTCTGATACAGTCCTTTTGTATGCTGAAGGGATCATCACTAACCTGACATGGTTGTCAAAATTAGGGAGGGTGCACGTGTGTTGTGGCGTCATGTTGACCGGATACTGGGACAACCTGCATTGATTCGTGAATCATCAAGAGGCAAATATCCCTGGTCAAATTGGTTGAGCCGCCCCAGCAGCACATCAACAGGAGCTGGGGGCACTCCTGCTGTTGGTGGGGCTGCAGAGCGGACAGAGGCAATTAAGAGTGGAAAGGGTTTTGGTGAAGTCATCCTCCCTCCATCTTTACACAGCAGAATTCGTCAGCTAGCAGCAGTGACAGCAAACACTAAAAAGCATGCAGCACCGTACCGCAACATGCTATTTTATGGACCTCCAGGCACTGGCAAGACCATGGCAGCCAAGGAACTAGCTTTGCAGTCGGTGTGTTTCTGAAACTCGATTGGTGGTGAATATTGAGATCACCTCTGCCCATGGAATTGCTGAATTCATTTCATTAGAGTGATATTGTTGTGAATTTTGTCTCTCATCCTCTGTTGCATATTAGTTCTTGTTAACAGTTGGTGTGCAGCCTGTGTTCATTTGCAGATCCTGAACAATTTTGTCCTCTTTATGTTTACAGGGCTTGGACTATGCGTTGATGACAGGTGGTGATGTAGCACCATTAGGCCCAAATGCTGTGACTAAGATCCATGAACTTTTTGATTGGGCTGGGAAAAGCCGAAAGGGTCTCATCCTGTTCATAGATGAGGCCGATGCATTTTTATGCGAGTAAGCAACCTGGTTTTTCTGGACTACTGAATTTCAGTTGACTGAATCTCTCTTGACATCTGATAGCTTAAGTTAAGGAGCATTGCTACAATTCTATCTTCGTTAAATCAAAATTGAAACAAACCCTGTTTAAATAAGAACAAAGAACATGTAGGATTGAGTACGTTATGCCTACATGAGACATGACACCTGCTGGGATTGCAGGCGGAATAAGACAAGCATGAGTGAGGCGCAGCGGAGTGCATTGAATGCATTGCTCTATCGCACTGGTGATCAATCACGAGACATTGTCTTAGTGCTGGCCACAAACCGGCCAAGTGATTTGGACTCAGCAGTGACTGATCGTGTTGATGAAGTTCTGGAATTTCCACTTCCAGGAGAGGAAGAACGCTTGAAGCTTCTCAAGCTATATTTGAACAAATACATTGCACAGGCTGGGAGCCAATTTCGGGGTTGGAAAACTTGGCTGCGAGGCCAGCAAGACAAGATTGAGATCAAGGGGATTACTGATGACATTCTTCTTGAGGCTGCCCGCAAGACTGAAGGGTTCTCAGGTCGGGAAATTGCAAAGATGATGGCCAGTGTTCAGGTTCTTTCCACCTACCGAACTTGGTTACATTAGGCATGCTAATGATTGCTGTTGCAAACCATCCTGACTGTAAAGATCTGAACTTTCACAGTTAGGGAATAATCATACTAATTTCATATGTAGTTCTGTGATGATACAAATTTCCATTCCTTGTCCATGTGGCTTGCTGTTTCAAATGCCATTTGATGGTCAAGCAGCTGAAATTGGTCAGTGTGGTTGTCTGTAGAACGCCAAGGATGTCCAAAAAACTTTTGCTTACAAATTGTTCGTTGCATTGGTTGCAGGGTGCTGTCTATGGAAGCCTGAAGAGTGTCTTGGATGCCGACTTATTTAGGGAGGTTGTTGATTACAAGGTTGCTGAACATGCTCAGCGCCAGCAGCTAAGACAAGAAGGATATTCTTCTTAGTGTCTGACAAATGAAATCTTTTAGGAAGTTCATTACTCTTGATTGGTGGGGATGCCAATGAGAACATTTTGATCGTTGTTTTCAACTATTTCCCATACTCAACATTTTGCTAGTGATCAAAGCCAAGGAAGAATTTATAGGTTACATGCTCACAATTAGGACTGGAGGTATGCATTGGTCTATCAAAGATTTATTGTGAGTCTTCATTTTGGAAGAGGAAGGCTTTTGTTTTGAATAAACATGGGCCTTGATGTGTGAATCATTGTCCCGTTGTCAAAATCATTAAAGACAATCAGATACCTGGCCATTGTTAGGTTGCACAGTGTAAGGCTTTCCACCATAGGAGTTGTACCAGACAATCATATTCCACTGATGTAGATGGAGTACGAAGTTTTCTTGTATCCTTCATTCAATCAGGGTTTCATTCTGCTTTGGGAGATCCATGACTTCAGTTGATACACAGCTTCTGTGGCTGGATGTTATTTAATGACATGAACTAATAAGGAATGCAGTCAAGTTCATTCAGAATTTCATTAGGTTTTGGGTGAAATTGAGACAATTTCACTAGATAAGAAATTTAGTGAATTTGTTATGCCTACCTTCTAGTGAATTGGGACCAGTTGTTACAAGTATAATATGATTTCACTTAACACTTGATCAAATTAAAAAATTACACATTACAATGAAATTTTGATGATATTTTAAATATTCTATATTTTAAAGTTATTATTAATATTAATCATATTTTAAAATTATGTGACATGTACACATGTCAAAATAATACATATATGAAATTTTTTTGGTATCAAAGGCTTGAACCAACCACGGTGAACCAACACCCACTAGCGGATAGTCCATTGGATGGCCATTGTTACTCAATTGTGGATGAACTTTAACTGATTTAATATTTGATTTCACCTTGGTAACCAATTTTGTAACAAATAGGTCTAAGATATAAATAGGTAGGTAGGAAAATAGGTAATTACTAAATAAGTAGATTGCAAACACTAAACAGTAGCAACAAGTTAAATGCATCATTGGGTTCAACACATTTGTAGTATAATGCCCAACGTAAAAAAAAAAAGGATTGTTTTATTGTGCACATTCAATGATTAGCAATTTAAGTATCTTTCTTACATAACTATTTCAAAAAGAAAACATGTGATGCAATGGTTAGAATCCTCCCTTCAACCCAAAGGTTCAAGGTTCAATCCTTTTCTCAATTGTTTTTGCCAACAAACAAAATTGATGAAAACATAGATAGAACATTTAAATTTTTTTTTTAAGTTGATTGCTTTAAGGAAGCAACGTCCTTGGGGGAAACAAAATACTAAGTGTTAGTCCCAAGCAAATTGCCCTAGAACAATGTAAGTTTGCAATTGAGTAGAATGAAGTTCCCAAGGAATAAAAAAATTCTCTAAGGAACGAATGAAATACCTTGAAAAACAACTTGCATAAGGAATAAAAAAGTTAAAGAAACTTCCCCAACAAACAATGAATTTTCCTTGGGGAAGGGCCCAAGTTCCCCAAGAAGAAGGGCGCCTTCCCCAAGGAACAATGTATTTTCCCCAAGGATAGGCCAAAGTTCCTTACGACACATGTTTCAAATCGTTTTTGCAATCATAATCATCTCATGTTCATCTTTACATAGGCTTGTGACCTATATTAAAAAATTGCCCAAATGCAATTTATTTTCATCCATTTTGTTCATGGATGAATAAAAGAATTTAAGAAAAAGTTCAAACCCAAGACCTTTGGGCTGTAAGGGGGATTCTAACAACTACAATAGTTTTTTCCCTTTGAAAATGATGTAAAAAACAAATATTTATTTATTAATCATTGTGTGGGTACATTACAAATAATTTGAATTCTTTTTTCCTTATTGGGCACTCTACTATATTACATTTAATTACATTGATCCCAATGTTACATTTTTAAATTGTTGTTAATGTTTAGTGTTTGCCAACAGTTTATACTTAAATAAGGGTTGATTTTACTACCTACTAACAACACTTATACAAGTGGTTTGTTAGTAGGTAAATAGATTAAAAAAAAACTAAGTTAACTACCATGGATATCTAGGAAACTAAAATGCAACAAAAAAATATTTCCTAACCATTTACCATCCATCTTTCATGGTGTGTTGATGGATGTTGATTCATTATGGCCATTTGAACTAATGTGTGACAATTCTCACCCACTAGTTGAAAACCAACATTGAGTTTTAATCTGGTTTTTAATGAGAACCAACTAGCAAGAACCAATAGTGATAACCACCATGAAAACCACAAAGCAAGTTTTCATTGGAAATGAAAACCACTTAGTGAAAACCGTCCAAGTTCTCATGGGGCATCAAATCTGAAAATTAGACTAGTTCTCACATATTGAAAAGGGTCCAATTCTCATGGTAAAAATTTAAAAGGTAAATAATAAATCATAAATCATAAATACTTCTTGTAAATCATAAATAAAAAGTAGAAAAATAGTAATAAACTAGTAAAAAGTAATAATAAGTAAAAATTAAAAATTAAACTTACCATTTATGAAAGTAAAGAGTAAGAAATTAAAATTTTAAAAAACTAAACTTACTATTTATGGAGGCAACTACTACATTAGGGTTAGGGGTTAGGGCA
>Ga0209208_10011123_pt1 | contig 11566 bp, 7 predicted proteins | sample S1TSphfallax_3_FD_187694 | JGI IMG/M metagenome (GOLD analysis project Ga0209208, IMG submission 187694) | Host-associated microbial communities from peat moss isolated from Minnesota, USA - S1T2_Fd - Sphagnum fallax MG (SPAdes) (version 2) | ecosystem: Host-associated > Plants > Peat moss >...
ACCCCAACTCCCATCGGATTTCAGGCCGGCTCTTAAGGTTCATAACCGCGGTTCTTTTTTAAAAACCCAAAAATTTACCTGACCTCCGATATATAAGCACAGTTCCGAATGTTTTTTTGAAAAAGCTGAACAAAACGCTCGGAACAGCCTTTTCCTTTTCCTCGGTTCTTCCATGATACCCGGTGGTTCTTTGACATTTCTATAATAATCAGAACTGGCGGTTCTTTGATTCCGTTGTGAGTTTGGAGCCTAAGGGCCACTTTAGATGAAGGTCCCAGGTCCAATGAAATAGAGCAATCCTATTGGACAAGAGCCATAAATTTGGACCCACGGCCTTTAGATGTGGGTCCAAGACCAAAAAGGGGCAAATCTAGGCTAAACTTATATGGCACCATTTTCAAGGGACAAGCAATTTGGCTAAACTTATGTGGCACCATTTTCAAGGGACAATCAATTGGCTAAACTTATGTGGCACCATTTTCAAGGGACAATCAATTGGCTAAACTTGCATGGCACCATTTTGGAGGGACAAGCAATTGGCTAAACTCCTGTGGCACCATTTTGGAGCGACAATCAATTTGACTAAACTTTGGTGGCACCATTTTGGAGGGTCAAGCAATTGGCTAAACTTACAGGGCACCATTTTGGAGGGACAAGCAATTGGCTAAACTTACATGGCACCATTTTGGAGGGACAAGCAATTGGCTAAACTTACATGGCACCATGATGCAAACTAGGGTGCAACTCAAGGACTCAATTTGCTTCAAATGAGACCAAATAGGTTCCCAAGAATTTGGACCCCACACCCATCTAGAGTGGGCCTAAAGTAGCAACTTTAACACCCAGAATTTCAGGTGTTAGGGCCATGTTTAGGGCTGTATTTCTATTGCAATGGATCCGTGCAATCATGGATGAACATGCACACATGCGTGTATCTATCTAAGGACCTACCTAGGGTTGATTCATAACTCCTTATGTAGACCCAATTTAGCTTTTAAAGTATCCTTTAACTTTATGTAGGTCCCTAAGTAAGTATCCCTAGGTAGCATCTTGAGTAGGCCCAAGGTAAATGTGCCCTAGGGTTCATTCCAATTGAATCTATTCATGTTTCTTCTTGGCTTGGGCCTTACTCTAACCTTTGGTTGTTTTTGTATTTTATTTTCGTTTAATTTTAGTGTGGATTTTCAGTTTGCAAGTTGTGCAATCACAATAAAAGAAGCCAACAATGTTATTTTAATAAATTTTTCATGCAAATGAATTTTTGAATAAATATTTTTTCAACTTGTTATAAAAAAATACTTAAAGTTGTATCAATATATCACATTTTAAAAAATAATTTTTCAATATATATGAATCTAAAAAATTGTGTAAATTCCTTGTGAATTCAATTTTTTGTTTTAAAAAATGATCACAATTTCAAATCATATTAAAATTTTATTTTTTCAATTTTTTGAGATTTCTTTTATTATAAAATAAAACTTTTATTAACACACCATCTCCATTATACCTCATTTATATGTGGTAAAGTATTCTTGAATTAGTTTTGAAATTTTGAAACAATTTTGAATTGTTTTGATTTTTAAAAGTTTTACCATTTCAGGTTTTTAAAAATAATGAATGTAGCTAATAGGTTGTTATCATTAAAAAAATCCAACAAAATGCAAGGTGAAAACACATATAGTGACCTCCCTTTGAGATGTCACATTGTATTACATTTAAAGGACGTGCTTGTTTGAATGTATTTCACCTCAAACTTTTATTTTTGTATATTATGTTAGAATATAACCAAAGCAAAAAAATAAAATAAAAGTTATTTTATTTTATTTTATAAAATGAGACATTGAAGTATATTTGTGAAAACAAATGTAATGTACTTATGTATTCAAAAACACAAATATATTCCAAAAAAATTAAATGATTTTTAGTATTTATGAAAGTTGAAAATATATTAAACCATTTCATTTCACATAGTTTGAACCATTGTTTAGATACCATTTGATTAATTTGAAAATTTTAATTTCAAAAAATGAGTTTTTCAGCAAATATGCGATAAATGTGTTATAAATTCAAATTATGACAAATAATTACATGCACATTAAAAATGACAAGCCTAGCTACATGGGCCAATATTTTAAATTCTATTAAAATTGATTATTTTAATGATTAATGAAGTTCTAAAGTTAGTGCAATCAAAATGAAATAGTCACCCTAATATATCAATGTATGTTATAAATATACCCATGGATCCTTCAATATAGATAATAATTTTTTTAAAAAATAAAAATTATATAACATTATTTTTGTAAAAATAATAATTGTAGGGCCCAACAATCAAAATTGATAACCAAAATTAAATGTACCATACTTTTGAAACAATTATAATGTATAACCTATAATATTAGACCCAAAAGTGCTTCGTATTGTGCTTTTGTTAACTTTTATTATTTGAGTTCTTTTGATAGTCCTTTACAAAATTATCTTTTTTTTATGTAATCAAATTCATTTTTAAACATCCAAAAAAAAACCCTAAACTTAATATTAGATGAAATGGATTTTTAATTTGAATTTCTTGATATTCATATGGGGAAAAATGAACAACTTGCCAAAATTGCAATGGTTTCAATTGGAAAAACATAAATAAAATTTTAATTTTGAATGGTTATGTTTAACATCTTATACCCTTTTTGACTTGTTTGAATGCATTTTGAAAAATGCAACCACACATTATATTATATCCATGAAATAGACCACAATGGGTATTATAACCTCCAATTTGCCCAAAATTAGGGCCAAAACAATAATTAAGGATGGTCAATTTAGACACAAAATTAACTAGAAATCAAACTTAGATTTCCACCTAAATTGGGGGTCTAGGGATTTTGGGCCCTAGTTTTGACATCAAGTCTTTTCTTGTTCCCCTTGTGAGTTTTTCATGAGTGGTCACATTGTGTTTTGGTGTCAAATCTTTTGCACTCATAGTTTAATTTTTGCACAAATGTTTAAACATAGTAGGGTTTAGACTAGTGTTGGATGGGGATGGGTTTCTAATTGGATCCAAGTTTGTGTCTAAAACCTAGACCCATATCCACCTTAGGATTGGACTTAGCAAGTCTAGATGGACTTGGACCCGACCTTATAACCAAATTTGGTAATTTTACATGGACTTAAACCCACTTTAGAACTAGACCTACAAGTCTATGTGGACTTGAACCCAACCTTAAAACTAGACTTGATAGGTCTATATGGAAATAGACTTACTTTAGAATTGAACTCAACGATTCGTAGGGGTTTTTTTAAAGGTTTGAAGCATACATTTACATAGGGATTCACGTTTTTAATTGCTAAGGTTTTATCTTTGATGGAATATATGGATGATGAAGTTCTTCAAATTACTATAACCAAATTGCCATTTTTTTGTTGCAAAGGAAAATTCAAAACTATACACCAAACTTTAATTTCTTTCATCAATACTCAAATGGGTTGTGCGGGGGAGGATCTAGAGCCATTAAGTTCATTTTTTTGAATACAAAAATGAAGGAATGACAATAAAGATCGTTTGGCCATGCACAATCCTAGGCCATGAAGTGTTGAAATCAAGGTATTATATTTGCTTATGAAGAAAGGTGTGACTTTTATTGAGATTAGTAAAGATGTTAATTTGCTTGAGGCCAAGTTCAAGAAGAAAATTGTTTTGAAACCAAAGTAGAACATTTAATGATGAATTTTAAAAGTTTGAATTTCTGGTCTTTTCACCATAAAACCCTAAAACCTAGAATTGACCTTGAACATGGAACCAATGGGTTTTATCAAAATGAAATTACCACATTTCACAATCGACAATCAAAAAATTTGACCCAACCTGAAAATTCATAAGTTTTGATTATTTAGATATTATAATAGACCCAAAATTGATAATTTTCCCTTTTTATGAAAATGGTTAAACCTAGAACTAAGAATGTCTTGCCTCAACATGTTTGGTAGAAAGAAAGTCGATATGGTCAATTCAATAAGAAAATGTGCCAAGGACATGGAGAGTTCAAAAATCCAATGTTTAACCTATGAGCTCAAGTTTTTCCTCCTCTCAAACCTAAACAAAGGTCTTCATTGCCTTTCATCCTATAGTGGAGTGTAGTAACAAGAATATAAAGTGAGCTCTTCACAAAGTGGTCATTGTCTCTTTTTTGCAAAAGTCGATCATCCCAATTTTTTTGCATTCAAGTTTTATTAAGTGAGGATAAAATGAGTTTTTCACCTATCCTTGACTAGGAAAGTGAAGAATGTTCTCCTCAAAGTTGTATGGTGATGATATTGGTACCTAATGCGTGTGAAGATGAAAATGTATTCTTTGATTGTCATTGTAATGACCTAACATTGTGGAAGGTGTTTTTGCTAGTGTTGTGATTTCTTTCATTTTTTGTCAAAAGTTTTGTGAGCTTTCTCATATTCTAATTATGTTCATCCCTAGTTTAAGGTTTTCATCCCCATTCAATTGACTTTAAGGATAATAACAAATTAGGCACAATATTTCCAAGAGGAGATCAAATTGGGGATGATTTCAAGGTTAACTTTAATACCTAATTGTAGTTTTCAAAACAATTCTTTAGGACTTTCAATATAACATCTTTGAATAGTTTCTTATTAAAATGTTTCATGACTTTAATTAACTTCCACTAAATTGTTTGATTCTTTTGGTTTGTTTTGATTGGGTCATTTGTTGAGTCTTTGGCTTGGGGCCTTGTTTCATATTACAACCTTATTTTGGTTCAAGGAACTCATTCTTTGTATATTTTATGAAACATACGATATAAAAGAGTAATTTTTTGGTGTGCTATGAAATAATAAAATATTACATGAATATTTTATTAAACAAAAAAAAAATTTAATTCGTATTCAATTTTAAGCACCTTATTTATTTGTAAGTAAAATTCATCATATTATTTTTTTAATTGGTTGCACCCTAAATTGGTTTGCATTGTTATTTGGAAAGAATAGAAGTAATTTTCCTTAGGTTTTGACCAAAGGGGACCCTCTTTTCTTAATTGAAAATTAGATGAGTAAAAAACATAAGGTCCAATGTATTGGTTGTAGGGTAAAATATATGTTTTAATGTCATAATAGGATTATCTTTATTCTCAAAATTCAAGTATAATTAATATAATGTATGCATTAATAATAAGTATTAGAAAAAAAACACATGTACAAGACATATTAAATGTTTGTTAATTGTAAGAAGTTTGATTAGTAGACTAAATAGGGTGTATTTTATGTTGAAGGTTTAAAATAAAGGAGGTAACAATAATGAATTGGTATTTATTTAATCAAAATTAAACAAAAAGTCGATGAAAGCTTGGATGTGACAACTTGGTGGTTCACTTATTTGGGTTATAATGTACACCTTGTTTGTTTTGATTTTGGAACCCAAAAGCCCCAACTTTTTTTTTGTATTTTTTTCCCATAAAAAAAAATCAGCAAATGATTTTTATTTGTAGTGATTTTGTGGTTACTAAAAATAGTTTTCCTCACTTGAAATACGATTTCGTATTGAAATATTTGTTGATATATTTGTTGAATTAAATTTGAGCATTTCATGCATGATGTTTTTTTTTTATCACACATAATCACTTTCACTTCATCAACATTGTTCACATCTTCAACTAAATTGACATCCTACACACTAGCCCATCAATTTAAGGGTATCAAAATGTGATATCAAAGTTATGCAATCAACTCAAAATGAAAAATGTTCTTTCCAATTGTTCAAGGGTGTTAGATTGTAGTTTTTTTTATTATAAAAGTGATGTATATAAAGTTTGTCTTTTTTTTTTCCAACAATTATTATGTATAGGCTAAGGTTGTCCATGGAAGGTGTCGTCTTTGTAAACAATTCTATTTAGTATCAAATCCTAAAACCCAATAAGGTAATTCTAAGTGGGGCAAAAACTTGCCACATGAATAGACTTGATGGTTTTAGGGGGTGAACACCCATCGTAAAAACCAACCCAATGGCTCAAGGGGGTGAAAAATTGTCACAAGAACTAGACCAATAATCTTTAAGGTGTATTTGCTACAATTCAAGTTCTAGGTGTAGGTTAAGTCTAGGGTTTCAGGTTTAGGTCTAGGCCTATAGAAGGTCAACTTGGCCAAGAAGGTTGACCATGTAGGCGTAGTGTATATGGATGAGTAAGTTTTTCAAATTGGCATAACTAAATGAAAACAAGGATACTTGTTGGACACAAATCTTTAGGTCGTTTCATCAATATTCAAACATTGGGTTGTGAGGGGGAAGAGGTTCTAGGAAGGGATTGTGAGTTGCTAAGTCATTTTTTGATGCAAAAGTGAGGGAATGACAATAGATATCCTTTAGTTATGCACAATGCTAAACCATGAACTATTGCACTTAGGGCACTATGCTTGTGAAAAGAGGTGGAGACTTTTTATTAAGGACTTTTCTTGAGGTCAATGTATATGTCAGTGTAAATGAGGCCAAGGCATTTTTTATTTTTATTTTTTTGTAACAACCATAACATTTAATGATGGATTTTTAAAGTTTAGTTTTTTCATCGTCTCACCATAAAACCTTAAACCCTAGAACTTAGGTTGAACTTGAAATTAACAAGTTTTTTCAAACGGCTCATTCATTGTTGGGGTTCCAAAACAAAGAAATCAATGCTATGATTTTTTTACTATTTTTTACAAATAACATTTACATGAGACAAATTTAAATGAAAAAAAAAAAAGTCCAAGTTAAGATATTTCATGTGGTGGCGAATTTTCACATGCATAGATTATTGTGCAATGAAATTTCGATTTATAAGTAGAATTGAACAAAATGTCTAAATACACTTTTATGGACAAGTAACCATGTTTTTTTGCATGATTATTTCTTACACACATGACCTACAATTGAAACTAGAAATTCTAGCCCAATGAATGTAAACTTGCCAAATGGTAAAAAGGAAAGTCCTTTATCTTGTGTAATCTTTTGATTCAAAATTTCGAGCCTTTGAAGATTCGATATGATTTTTTTAGGGTATTCGATATAACAATACACCATAATTATAATAATAAATGGTATGAAAATCTAAAATTGTCCCATGAGGAGTGGGACTTTATGTGTTCATTTTACACCAACCTTAACATTATTTCTTAATTAAATTTTGTCAACAACATAATTTGCTTGGGGTATATGAGTTTTCCTCCAAAGCAACCAAGCTACAAGAGTGGCAATGATCATGCATGTGGGAGAGATCGAATGCTATAGTTGAAATTGCAATTGGCAACTTAATTACAAGAAGAAATCAATATTGAGTATGCTAATGAGGATTCAATTACAATGATGGCATGACTTGGAACTACAAGCTTGATTTGGACCACATTATGGACGACATGCAAGAGCATAGTCAATTATACATTGTGATGGTGTAGCTAGTAGCTACCTGAAGCTGGAGATAAATCCAACAATTTGACAATGAAGATTGATCCATTCAAGTTAGGGCTACTAGGCTTCCATAGATATTGCTATGAAATTAGGTACTTTGATGATCAAGCTTTATATATACGACAATTTGAAATGAAACACATTTAAGAAAATTGTATTGAATCCATGTAGTATGATTGACTTTGCAACATGATCAAGTCTGAAGGAGTGGGATGTGATCTTGAGTTGATCAATCATTTGTCAAAGTCGACAAGAATTCTAGTACTTGCATATATATATTCTAGTCTCATCATTTGTCTCTAATGAGTTAGTAGTCTTTATAGCAAAATTCCTCCGGTAACTTATATGCATTCCCACATTTTGCAATGCATTTGGTTGAACCTTGACGTTTTTTTGAATGAGCATGATAAAGTTAATGTTTTTCTTTCTTGTGTTATGCATGCTATTTCTGTTAATTGCACTCATTATTTTGAACAATAGTATTACTAGCTTATACCTTTTGAACTTCTCTTGTTTATGCAACCATTCTACTACTTCTTGGGAGTTGAAAGAAATTGCATTCCAAGTAGTTGCCCAAAATTTTGTGGGCAAAATTTGTGCTAGCTACCACTCTCCTTATGAAAAAACATTTCATTTAGGGTTTAGGCCCTTTTGGATAGGGACTGTGATTAATAGATTGTTTAGAAAATGGAAATCTTTAGTCGACATGTGTATGCAGATTCTTGAGTCCATCAAGATTGTCTATAAAAACCACTAGAACATGCTAATGGTTATGTCCAAATTTCAACATCATTTGAATGGTGTTGAGGGTTGCAAATTCCCGAGTCCATCAAGATTGTCTAAAAACCACTACAACATGCTAACGGTTATGTCCAAATTTCAACATCATTTGAATGGTGTTGAGGGTTGCAAATTCCCGAGTCCATCAAGATTGTCTAAAAAACCACTAGAACATGCTAATGGTTTTGTCCAAATTTCAACATCATTTGAATGGTGTTGAGGGTAGCTATGCCAACAATCAAAGACTTGGTGCCCAATAACCAATTGATAAAGTTGAACTTATTTTGTCCTTAGTCTACTTGAGGAATGTGGGCTTTGGTTGAGTTTCATAGTTTTTGCAATTTAGTGACAACAATTGTTCGGAGACATTGATCAAAAGAGCCACAAACAGCAAGGCCTGCTTTGTCAGGGCTCCAATTGAGGCAAGAGATGGGTTGTGTGGCAAGTGTTTGGTGATTCAAGAGCTCCACTTTTCCCACAACTCCATATTCTCGGTTCTCCCCATCTTTCATACTTTGCTGGTCAGGGTATGAGTACTTGTAGAGGGACAAGGACCCATCTCCTCCTAATGTCACAAAAACTTCTCTGTTTTGGGGAAGATGCTTCACTCCCCAAACGGTTGTTCCATGTTTTAGCTTCTCTTCCAAGCTTGTGTAGCCCTTCTCGGGATGGTATACACGAAGGTTGTATAAGTGGAGCTTGGATTCTAATGTGGTGCACACAAATTTATTCATCTTAATGTCCTTGCGATCAAAGTCTATGCCACAAATCCCATTTGGAAGTGTTGTTTGCCACCGAACTTTGCCAACTCTAAGATCAAAAAGTTTGATATCGCCATTGTCATAACCTGCTAGTACACAACGCTCTTCGTCATTGTATGAATTCCCAAATGCTACCGTCCAACAATCTCTTGCAACATCACCTGTTTTAGGATCAAAACTAACTACCGGATCATCTTTTTGTCGTTGATCCCAAATTCGAACTCGCCCATCTCTTCCTCCTGTTACAATCTCAGGTGCACCATAACCAATGTTCAATCCCCCACAACCATCCATTGCATTTACAATTGTATCATGAGCTTTCTTCACATGCCAGATTGGCAAACTTAGCCTTTCCAAGTCCCAAACAAACAAAGTTCCTTTGAAGTCTCCAGTAGCTAGGTGCCTTTCTACCAAACTGGATGCTGCAAATGTACCACATTTGAAGCTGTTGTGCTTCTCAGCTTCCTTCAGTTTCTTCAACTTGTTTCCTTCCAATTCATAAATATACAATGCTCCTGTGTTGCGTGCAGTGGAACCTAGAGCCACGAACCTTGCACTACATGGTACCCATAATGTTTCAAAGATTGTGACTGTGAGCGACTCACAAATGTGTTGCAATATTTGTGGTCTATTCCTTGCATCACATGCCATTTTTTACCGCCAAAGACTTGAAATTTGCAGTTCTACTACTTCATGAAACTACTGTCAACCATCTTCAATCTGCATTCACACAACACTTCATTTGCTGTCAAGGCAAAAATCCCAACTCGTTCTCACATTGATTCTTCATAAAACCCCTTTTTGTCTCTTGAGTGATTTGGAAGTCCCCCAAAGCTTTACTATGGCATAAGTTCACAAGGCAATTTGGCCTTCCAAAATAGCTTGGCTTCTTAGCTCACCATGCTTACTTAACTGATCAATCTCCATCTTCATGTGTTTGAGTGCCTTCTTATCCTATACACAATTGAAATTGTCATGAAATCAGAATTGCAGCATCTTGGTTCTCGTAATTTTGTACAATAACACTTTGCACATTCATATTTCATACATTGCTTTTGAGTGATCTTTCACGATTTCCACATACCCTAAACCTCCAAGAAGGACAATGTATGCAGATGTTTCACATGAGAGTTTTGAACAAGGAAGAGGCTGAGTACCTCAATTACACGGAGCTTAGAACGATGAAGAATGCTATTAAAATCATGGTTTAGGTTCTCACAAGCATGTGCTAGAATGGATTTTAGTGCAGAACCTGCGATGGGCAAAATGTAGAAATCATATGAGAATTGACATGTGCACACCAGCTTCATCACATAGAATCCCTATTATAGAACAAATTGCCAACCGTAGTTAGTCTTTTTCTGCTAGTCTAGACACAAAAGAATAAGAAAAAAAATGAAGAAAACTATGCATGTGTCTATGGTGGATATAGATGATTGTAAGAAAATAATCTTGATAAAAATGTATGAATCCAGTATTTCATTACCTGAGTTGGGTGCTAGTTCATCATCAACATACAGATTTGCAAATTGCTTGAGTTCATTGTCTCGGTTTAAATCTCCAATTTCACTATCATGTTTACAGTTTGCACCATCAATCTCTTGTTCAAGCTTGTTTCCATTTCTCGTGTGTGAGAGATTTTCTATTGTAGTCTCAAGTGCTTCTTCTGGAGAATTTGAAGAATCATTTGGATTTTCAGGAAACTTTTTATTGTCTGGAGTCTGAACCTCACTGCCTCCTTCATCCTCCTCCTCCTTGTTCAATCTCATCAATATGCTGGAGATGGATTAAGCAGCCCCACATGTCCAAATTAGACATGAGTATTCTGTTGCAAATTCACTCTTTGCAAAGAAAAAGAAATCACCAGATTTTTAGAGGAAAAAACATTTTGCAACATTTCAACACAAATTCTAGTTTTGGGGTAGTTTTTTTTTGGTCAGTTTTCTACAGTTTGGACATTTTTCCACAAAGAAGTCACCAATTAATGCTAAATATTTCGTTGGATGGTGGGTAACAATGCTACATTAGAAAACTGGGGAAAACAGAAGAAAAAGAAAAAGAAAAAAAACTGGTCTAGATTGATCTTATTGGACAATGTAATTGAGTTGAAGTACCTGGTCTTTATGACCTCTTTGAGAACCATTTCTGGGTCCTCGTCAGAGACATCATCAACATCCTCTTGATACCCAGTTTCTCTGTTTTCATCATCTTCCTCCTCCTCCTCAAAAAGACTCACCCCATTCAACTCCTTGAGATGAGGGAGGCTTAACAACTTATGATGAAGCTCGTTTGCCAATTCCCAACAAGGATTTTCCGCAATATTCAGAAAACTCAACGAGTATGGGATCTCTGTTTCTGTTTGTGAATAGTGTATCCGGAGTACAAATTCTCTTTGTTAGCAGCAACTTGATGCGGAAAAAAATTCAGTACCCAGAGAAAAGAATATTTTCATTAGAGAGTGATATGGATGTGATGGAGTTGATAAAAGGAAGATTTTATGTGTGATCATGATTGGGAAATTTCTGGCCCATGTTTCCTAAGGGTGTGTAGGACATGGATCTGTATATCAATCTGCCCAAATGGAGCT
>Ga0209208_10011124_pt1 | contig 11565 bp, 4 predicted proteins | sample S1TSphfallax_3_FD_187694 | JGI IMG/M metagenome (GOLD analysis project Ga0209208, IMG submission 187694) | Host-associated microbial communities from peat moss isolated from Minnesota, USA - S1T2_Fd - Sphagnum fallax MG (SPAdes) (version 2) | ecosystem: Host-associated > Plants > Peat moss >...
TCCCAACTCGACCCTCTACCCCTTTCTAGAGTTGGAAGCCGGGAGCGTGCTACCAAGTCCCAATTCCGCAACTTGACTTTGTGAGACCCTCACTTGGGTTTCACCCCCGTGACTTGGGAGCGCGTCATGTTTGGTATTCCATCCTTTCATCTAAAACTCGTTCCAAAGAATGATGTTTGGTTCTTCCCATGATTCAAACCAAGTTGGAAGTTTGGTAACAAACCCCTTTACAGTTAAAACAAATTTCATGTACCTACCATACCAAATTCTCCCTATTGAAACTTTGTTACTTTTTTCGGATGCTCATAAACGAAGTTGTGTTGTTTGTAGTCACTGAAACACACATCATTAGAGAATTCACAAGTTGTACAGTTGCTCCTCCCAAGTGCTAAATCAAAAAATTGTTGTGCCTTTTTTCAAATTGTCTAGGTTGAATTCATGTAAAAATATTCTTGAAAAATATTTCATTGTGTATTTTGACACGTATGAATCTATTGCCACCCATCCCTCCTCAAACTTCGGCTTCTCATATATTATTCGCATGTGTTTTTTATGGTCGTTTTCTAGCTCCTCGACCTTGCCCTTGCATGCTTGTAAGAGTTACATTCAACAATGTTAAAACTTTTTACATACAAACCCATTTCATTTCCAAACATAATTCAAAAGCAATGTTTGGATCACTCACTAGAATATGAATGCTTTCTTTGAAAGCCATGGGTCCAATGATGTGCTCCCCATGAGCTTCAATGGGAATCCATGTTTTAATTTCTCCATGTCATCCTTGATCCAAATCTTCAAATAACTCACACTCTCTTTGGCACTCACCTTTGTGTGTATGAAACAAGACGACCTATCAATTGTCCATTTTGGTTCCATTTGCACAAAATTCTCCTTCAAAATATTGAAGAACTCTCTTCTCTATTGAACATATTGACAATTGGCAAAAGCTTCTCAATTCCATTCTTATACTTCAAATGAATCTTTTCGAACTCCTTTTCCTTTCCCTTTTCCAAATCCTCCACCCCTTTCCTTGTGATCATCTCCTTTCAACTCTCTAACATTGCCCACTTTTTGCACATTTCATTAATGTATTTTCCATAAAGTGTTTTGAACAAATTTCCACGACTAGTTACAAAACCCATCCATTTGTTCCAACCATCAACAAAAATACTAATGAAAGGAACATATAACTTCACCTAGTATGAAACATCTGCTACGACCTCTTATGGCACATTGTACCATTTCTTCACCTTTTCCATTCATCATATTGATGAGTAGAACTACTCTGATAACAATCCTTTCCACCACTCCGAGGGGTTCCTTCCCAATGTTTATAACCCTATGATCTTGTGGATCAAACAGGTCTTCACATGCATTGTCTCCAAAGGCCTGTATGGATGGGATGCAATTAGAATCCAATTTAATTGTTTCAACACAACTGACTTTTGAAAACCTCCATGGTCATTTAACCAGTGGTAATAACGTAATTTCTAGTCCTATATATAGGTCTAAAATATATACTAAAATACAATAAAGGGTGCAAATGGGATATAATGAGCCAATGGGATTACTAGAAAAAAAGATTGGATGTCCCTTTTGCTAAAAAAAACTTTTTCATATGAATGAATTTTGGAACAATTTTTTTTGCAACTCATTATAATAAATTCCTATAGTTGTCCAAGTACATGACATTTTTTTCTTCATCATTGTTGAATAAATTGAAAGTGTCCTAATTCCTTATAAATTCCATGTTTCATTTTTTTAAATGATGATAATTTCAAATCATATCCAATTTTTATTTTTAAAAATTTTAATGTTTTTTTATATGATAAAATACAACCTTTCTTAACACATCATGTACACTTTACCTCATTTATGTGTGGCAAAGGACTTTTGAAGTTCTAAAATTCAGGATTAATTTTTGAAAGTTCTATGAATTTTTAAAGTTTTACAATTCCACATATCTTAAGGTATGAATGTTTTTAAAATGTGGTTAATAGGTCTTTATCCTCCTAATTTTTTTCCTCGTCAAATGTGATTTATTATGTGAGTCCTTTTGATAATCCTTTGCAAAATTGACTCATGTCTAACGCATTCATGTACTCTCTTTAAGGTTTTCAATCAAAACTTAGAACTTATAATTTCATCAAATGGATTTTTGGTTTGAATTTTTAAACATTCAAATGAAAAATCAATAACTTGCCATGATTGCAATGGCTTTAAATGGCAAAACATAAATATTTATCAAATGTTGACTATTTTTCTTTAATGTCAAATGCCCTTTTTGGTTCAATGGATTATGACTACACCCTAAAACTAATACCAAATAATTTTTTTCATTCAAATGTACTCATATCTAGTTTCAAAATTAAAATATAGTAATGAAAGTATGATAAAAATGTTCAAAACATCAATTCTAATTATGGAAATAAGGCTTTTCGAAAACTCTAAATGTTATTATTTCATACTCCATCAAAGCTCCCATTACTAAGAAATGTGTCCTAATTCACTTTAGGTTTCGTTAAATTTTGAATGAATTTGGACATTTTTATTTAGTGAAATTGTTTAACCCCCTAGTGAACGGGGACTAGTTGCTACGGACAATGACTTATTTCACTAGTATTTAATGAAACAACGTTACTCTCAAATGAGATACAAATTACCAAACCATTCACTTGCTAATTGATTAATTAACCAACATGGAAATCAATTAAATTTTAATAATGTAATATATAATATTATTGATAATTTCATGAATTTAAAGCCTATTATTTATCGACACATGTCATTATCTATGTTAGGTTAAAAACCTAACCTAGGTAGATGAGCCATGTAATCAACCTAGGCACCTATTATAAAAATTTAATAGGGGAATATTCAATCAACATACCATCATTGACCACACATAACACCACCCATGAGGTTTGATCCCTTGACCTTTGGAATGGGGTTAAACACTTTTACCATCAAACCACCCCACTTATTGTGATAATAAGTTATATTACATTCTATTTAGCAAATACTTCATTTTAAACATTACAAAAACATAAACTTTGAAAATTCATATCTTATTGAGATTTTATTCAAATGAAATGATTCGAATTTACTTTTTTAAAAATTTCAATAATGTACATAATTACATATATTTCCTTTTGAAAGTTTAAAATCATTTGAACAAAAAAGAAGTTGAATATCATTAATCAATAACATTTCAATTACCATTTTTTTGAAAAACAAATTAATAAATAGATTTTTTTGTTAATATTATAATACTACCTATGTTAAACTACTTTTAATTATTATATGATTTTTTTCATTAATTTAAATTATTTCACCCTACATTATTTATGGTTATTTATAGCTATTTTCAATTACTTTTTGTTATTTTTGGCTATTTTAGCTTATTTCACTTTAGACTATTTTTATTTATTGTAAGTTTTTTTTGGCTATTCTATGTTTTTTTTTCCTATTGTAAATTATTTCACTTTAGAGTACTTGGAATTAGTATAAGTTATTTTTGGCTATTGAAGGTTATTTCACCTTATGTTATTATTGGAAATTTTATGTTATTATAGGTAATTATATGTTATTATAGGCTATTTCACCTTAAATTATTTTGGTCTATTATAAATTATTTCACCTTAGATTATTATTTTTGGCAATCCTAAGTAATTTTAATATATGGCTATTATATTGTTTTTTATTAATGTTACTGGTCGTTATTAATGGCTATTGGTACTTATTTTATTAATGTTTTTTAGTGGTTATTCTATTAATGGTTATTGTTGGGTATTTTATTAATGGCCATTAATAGTTATTGTATTGGTGGCTATTCGTCGTTATTCTATTGGTGGGTATTATATTAATGGCTATTGGGGACTATTATATTAATGACTATTGGCGGCTATTATATTAATGGCTATTGGTGGCTATTATATTAATGGTTATTGGCGACTATTATATTAATGGCTATTGGTGGCTATTATATTAATGACTATTGGCGGCTATTATATTAATGGCTATTGGCGACTATTATATTAATGAGTATTGGTAACTATTATATTAATGGCTATTGGGGGCTATTCTATTAATGGCTATTGGGGACTATTCTACTAATGGCTATTGGGGGCTATTCTACTAATGGCTATTGGGGGCTATTCTACTAATGGCTATTGGGGGCTATTCTACTAATGGCTATTGGGGGCTATTCTACTAATGGTTAGTGGTGGCTATTTTATTAATGGCTATTGGGGGCTATTCTACTAATGGCTAGTGGTGGCTATTTTATTAATGGCTATTGGGGGCTATCTTATTAATGGTTATTTTATTAATGGCTATTAGTGGCTATCATATTAATGGTTGTTTTATTAATGGCTATTAGTGGCTATCTTATTAATGGTTATTTTATTAATCACTATTGGTGGTTATCTTATTAATGGTTATTTTATTAATCACTATTGGTGGTTATCTTATTAATGGTTATTTTATTAATCACTATTGGTGGCTATCTTATTAATGGTTATTTTATTAATGGCTATTAGTGATTATTTCGTTTAAGCCATTGGTGGTTATTTTAGTAGTGGCTATTGATGGTTATTTGATCAATGGTTATTAATGGTTATTGTATTATAAGTTATTATTAGTTAATATATGTTATATTACAACTATTGGTGATTATTATATTATAACTATTATTTGATATTTTATGTTATAATATCATGGGCTATTGGTAGTTATTTTTATTTTAGGTCATTATATTTTGTTTTAGATTATTTTAGATTATTATACTTAGGATAAAATAATTTATAATAACATAAAGTAGAATGACCTTGAAAAACTAAAAGTATAACTTGAAATAACATATATTAATTTTAAATTAAATAACCTAAGGTATAACCTAAAGTTAGTTGAATAATTTAATTTAGAATAACTTTAAAATTTATAATAAATTAGTTAAGATACCTTAAGGCAAAATAACATATAATAATTTAGGGTACAATAATTTATAATAGTCTATAATAACATAAAATATAAACTAGAATAACTAAAATAGCTTAAAATAATATAAGGTATATCATAAAGTAACATAAATAGAATATTTTTTAAAACATAAAAATAAACCTATTTACTATAGTAAATTATTATAGTGAATTATGTTAACTAGTAATGACACATGATGTCTACATAGTGATATTATAATGAAATAACTTTCACCATGGTGAAATCAGTAAAATGCAATGAAGTTATTTCACTTTTAAGGTCCCATAGTGATTTAAGCTAGTAAATTGCACCCCATTTTGGTAGTAGTGTTCATGTTCTACAATGATGCAATGGATCTTCATCTTCCTTTTGGCCAAATATATTCATCAACAAAAATAGTCCTATGTTCTATTCAAATTCAAATGGTAATAAAAACAATGTGATGTAACTAGTATTTCCTAAAACAATAACTTAGGTAAGTATAAATTATTAACTATTGCCATAAGTAACTACAAGAACTACTCCCTTAACATTACCCCACCCATACTTTAAATTACATCTTGAAATTCTAGATGGAAAATGTGTTAAAAAAGCTAAATTTAATTTTGTTTCTAATCTTTTGATTCAAAAAATTGATCTATCTATATTACAATATGGTATGCTTGTATTATAATATGTTTTATTTATGGCTATTGTATTCCATATTAAAGCATTATCTAAGTCTATTGATGTTCTTTTGATGTTTTTATTAACAACTATGTAATTGTTTGATGATTTATTGTCCTCTACGCTTGTGGTTACAACTTTGGTGTCGCTTGTGGTTGTTGTTACAACTTTAGATCTGATGTGATTTAAGTTTGTTCTTGTCGTTACAACTTTGATACAAGCTCAATTTGATCGTGTTGAATCTCCTAAGTTCTATGTTCCTCAAGTTGTACTTACTCTTTTATTTTTGTGGCTAAAAATGTATATTTTTGAAAACTGACTTTCTACAAAATAGATTCTACTTGTTTTAGGGTTTATTTTGATGTATTTATCTTACCAACAACCTCCATCCTAGGGCTATCCTTCCCTCATTTGGGGTCTCTTAGCTCCTCCCACATTGTTTTTGTACTTAATGGTCCTACCCCATTACCCTGTGTCTTTTTCCTCATTTAAAGTTTATAGTTATGGAGACAAAACTAAAGGTTCATACTCAAATGATGGCATGACTTTTTCCATCTAAAAAATTATGCATCTATATAGCCTTTCATTTCTCTCATACCTTCTACAAACCTTCCCAATATCTTTCTAAACAATGTATTGGATTGCATCCCACCACATATCTACATCTTTTTCCTCCAATAACAATGTTTTGAGTTTCATTTGAAGTAATGTATTTTGCTTCTTGAATTCACTATTCTTTCTAAAGACATTATCTTAATTAAAGAGCTTTACCTTTTGAGTCTCTTCTAGAAGTTTTTGTAACTTTTCAATAGAAGGCTTTTGCTTTTGCAATTTTTTATCCATCTATGCATGCCTCTAGTCAGATTACCTTTGTACCTCATTCTTAGTTTGATATGCATTTACATTGTCCATTCTAAACTCCTCCAACTCCTTTTGTTGCTTTAAGAAAGTTTGCTCCACATTCTTGTAATTTCTTTGAAGTTTGCTATGCTCTACACTTAGAGTATCCTTTTTTTCCTTTAAGTTCTAGTAATTAGCATTTTTTTTAAAAAGTTATTTGCAAGGAAGTCCTTTCTATTTTGATGTTCTTTAGATCCTTGCTCTACTTCTCCATGTTGATCTTTTGTTTGGTTGCTTAGAGTTTTGCCAATATTTTACTATTCACAATGTTCCTATCTTGCAACTCTACTTTGAGAATCTGCTCCTTCTCCATAGCCCCCTACATGTTTTAGATAGATTTATTCTTCCAGTTGTCTTGGTCTTTAGTTGTTTCTCCTTTTAAAAATATATGTGTGTAGGGTTTAAAAGTATTTTATTTTTAATGAACCTCTCCCTCATACTATCTTTTCTTTTTTTTTCCTCTTGTGGTTGCTTTGCATGTTTCTTCTTCTATTGTGGCTCTACTCCTTCAAATGGAAACCACTTTTGAAACAAAACTTCTAAGACTATGGCAAAATGGCATACATCATTTTTTGGTTCTCTTTTGGTTGTTCCCTCAATCATGTTTTTTGACACTTTTCCCATCTAATCAATTCCTTGACCAACTGAAAGTACATAATTGTAGCCTAATTAACAAACTCACCATGATCTATTCTAAAGATCATCATGACAAACTTATTGTTAAAATACTGCACCTTATCCTTTTGGTAAATAATAGGCAAAATGGCAACAATTCTATTTGCATATTTTAACCTCATCTTTTTTACAACCCGCCTTTCATTGGTGTTGTAAGTGTAGGAACTATATTAACTATCTGCCAATGTTACTTTAACATCATACATCTCTACCTAATCTACCTCTATTTCTCATGTATCGCAAATTTTAAAAACTTCTACCAACAGATGCTTGTCTACAATTCTTTGCTCCTCCCCCAATGTAACCTTAATTCTATTATGTTTAGGATCCAACTTCCAATTGTTCAAAAATTCAACCAAAATGTTGTGCTAGGGAGTCTTGCAATCAATCTCAAATAGACCTAGTAATTCAACTTTGTTTGCCCAAGGTCTCTTTTCCTTTCTAGAGCTTGTCTAAAGCAAAATGTTATTCAAATTACTATTGTAATTATGCTCTATAGGAGTAAAAAATACCTAGCTTCATCATCCTGGTGAGTTTGCATTTTCTTCCCACATAGATGTGTAACCATTATTTGACGGCTTATTTTCTTCATGCGCTTTTTGTTGGGAATATGGTCTCTCTTTGGAATTTGCTCCAAAGTAGGCTCCTCTTGATGTAATGGCACTTGTTTTTGTTGCAAATTATCCTTTTGCAACTTTTCTTCAAAATTTGAAATGGAAATCAGACTAACAACATTAACATCAAAAACAAACAAAAAAAATTATATATCTTAAGTCTAGTGTAAAACCACATATCTCTCCCAAGCAAGAGCAAAAATTAGATGGGCAAGATCATCAAAGATGGCCCAAGAAGGAGCCAGAATCTCAAGCTCAATAGCCACCAGAAGAATATAACAGGATCTAGACTTGGATCCACTATAAGTACAAGAATATGTTCCAACACCACATAATAATGAAGGTATACTACCTTTTAGACCAAGTTCTGCAACAAGCACAATTATATTTGGAGAGATTTGGACTAACACAAAAGTCTAAATTCTTCAGGAACAAGTTCCAAGGGTCAAACTCCTTAGTTTCATACACTAGGATTTGAACAAGGGATAGAAGTAGAATTGGATGAACATAAAAGAGTTGCTAATATGTTTCAATAAGCAATAGAATATAGTGTATAGATGACTAATGTTTTGTTTAGACTTTCTAATCTAAAAATAAAAAACAAACATATCATAGAGGAGAAGGATAGATTTATTCAGAATCTATAAGGCGCTTTGGAAAAGGAGTAAAAGCTCAAAGAAAAATTGCAAAATAAGAATAATCAGCATAGTTGGGCACAATTGCAAGCAACCAAATAAAAGATTACCAACATGGAAAAACATAGCAAGGATCTAGAAAACATAAGAGTGGAAAGGGATTTTTTAGAAGCATTTCTAAAGGAGACATATGTTAATTACTAAAACCTAAAGGTTGAAAAGGATATTTTAAATGTGGAGTATAGTAAACTTTAGAAAGACTATAGGAATATGGAGTAGATTATTTTGAAGCAACAAAAGGAGTTGGAGAGCTCAAAATGCATTATAATAAAAGGTGTCCCTGTACACCACATGATTTCACTAGATTTTGAGTGAATTCACTAGTTGTAGTGAATAAAGAGTAGTGAAAAAACAATGAATTCGCTGGTCTAATGAACGAGGACTAGCGAACTGCACCCACATTTTGTAGTAATGATGGAAATTGGTAATTTATATCAAGCCAAGAATGACATATAAAAGCAAGATGATCAAAGGTATGCACAAATGGACATAGATTTGCAAAAGAAGATGGCATTTAATGAGAAGTTATAGAAACTTTTGGAGGAGACCAGGAAAGTAAAACCTTTCAATTATGATATTTTCTTCATAAAAAAATAGTGAAATCAAGAAGAAGAATATTGTGCTTCATGTAAAACTCAAGGCATTATTAATGGAAGAAAAAGATGCAAATATGTGGTGGGATGCAATATAGGATATTGTTTAGAAAGATATTGGAAAGATCTATAGAAGGTATCAAATAAATGAAAGATTATACAACACAAGATATTTCAAATGGAGGTCATGTTAACATTTGAGTATGAACTTTTAATTTTCTCTCCAAAACTAGAAACCTCGTATGAGGAAGAGGACAAAGGGAATATTAATGGTGCAGGACCATCGGGTACAATAATATTAGAGGAGGAACCAGGAGATCTCAAAAGAGGTAAGGATAGCCCTAAGAAAGAGGCTAGTAGTGAAACATATGCATCAAAATAGATTCTAAAATCAATAAAATTTGCTGTGCAAGAGGTTACTTATTAGGAACATGCATATGCATCCACATAAATAGGGGAGCAAATACAAACTAAGGAACACAAAACTCAGGGAGTTCAACGAGATCAAATTAAACTTACATCAGAGTTGCAATGACAAGAGCAAATTCAAATCACATCAGATTTCCATTCATAACAGCAACCACAAGTGACATTAATGTTGGAATCACATGAACAAACAATAACACATCATCAAACAACTACACAATTGTAATAGTTAATTAGTATATTCTTATTTACTTAATTATTGTTTTAGGAATTACTAATTAGATTACATAGTTTTATCATCGTTTTAATTTGGATATAAGATAGGATTATTTTATATCTTTAGAGAAAAGGAAAAGATAGATCATTGTAAAACATTGAATTTGATGGAGTATGAAAGAACAACACTTTGATTTTTGGAAAACTTCACTTCCATAATCATAATTGTTATTTTGATGCTTGATTGTCATACTTCCATTATTGGATTTTAATTTTGAAACTAGATATGAGTAAATTGAATGAACAAATTCTAGTAATATTATATTTATGATGTGTTTAATCCATATTTAAACTATATATAAGATTAGAGATTCTATATGTACCAAATGGTAAAAGGCATTTTGTTGATGTTGACATTTGATGAAAACTTGAGTGTGCTAGAAATATAGCCATTGTCAAGGCCCAAAGCAGTCTATGACAGTCTTAACCTTCCACTTATAACTAGAGGACTTCAAATTATTGAAACTTTTGCCATGCATCGAAGTGCAAGGTTGCTCTTACATTGGTTATAAGTTTCATTCCTCTAAGGGTTTCTTAAGATCAAATGAAGTAAATGGAGACCAATTTCAGCTAGTTACCAACCATTCATGATAAAAAAATGATGGTATGATACTTTGTGATTGACATTCACAAGGCTATGATTGTATTCATCCTTCTCATGTTTGTTTTAACTTGGCAAGAACTAACACACAATGACCTTCACAATGTGTTTGTGGATTTTCTTTGCAACATCATTGAGATTTCAATTCACTTGCATGGATAAAATATGGCCTTGAATCTTATCAACTTTTACTTGGATCTCAAGAAGCATGTGACTTCATGAATCTTGTGGTTGTTTCATGAATCCATGACATCCACTTTCACCCCATTGTAAGAAGGGCAAGTAGTTATGAGTTGAAAAAATGATGTTATTTCATGATCAAATAATTTTGGAAAAACTATTAATGACTAGAAATGTCTATTTTTCTTTTCTTTAGTTCTATGTAGAGGTTATATGTTGAATGCAAAGGGAAATGTGGGTTTTTTTATGTTATTAGATAAATCCATAAAGTTAAGTAAACACATGGCTAGAACCTTGTATTTGCTTGAAACACAAGCCAAAATATGAAAACTAACAAAATATACCATGTTAATTCTTGTTCATAACATACATCGGGGGTTGAAACTCCTTTTAACACCAAATTAAAGAAAACTACATTGTCAATATGACTTGTTCAACAATGTGAAATGCAATTATATGTTGTACTTTCATTTGTCATTACATATAAACTATTTTTTGGTGTACATGGTGTCTAACCAAATCTAAAAAAGGAAACAACCATGCTCCCATTCCAGGTGAAGGCTGTTAACAAATAGGAGATCTACTCAAGTGCAAACATAAATCTTTATTGAAAGGAAACTACAACATAATGCTCACAACACAAAACACAACATCAAGAACTCTCCAAGGTTCTTGTCACGAGAAATACACAAACTTGTGTAATGAAGAAAAGAGAGGCAAACAATCAACACCAAGGTATTTAACTAAAAGACCAAACCACAAATAGCCAAATTAAAATAAGTAAGGAAAGTAATTCAACCTTGTGAAAGTAACCTAGTTACTTTCCTACTCTAGTAACTAATGAAACCTAACTAGTTGAGCTTGAATTCTCAACACTCCCCCTCAAGCTCAAATCCACTTCTAGTACACCAAGCATTTTTCTAAACTTCTTTAGCTTGTCTGTACCTAAAGCCTTTGTG
>Ga0209208_10011125_pt1 | contig 11565 bp, 10 predicted proteins | sample S1TSphfallax_3_FD_187694 | JGI IMG/M metagenome (GOLD analysis project Ga0209208, IMG submission 187694) | Host-associated microbial communities from peat moss isolated from Minnesota, USA - S1T2_Fd - Sphagnum fallax MG (SPAdes) (version 2) | ecosystem: Host-associated > Plants > Peat moss >...
TTATGTTGTAGTTGACAATTCGTTTTGTGTCTGCACCTGCATACACAACTGTGAAAAAGGCTCAGCTTAACAAATATTCAATGTGCTTCTCCAAATTTGTCTAAAGTAGGAAACAAAAGCATTGTAGATTGTCCAACCTTTGGATAGATGATCATTTGATTTTCATGCTCACAAAGAATAACTAAGAATCACAAAATCACAAAATCACAAAATCACAAATTTTTTTTATTGACAATTTTAGAACTTAGTTTGAGCTTTCAAATAAAGCACCTTTAGATTCTACAAAAAACTTGCACTATAGGGAAGGACTTACTATCTTCAATTTGTCATTGCAAAATTTACAAGGGATCTACTGTGATAATGTTCTGATTTTGATTAGGCAAATGATTTGAAAGTTTTAAGACTTGCGTATTATTATGGCCATTGATGAGGTTACTGCCTTAATTTTGCACAAAATGTTTGGTTCTCCCTTTCGAATTTAGTATGTTACATTGCTTACTTCTGTTCCTCAGTTGCAGAAGCATAAGATACTGAAGCTGCAGAAGAGCATTCTCTTGTAGCACATATCAGTAAGTGACCTTCCTATGATATGTGTTCAGCCATATCCTCAAACCTCTACAGAGGTTCCAGAGGTTCTTAAGGTTCTTCGCTTCTGTAGAGGTATGAAATTTGATTGTCTTGGTGTCTTTGTGTTTTCCTTGATATGGGGATTCAGTTCTGGTGTTACTGTAGTGAGCAAACAAGCAAACAACACATTGCCATGCTTCATTGGAGGTAGGTACCAACTGCGGCTTGTTTAGGACCACAGCTCTCACTCCTCGCCGAACCCCCAACATCGATCAAAAAAACCTTAAAGAAACCTCATGGCCATACTGCAAGTGTTGTGTGGATTTCCAAGAATTGTAGACCGCTATGTCCTTCATGATGTAATCCACCATTGCCGCCGAATAAGAAGAAGAAGAAATTGGTGAGCAATCACCTTGGGAAGGATTGCTCTGTGGTGTCCGCTTGGTCAAGGTGAAGCTTGTTGTGGAAGTTTGGCAACATATCTACCGGCAGATGGGGGATCACCATGAGAAGGAGCGCAGTTGCTGCTGCTGCTGCGGCAGCAGTGGGTGTTTCGCTACCGCCCACTCTTCTCTTCCCTTTCAAATCGAAGAGATTCAAAGAAGGCTTTCGTGCCGGATTCCGCGTGTCTAGCAACTTCACATCATCGTTTTTGGTCCCTTCTGGTAATCTAGGGTTTCGGAGACAGGAGCAGCAACAACAGGAGTCAAGAAAGGGGCCTACATTTCTTGCATCCTCTTTCAGAAAATCATTGCTGATGTACCGTTGCTGTCAGGTGAATCCAGAGCTAGAGCAAACGACGGAACGATTGTGGATCAAGACGCATCCACGGGAGGGTTACCTGCTACAGTTCTTGTTGAAGAATCCGGAGCAGGGAACTCAAAGTTAAATGGACAATTTTCTGAATCGAGAGTTGCACTCTCTCTCTCTCTGGACTTCCAAGTTCTGTGATTTTCAAGCTAGCTCAACTCGACGTACTGTTGCTTTGCACTACTGTAGCTCTCATTGCTTTTGGACTTGGTCTCAGTAGGTGATGATGATGGTGGATCTGTTGTCAAGAAACTGGTGGATTTGTGATATAGGCAGCGGAGCCCTTTTCGAGGCTTACATCGCCAGTTCCATGGGGCAATGGCTTAGTGATATCCACAATGGTAATCTATTGGGGTGGATTTAGGCCTGGTCATTGTAGCCAATCTTTTCCCTCAACATGTATCAGATCCACAATTCCAGGTTTAATCCGTTTGCTCTTCAGTGACCTAATTTGTTGTGTGATCTGCTTGCTGTAAGAGCTTCACTTGAGGACTGTAGCACTATGAAATACAGGCTTTATTTGCAAGCAAAGGCAAGCATATAGTAAAAAAGCTGTTTACTTAAGAACTTCTTTGTAGAGCAATTGTGTCTGAATTTTTCAATGTGTGGTGGCTGTGGTCCAGGCAATGTCACAAGTGGTCTTACAACTGATGGAATTGGCTGGCACAGCATGGCTCATGAAATCCACACTACAGCCATTTAAGCCTCAGTTTGAGCTCTTCAATGTGAGCTTCTCAAAAGCATTCCAGGATAGGGGTTGGATTCCTGCTTCAGCTCTTGGGCTCCTGGTGGTGCTGTTGATTGTGATAGCTTCAGCAACATCACCCAGTATCTCTCACCTCCACAGGTATGGTGGATTTATTGCCTGCAAATGTAGGATACTAAGTTGGTGGATCGATCAATGTTGAAGCTCAAGGCATCAGTCTCTCCTTATTGCAGGTTAAGGAGGCTCCTTCAGCTCTCACAGGTCTCGTCACCAGTACCCCTGTTGCATGCTCAGCTACTTATCTTGCATTCTGTGTCATAACACCTGTCATAGAAGAGTATGTGTACAGAGGCTTTCTGCTGGCTTCACTTGCCTCTCACATCAGATGGCCTTTTGCAATCATCGTCAGTTCTCTCATGTTTGCCATAAGCCATTTGGGGGCCTCAGGGTTGCCATCATTATTTATGATTGGTTGTGTTCTAGGTCTAGCATACACATGGACAGGAAATTTGGCTACCTCATTCGTAATTCATGGTCTCTATAATGCCATTGTGCTGACATTGTGGTGTTTTGAGTGGCCACAAAAAGATTTTTGGTCCAATAATTTGATTGCCATCACATATGCATCTTGCTTCTCATATCTGGGCACCTGAGTGATACCAAATCACCATTGCCACATTTGTGTCAACAGCCCAATCTTCTAGCCGCATTGATTTACAGCTGGAAATCTGTGCCCATTTTCAGCTAACAGACTACTCCTGTTCATTGGAGTGTGGCTTCTAGAGAAGTAAAATAATGCTAACTTACAATTGATGAGGAAAGCCATGGTGCAAACATTTCCAGTTTAAGATAAGCAAGGTGATCAGGCTCCAATGGACCAAATGATGCCCACCACATAAATACCAGAAATCCATATACTGTTTGTTAGTCATGCAATTCTGCCATCAACCTCTGGACTTTGAACCTGACAACTATGATATTTGGAGACATAGATATGAAGGTTTTGTACTGGATGGGGTGATAACAAATGGAAAAGGGTAGGAAATTCATCACTGTGTGCTCACAACATTTACCTTTTGCACCATCAGTACTTGCAAGCTGCTAAACTACCTTAGGAGACCTACAACTTTTCTCTACTTCTAATTCAACTACAGATTTCCTGATACCCCTATTGAACTATATATCTATCTATTGTGTTCCTAAATGACTTACTAGTGATGTAGAGGATTTGATGATTGAGGCATTTGCAAAATCCTATCAGCCAGCTCCAAGTTCAGCTTCAATGGTACTGGGGGCATTTGGCTCATAATACTGGGCATGTTTGTCATCCTGCATCAAGCAGATAAAGAAAGGTCCTGTCAACAACTGGAGAAAACAGAAGCAATATAAAGAAGCAAAGTGTCTAACAAGATACCAAATGTGAGAGGAAAATGTGCAAGACTAAAGACAGTGATTTACCCATTCAAGATTGCAAAAATGTTGTCCTTGAACAGCACTAGCAATTCTGTGTTTTCTTGAAGCTGTCACCCGCACAAGGACACCACAGAATGAATGTCAATGATGGCCCATACCTCTGCCTTAGGTAGTCTTTTCTCTGCACTACATTCCAAAGCCAGGTAGGGACCCAAGTTTAGCAGGTGGGTACAAACTTATTTTTCATTTGTTCTAGTAACTGTGATGTGTAGCTGAGTTGCAGTTGCTTATAAGCAATGTTTACCTTGCAGGCAGCAAGATTGGCTTGAATTTGACCAACAATTTGTGAATTATGTTCAAACAGATGCCCTGTTGGTCCTCTGATAGCTGCATGAATCCCAGCTGTCTCACAGTTGCAACACAGAGAACTGTCCTCTCACCACTTTCACAATTTGAGCAGAACATGCACATTGGAAGAAAGATAATAGAAAAATGCTTTTTCCAGCAAATAAAACCTTAGCTGTTGCCTTCCAGTGACAGATCCTTGCAAGGAATGACTGAAGAAAGAAAAATTACTAAAGAATTGGAACCCACCATCATTAGAGATTCCATCATCATTGTCTACAGGGGTTGAAGGTGGAGTGGACATGGGTGGTGGCACCCTTGCTGCTACTTCCAACAATGGCCTTGTGAGTTGTGCTTCTGCCTTTTCCTGCTACAGAGATACATACCTATGTGTTGATGATTTCTAAAAAATTCATGTAATGTAAGTAGATTATGCATGAAAATGGAGACACAACTGTGACCAGGGAATTATTCAGGTTCAACCAGATTCCAAACCCTCATTGCTGCTCACATCATAAACCTACAGTTGCCTAAATAACCAAAAGAAATAACAATATGCAGACATTCCCTGAGATTGAACCCAATTGTCCAGAATGATGTAGGGCCTTGGCTACAGCTGCAGAAATTAAGAGAGGATTAAAACTTTGTGACTGGTAATAAAAAACCCCATATTCGCTTCGAGATTAGAAAAACCCAGTCAAGTAGAGCAAAAGAGATACATGATTTTCATGCATTTTATTTCAGTGTCAAAACATAGACCATGCTTTGCACAACACTTGAAGATTACAAATTGGCACAGAAATTCCTCAAAATCTGTTCAGATTGGCATGGAATTCCTTCCCAAAATCTGTTTGCCTGCAAGGTCCCTCTGGGAATTTGGTCTTCTTCTTTTATCTTGTCTTATCTGGATGGAGACCCAGATAAAGATGTTTGTACACTGTAGTAGATTGCTGGCTCTATGCCACACTTGCAGTGGTTTCAGGAGCAGTAAGGAACGCTCTTCCAGAATTGCGATTATGAAGTGGCCCATGATTTCCAAGAAGCTGTTTTCATCATCCCACCACAACAACAACCACATCAAACATCTTGTTTAAGCTTGTGGTGGGGCTGGTTGCATCACATTCTAAATACAACAACAAAAACATGTGGGGCTTACCTATGAGTGACCAACAATGACCAGTGACAAGCAATTCAAGCAATTCAATTCCAGAAGTAAGTTATTATCATACCTTGGCGCTTACACCATCTCGTTGGATCCGATTCTCCTCCTTCCACTTCACGTAATCTGTCCTAGAGAATTTTGTGAAGCCCCTGTCACAACATCATCCATAATTTTGTTGTCAGATGTTATAAGGTTTTTCCTCAGATGGTGGGCTCCCTCCATGACTGATGATGAGGACAAGCTTTTCCCAGAAAATTTTCAAAGGCAATCATCAGACAGCTGCCTGAGACAAACTTTGTGCTGCACAAGACTTCAAAGACCATAGCAGCAGCTGCTGCAGACTATATCCAAATCATCACAGTGGTGCATGCATGCCTGATGATTCAAGCAATCAAAATTCAAAAACCCTAAGGGATGCAAAGACACCTAAGGAACGATGATGGGTATTTTCAAAATGGAGTGGAGGACTGGAGAAGAAGTATGTGGGTGGGTGGGTCTTCACCATTTTCTGCTGACGATGATCTTCTGACGGCCTGGAAATTTGAACTTGGCTCGTCTCAAAGCTTCCTGCGCATGTGCAGCGGCAGCATCTTTGCATCGGACAGACAACAGAACTTGGCCAATTGCAACCCGAGCACAAACACCCTGTGGCTTGCCATACGCTCCCCTCATGCCGGTCTGCAAGCGATCAGCTCCAGCACACGACAACATTTTGTTGATCCGCAACACATGGAAAGGGTGCACTCGGACACGCAAGTGGAACGCATCCTTGCCAGCATACTTGGTCATGTACTTGTTGCAAGCAATCCGAGCTGCTTCCAGAGCTTCACTAGAAACGTTCTCTTTCTCCCAGCTGACCAAATGTACGCAGAAGGGGAATTCGTCCACCCCCTTCTTCTTCATACCCACATCGTAGATGCGAATCTTCGGGTCTGGCACTCCTCGACAGAACCTCGACTTTGGGTATGGCTTGTTCTTGATCTGCCGATAACATCTCGCCGGCCCTGTGAGAAATTCACAGTGAGACAACAAGAAGAAAGAATCCTCCTAAACACCAAGATCTCATTAAAAAAAAACACAACACCGACAAGAATATGTCCTCCTCGTCAAGAGAAAATCAACTGAAAATTATAAGAAAGTCAAGAGAGAAAATCAAAGGTAAGAAAATGGATGCTTCAGTACAAAACCCATCACCACCAAACAGCAGAAGCAGCAGCAACAGCTCCAGAAGCAAAAAAAATCAAAAACAAAAACCAAAACATCAAGGGGAGAAGAGGAAATTTTCAAAAAGGGAGAAGAGAAAGGGCAAAGAAAAGGACTGCTACTTACGGCGACCCATGATGGGAAGAAAACAACACGCAGTGCAACAACACCTCTCAGTCTGGAAGCTACAAACCAAACGAACCGAGCCAACAACAGATCAGAGCTGCAAGAACAAAACACGAAAAGGATGGAGAGAAATAGTTTTTCTGTAAGAGCAAAATTGTGAGAGAAAAACAACAAGGATGAGAGCAGCAGAAGAAAATATATATATATAGAGAGAGTAGGTAAGGGAAAGTGCAAGAGAAGGAGCTGGTGCTGCTGCTGCAAATCTTTGAAGCAAACTTTGTGTGCAATTCAAGACAAGAGGCGCATGGGAGAGAGAGAGAGAGAGAAGGTGGGTTCGAACCTTCTTTGGCGGTGTCCTGGAGCTGTGAAATGGGTTTGCACATGAAGGCCGACTAACTACCAACGTGCGAAACTAGTTGTTGGCACTTGTTGGCACCTGGGCTCTTTCTTTTTGCCGTCCCTTATTTTGGCCATAACTTTTAAGTTTGTTTTATATTTTTGCCATCCCTTACTTTGGCCAAAATTTTTGAGTTTCTTTTATAACAAAAGTTTTTTTTAAGTATCATCATTCATCATTTTTATTTTATTTTTATAGAATAAATAATTTTTTTAATTTTTTAATTTATTTTTCCTTTTCAATTGTGAGGTTTTCCAAAATTTGGCTATTTTTCCCCAAAAAAAATTGGCATTTTTTCACACTAAAAAACTAAAATTTCCCAACATTTCCAAATTGTTTTGTCACCAAATGACGAAAATTCGCCAAAAATTAATTAATCACTGAAGTCTGTAACCCACTGTTTTATTTTATTTTTTTTTCCTTTTGTTTTTTCAATTTTGTGATGTAGGTGATGTGGTGATCATCCATAAGATTATTTAGCCAGATTTGGCTACGTACTGGATATGAAAGTAGGGCAAAAAAAGAAAAAGAAATCCAGAATCCTTCCATTTTCTTGGCTACCTATTGGCACTAATCATAATAATCTGGCGATTTGGGTTTGGATTAGTAATTTTTTAATTTTCAAAATCTGGCGAGTTTGGGTAATTTTTTTTCCATGCTTAATCCTTTGTATTGATCAAAATGATGTTTTTCAGGTCGAAATTTGGCGAAATTTCTTTTAAAAACATGAAAATACTGGTTCACACCTAAGTGAATAATGCTAAGTTCTGGAAAGAGCAGAAACAGAGAAGCTAGCCAGTCTGCTAGTGAATTTTTAATTTTCTTTAAATGTGAATTTTCGCCATTTTGTGAAAAATGTTTTGGAAAAAAAAGAATACATGTAGTCTGTTCTCAAATTGCTTGATTTTTCGGGGAAAAAAATGGCTACAAAAAGGGATGAAAATTCTAAAAATTAACCAAAATTTGTCACAACTGCCTACAACATGGAAGGGTGCTTCAGATTTTTTTTTTTACTTTCATATGTTGAGTATTGCCAAATTTGGCTAAATATTATTTTGGGGTTTTAAAGTCAAATAACTGCCTAGAAAAGCGCTGGTTCTTTCATGAAACCTCACGGTTCTTTGAGGGGTTTGAAATACCTAAAGTTGCACTATCCTCTTTCAAAAACCCGAAGGTGATTATGAAGTTGCCTTTCATGAATTTCAAGTTCCATTTCAGCAGACACCCGACTTTCACAACATTTCTACCTTCCTCCATGTTGCAAACAATCAAATCATAAGAATTGAGGGAGAAAGACATAGGATAGCAATTTAGAAACATTCAGAACAAACAGCTTTTAGAATATATAATCCAAGCCTCATTTCTCAATCGTGCTGCTCCACATCATCGTACATTGAAAAAGCCTGTCATGTGTCTGGCTAGAAACCCTTCTCAGGAAATGAACAAAAGCCTTTCCAGACAAAACTAATTCATCTGACGAATGAGGTTATTCAACTTATCCTCCCTGTTTCCGGCATCGCCTGATTCAATGTAGTGGTTTCTCTTCTTCTTGAGACCACCCAATGGACAGCTCAGCTTGAATGGCCACAAAAAGTTATTGGCTTCCTTGAAGTGAGGACCCACAGTGTAGATCTCATGAATAAGATCCTCAATGCAAATGATGCCAAACTTGCCAAGTGCCTGCAAATATTAACCCATCACAAGATCAAACTAGGAATATTGTGTTGTAACTCCAAACTTCTGATGCTTTCCATCTGAGTCATGCATGCAATCCGCACCTTCATGTTCCATACATTCAACTGTGCATCAAACACTGCAGACATACAAGTTTGTGACATGAAACTCAGAATACCTCCTCAATGATGGAGTTGTCAGTCAATGGAGTGCGAGCCTTATTCAGCTTGCCATATCCCCGTTTGTAGATCAGCTCCTTGACACTCTTAAGATTGGGGTACCTGAAATCAGGGCACAGAAAACATAAACAAGATTGCCATTACTCATAAAGTTCAGAGGTTATTTTTGAAGTATGTCAAAATGTACCAGGTCCATGAATCCATGTTGATGGATAGTGACATACTAACAAGTTAGAGGAATGAAACAAACTGAAATCAAAGGAGTGTGAGAATTTGAGGGTTACGTGTATACCCATAGGTAACATAGGGCTCCACTCTGCGCAGCATGTTAATTGTAGCCTTGTTGACCTTCATGAACACTCCATTGAAAATCTGTTTCAACACCACAAAGTGATCAGCCAGGCTTGTGTGCAAAACACTAATTGTCAAGCCATGACAGTGAGCTTCAACTAGACCCCAGAAAGGGAAGCAGATGCCAAAGCAGTGAGGATTTGCATACATTGCAAGTTACAGGTTTTGCCCCACCTGTCTCAATCGCAGAAGCTGCAAAATCTTCCTTGTCTTTGGATGCATGTCGTTGATACTGAACAAAATCAGCCACTAGGGAATCAGAGCACTGTAGTACTTCACAAAATGGCAAGTATGTTGTCACCAAACCCTAAATACAAAAGTCTAAGAAAATAGTTACTTGACTCCCCAGGATTAAGACACAAATATGAGTATCTAGTCATCACTAATGGAGAAATTTCCAGTTCTAGAGCAAAATCTGCTGAAGACCTTGAGTATTACCTCTTCAACAACAATAGAGAAAATTGCTTACCCTCGGATCCGAATAACGAACATCAGCTTTGCTTCTGCCTCCACATAGAAACCACCTTTCAGCTTTGCTTCCCTCTTCAGCCTGATCAAATCAGCTTCCTACACAACCCAAAGACATACTCAGTGGGGGGGAAAAAACGGCTGCAAGGGCAGGGGCATGAAAGAACCCCACCCTCCGGATTTAGCTGGCTGCTATTCTGCAAACATTTTCAACTTGGCGAGAAAAATACCAAAACAAAGCTGGGGTGAGAAACTCAAACTAGTGAAATAATATGCTAAACCTGGGATCTGTACTCCTTGATGTACTGTTCTGCGCGCTTGAAGATGAGCTGACGGTTCTTGGCATTCTTGCTCCTGGAGGCCTCCAGCTGCTGCTTCCTGGCCGACGCCCATTCCTCATCGCGCTTCCGCTTCTTCAGCAGCGTCTCTGGCACCGTGGGGACAGCAGTTTCCACCTCCATCTTCGCGATCTCCCTCGTCGCTGCGGCACGACAGCTTCAGAGCGACGAGCAAAAGGGATCGATGATTTCCGCAACAACCATCTTTGCTCCAAGATGGGGACGACCAAGACGACCTAACCCTAACCCTAATATCAACGGCTACAGCCCCGTCACGGTTGCTGTGGATATCGATGGCTCAGATGAAGCGTCGGGCGAGAACACAAAGGATATCGAACGGCTCAGATGAAGCGTAGGGTGGGAACTCAAAGGATATTGACGGCTCAGATGAAGTGTCGGGTGGGAACTCAAAGAAACGTGGCCTTTATCTCTATTTATTTGTTTCTCTTTTAATTTAAATGGTGGGAAAGCAGTGGGGTTTTTTAATTTTTAAAAATTAAATATTACATTTTGTGATATAGAAAATTTGGCAAAACTTTCCCCAAAAAAAATGTAGCAAAATTAGTCAATTTACAAAAGAATTTTTTAATTAAAAATTTCCCAATTTTCTTGTAAAAAAAAGAAAAAAATTGTGAGTAATAAAAAATAAAACTAAAAATAGAATGAAACTAGTGTTTTACCAAACCTTTTGCACAATTCATTAAAACTAGTGTGAACCCGGTGCATAATGCACCCCATTGATCCCCCCACCTGTTGTTTGTCTGTTAAGGAACCCTCTAAACATGTGTGAACTCTAGAAACATTCTAGCTCCAAGGACACGTACGCAGAGAGAGAGAGAGAGAGAGATTTAGGGTTCCAAGAGAATTGTAGAGAGAGCGAGAGAAAGAGAATTGTAGAGAGAGCGAGAGAGAGAGGGGAGAGAAATTGTTGAGAAATCACGAATAGTGTGCGAAGTACACATGGATTTCAAGAGGGGAAGATGGAGTTCAGCAGCAGTGGGAAGATGACTGGGATGAGATGACGTAATTGACGACTTCTCTGTCATTGATAACCTATGAAGTGGTTCCTGACTTCTTCCTGTTCTGCTGTCACACTGGTACCTTTCTTCTCTTGGTTTGTTCATTATTCTAGCAGTTCTTCCATCAGTTTCATAGCAAGTGTATTTGTTTTGATCCTACAGAATGCTGATGTTTGAATTCTATTGTCATGAAGGTCAAGACAATTGTCTGATACTTTGTGAGTGGACTCACATAAGGTTATGACCACACCTCACAGGTAGACAAACTAAGTATAGGTACTACCACCATTGATTCCACTACCAATTGGGAGATCAATAGTTTCTCCTCGGTTAAGCTTTGTAATCGAATCTACCATGAGCTTACTCTCTGCAACCCAGTCAATTTGATCTACTCTAACCACTATCGATTTCAACCGCTGCTCATCATTGTACATCTCTTCTTTCACTTTCAGCTTAAAGAGGTGCTCCGTGAATGTCAGCTTCTGTATTGCTTTAATGAATTTTTGGTTATCAGTTTGGCTCCATAAGAAAAGCTCTTTTGTTGGGTGTTGCATAATCTCCTCGCCAACCTCCTGGAAGGTTGTAACCCATGTTGGACCCGTATGATCTTGCACTTGGATGTTAAGCAAATACCTGTAACCAATTGATCAAGTTCTGAATAGGAACCCAAAAAGGCACTGCAAGATTTGACAAACTCTCAATGACATCCTCCACTGTCATATTATGGGAAGAACATGCAATTCCACATACCCTGCCCCTACAATGGTGTTCTACTAATTATGGTTAAACAAAGGCTCCCCCTCATAC
>Ga0209208_10011126_pt1 | contig 11565 bp, 10 predicted proteins | sample S1TSphfallax_3_FD_187694 | JGI IMG/M metagenome (GOLD analysis project Ga0209208, IMG submission 187694) | Host-associated microbial communities from peat moss isolated from Minnesota, USA - S1T2_Fd - Sphagnum fallax MG (SPAdes) (version 2) | ecosystem: Host-associated > Plants > Peat moss >...
AAATATTATTTTAATATTATTATCTAGCTTAAATTAATAATTAACTTAGGATGTTTATATACTTGTAGGTTATTAGTGTAGCCTATTTAAATTAATATTTTAACATAAATAATAAAATTTAAATATATAATACCTATTGAGTATATATACATATAATTGATTATCACTATAATTAAAATAAAATTTTAATTAATAATTACGATTATTTATAATGAAATTTAATATTATCATATTAATTGATTTTGAAAAAAAAATAAAACCAAATTTACATTTTCTGAAAAAAAATTCCAAAATAAAATAAAATGAAAGATATTTAAACCATGGTTTAATTTAATTTAATTTAATTTAATCTAATTTAACATAATTTAGCCTAACTTAATTTAACCATTGTTAATTTTATCTTAATTTAGTTTAGCCATACATATTTTAACCTAACTGAATTGAACCATATTTATTTTATCCTAATTTAATTTAGCTTAATTTAGTTTAACCATAAATATTATAGCCTAACTTAATTTAATCATAATTAATTTGGCTTAATTTAATTTAACCATATTTATTTTAGCCTAATTTAATTTAGTTTAACCATAATTAATATAATTTAATTTAATTTAACCCAACTTGATTCAGCCATAATTAGTTTGGCCTAATTTAATTTAATCATGTTTAATTTAACTTAATTTAATTTAGCCATAATCATTTAAGCCTAATAAATTTAACCATGGTTAATTTTATCTTAATTAAATTTAGCCATAATTATTTTAGCCTGACTTAATTTAACTATGGTTAGTTTAGCTTAATTTAATTTAGTTTAATTTATTTTAGCCATTATTTGTTTAATTTTGTTTAATTTAGCCATGGTTAATTTAACTTGATTTAATTTAGCTTAATTTAAATTAACCATAGTTAGTTTAGCCTAACTTAATTAACCATGGTTTATTTATTTATTTTGTTTATTTAGCCTATGTTAGTTTAGCCATGGTTATTTAAACCTAGGTTAGTTCAGGCTAGCCTAAGTTAGCATGGGGTTAACTTAGTACTAAAGGTACATAACACTATTGTATATAACCTATATAGATATATTAAGTATAATAATTTAAGTATGTATAAGTTTAGGCCATTATTTTTATGACACGTGTCCATGTTGTATAGTTTTAGTTGCACACACAACCGTATGGCCCAAAAATTATACAATACCAAATTTGTAGTTGCAAATATGACCAAGATAGTTGCAAACGACAATTAGTTGCATGCCAATTGCATAGTGACTGGTTGCAAATGACAAGATTTCTAGTAGTGGAATTATCATATGAAGATAATCTCAATTCATACATTTGATGTTGTTGAAGCACTTAAATCCCCACACTCGGCCCTCAAAGAATTGATGGAGTTCTTTAAAAATGTAAGGCCCAATTTACATGTTTTTTAAAAACGCCATTTTATTAATTTTCCTTTTATAAATGAAAGATTTTAACACTCTTCGTTTCGTTTGTTTGCATGTAGTTGTTGGGATCATGGTCTAGTGTTGTGGGTGGTGGTGTTTCAATCCAATTTTTTGTGGACATGATCATTGTTGATTGTCCAACATGGTGCTTAGATGGCATTTGAATGCCCCCTTGGAATGCATTCAACAAACACCATTAGGAGTTTTTTTTTTAATGGCTAATGATTTATTGGATGACAATGGATGTTTGATTTTCTTGCAAAGTTTTGATGATGCATCCACCATGGAATTGTTTTGTTTTGCACATGGTAGGAAGGTTTCTATCCTAACCAAAAAAATATACATGCATCAACAACATCCCTATGCACATTAAGTTAGGAAAGGTGATACCAAGACATCCACCAAACTAATTTTAATTTTGTCAATCACATGGATGCATTTATTGGAATTTCAAATTGGATTGATGTGGTTTATCTTGGCAGACTTTGTTCTTTCGTGCAAATATCTTGACCAAGCCTAGGGGATCATTCAAGTTTCAAGAGTTTGATCAACTAGTTGACGCACTTTTGGATCTTATAAAGTTGGGTGCAATTTACAATTAGATGGTGTTTTGCCCATGAAGACCCCACAAGAAGCTTAGAAGGGTGCACAAGATCGTAGTCATGCATTCATGTTAATGCTACTAGAGACATGTTCACCTCTTGGCTCTTGGGTATTGGATCTCACAATTGGGACATGTTTGTTTTTCAATCTTCTTTGAATTCTTGTTTTTCGTGTTCGGATATATTTGTAATATCTTCTTGTGACAATCAAAACAATGCATATTTTTTACATTTATGATGTAGGAGCCACTTTCATTGTTGCATTGCATTAGGCTATCGTGTGTTTGGCCTAGAGGGTGACCAAACATTATATGTTGCACGTTTATTTACATTACAACAAAATGTTGGCAATGTGGTGTACTTTTTGGTTACTCTAAATCCATTAGCTGACCTCTTTTACACTCATTGGAACCACCTGATCCCAAGGTGGCTCGCAAGCTTGGGATGAACCTCAATATGCCTTCATCATGAGTATGTCCCTTATTTGCAATAAAAACCATTTGGTGTATTTTATTGTTGTGTTGATGTCATAAAATGTAAATATTTTATTGTTCACATTGATTTTTTTGTGTGGTGATTGAGGAGCCATGGGCTTATGTAGTCCATCATGGATAATCTACCCCTTAGTCCACCTTCATTTTTCTTTTTCCCTATGCATGTGGAGCAAGAAGCTTTTTACGCTCTATTCAACAAGCAGCTGATGATAATTGTGATGTGTTGCAACCCCACTTTTGGAAGAGTGTGAGGATGACATTCATGCTCTCGAAATGGGGACTTGGGAGTCCTTTGGGACTCCCGAAACTTCAAAGTTCGGTTTTAGGGGTCGAAACACCTCGCCTTGAAGCGTTCTTTATATCATTGGAAAGCTATCAAAGTGTAGATGTCAAAAATGGCCTTGCATGAGCCATTTGGACATTTGAAGCACAAGTTATGACAAAAAGAAAGGTTGAGAGCCAAACTGGCAATTTGACTCCCAACCATTAAAACTCGTGAATCGACCCGACCCCGGTGTGTTCAGGTGGAGTGCGATGCACTGTTGGAAAGCTCTCAAGGAGAGCTACAAGTTTGCTTCAGACCTCATCCTAATCGGAGGTATGAGCAAAGAGTTATGAACTCACAAAGTCCTAGGAGTCCAAACCGGGACAATTTTGAGACTCCTCCTTGGGAGTCCTGGGACGAAAAGCTATTCAGATGTAGGTGCCGTAAAGAGATGCAAAGAATATTATATGGGGGAAGGTGGTGGCTTCCCCCCAATCCGGGCCGTTGTGAGTCTTGTGAGTCCAGGGTTGCCCGTGGCTTGTCTTAGCACTAAAGGTGCTCTAGAATGTCAAATAACCAACTTGTTGGTTGGTTTGATGTAGGTTCGAGTAAGTAACTAAAGCTTGTCCCTCTTCCTAATCCCATCCCGGAGCTTCAGCACTCCCCTCTACCCCTTTTAATGTTGAGAGCTGGGAGCGTGCCCCGAGTTCCAAACAATTCCAATGTTTGATTGACTTGGACCCAACTTGGGTCCAACAAGGAACTTGGGAGCGTGTCATGATGACTTCATGACATCTAGAGATAAAACTTTTGAAATTTGCATGGTAAGCTACGTGGGGTTGAAATGTTTTTGGACATAGATGTTAGTGTTGATGATGGGGAGCCTTTTGATGATGTAGAAGAATAACATTTCATTTCCCCACATGACAATTTCAAGCCCACATGATGATTTTGGGTGTATGGACATGTGCAATGTTTTTTTTTAACTTTCATGGATTGGGGAGATTGAAGTGTTTTGTTTGTTTTGGCAAATTGGTCTTGTTTTCTTTGCATGTGTGCAAATTGTGGCAATGTTATTGGTAGGTTTTCACTAATAAGTTTGTATATTTTTTGGTAAGACAAAAAAAAGAAAAAGTTTATGCTACACATGTATAAAAAGGAAACATGCATGGCAAGTTTAATGCATTGAAGCAAATTTCCTTCAATGAGTTGTAGACATGCTCCATGTGTTTATATGTTGCACACCATGCCTCTTTCAAATCCAACATACTCATTATTTCAATTAACCTTCCTTTTGATATATGCACCTTATTGGAAACCCCTTATGGAGGTCAATGTAAATATTTCAATACCAATCCCCATTGGATTCATTCCACATGAATCAAATTTATCCATGTATTGAACCATGCATGGACATTCATTTCATCCACATCAACATTATCATCCATGAAGACATTCATCCATGTCCAAATCAATGCTCTAAGTTCAAGTTCTAGGTTCATGCATAAGCCATTATCATGTAGGATGTAGGAACATGGAGTAGCTATGTATTTACTATTTATTAATGCCCAATTAAGATGAGGGTCTAAGGTCAAATTTCCTAAAAACCAAATTGGACTGATTTGAAACAAATTGAATCCTTGAATTGAACTATACCTTAATCCCTAGCCTGATTTTTGGTTTTCCAAATTAAGAGCTTTCTTTTTAGCATTTTGTTTTGGGTCTAAACCCATTGATTTTCCTTCCAAAATAAGGCGCCTTGTAGGTTTAGCCTCAATTTGCCACTTTTTGGTCTTGGATCCTCTTCTAAAGGCCTTGGGACCAATCTAAAGCTTTTGACCAATAAGATTGTTTGAATTCAATGGTTTCTAGACCTTGGACCCCCATTTAAAATCACCTTAATTCTTTCTTTCCATTGGCTTGTTGTCAATGATAATATTATCAACACAGTTCACTTGTGATTAGAACAAAAATGGAAATTAGCCACTAGCACATAAAACCTTTCTTTTTGTCTCCATTAACAATGAATTCCATTAAAAACTACAATAATGCAAGTGTTTTGAAAATATGTACTTAAAAACCAATGCTAGTAACTTTGGGAACAAATTCCCATGAAAAAATAGACAAATGTCACTTTGTATTAACCTTTTTTTTATTAGAAAATTTTCACCAAAAAGTGAAATTAAAAATTGAAAACTCAAGAATGAACTAATGTTGGAGGTTTTCATATTGCCATTTTTTCTAAATAGTAAAAATTGCCAAAATTCTATATTGGTTTTCAATGTGTAGCCATAAACATAGAAGGATGATTAAAATTTGTACATCATATTTGAATTATTGCTAGATTTGGTTAAATTTTCCTAGGGATGATTCCCATTTTTTAGCACATTTTTTAAAATGATAACCACTATAGCTTCAAATAAAAAATCCAAAAAAAAAACTTTGCTTTATATTGAGTCATAGTTTCACTCATAATTTTCAAAATTATTATTTTTGCACATGTTCAATACTTGACTAGTATAACTACGACACATGTTGTGACTTAACACACATAGCTAAAAAAATATAATGCAAAGTTGACGTGATCATACATCACATCAACTAAATGGAAAGATGTGACAACTAGACATGATATTGACCTTTGTAATGCATGCATGTCCTTATACATTGTCAACTGGTGAAATAAGTAAATAGATAACAATTCCTCAAAACAAGCTAATGCTAGTCACCAATTTTGACATTATAGATTTTGACACCTAATTGCTTGAACTTATACTTAATTTGAGCTTATATATTTAGGACATGCAAAATATCCTTAATGCATGCTTCACAATTAAACAAGTGAAAGCAAGTTCATTACAAGCTGCGCACTACCTCTTATCGATGTTATATTGGCAAATTATTTTTTCTATAACTTAATTGAAACTTTGGCAATTGTGAGCGGGAGAATGTAAGGAGGTTAAAGGGTGTTTTCATGGCTACTTATAGTAATCATGGTACTAGTGTTTTTGCATACTTTCACTATGGTGGGTGTAGTTGGTGCATGAATGGCACGTTCATTTTGTGAATATTGTTTGAAGATATTGAATATAACCATTATTTGTTTGGGGATGATAAGCTCATTTGTGTGGTTTTTGTCATATTTGCATTTCTATGAGGTTATTATTTTGAAAAAACACTAGGACTTACTTCTCTCGATAAGCTAATTTGAAATTCAAATACACTGTAATGTGGTGTTAGTATGGTTGTTGTTATAGATGTAATCTGTTAAGGGGGTAGGATGATTAAATAGTTTGGATGAACAAAGCATTGAGGATAGGGATTGTTCATGGAACATTGTTGGTTTCAATTTTGAATTCTTGTTGGTTTTGAATAATGATGATGTGACTTGGGACTACACAAATGGGGAAGATCTAGGAAACAAGAATTCATTCTTAGGCACATTGTTTGGAAGAAATAAGATATAGTTGTAAATACTTTGTAGTAAAAAACCATAGATTCTGTTTTTGATAAACCACATATATTATTTTGTTGTTTTGATTTCATTTCCACAGAACATGGAATTTTGCTGTAGTTTTAATGGATTTTTTTCAATAAAACAAAGAAGTACATATTCTATAAGGGTTTCCATATCCATATTGTTGTGTGAATTTTCTTTAGTATCTAAAATGTAATGTAATGAATTGTAATTTTGTCCCTGAAATTTTCAGCATTGTACTTTGAAGTGCAGATTCTATTTATATGAAATAACGATGAATCTATTATTTAAATGAATTGCAAAATCAGGTGTGTTTAAAATTAGGGTAGAAATTGTGAATGTGTGCATATTGTATTGCAAATATTTTGTTATAATAATGTGAAATAATTTTTCAAACATTAAATTTCACTTCTACCATTTCTTGTGGGGAATTATTTTTGTTTTTATTATAATAACAAAAAGTTTTTCTACAATTTTTTTTTATTGTACTATAGAGGAAAATGTTTAGATGAGTGGTTTTGTTTTTCAATATAAAATTTAGAGGGGTATGCTAGAAAGTATTAAAGGTTTAAATAGTTGACATCATAATTGCAAAACGATCCATAAACTCTAAAGACAAAGGATTATGAAATGAAATGAATTGGATGGAGACCCAAAATTTATAGCAACAATTGGACTTGGAGGCAAATCGTCAAGTCATTTGAAGACAAATAAAAAATAATCTTCAAAATGGAAAGGAGTATGCATGGCTTACAAAAACCCCATATTGAAATTTGATGTTGGACAAATGAGTTTTGAAAACAAAGGAAAGACTTGTAAGGCACATGTCGTTTCTACAATAATCTTGAGGTGGTATGGTGTGAATTATGGATTATGGGTCTTCAAAGAAAGCACAATTACAAACAATGATCTCCATAGAGAAAGATGCAATTGACTACTCACCCAAATGAGTGGGTGCAATATACTTCTTAGTCGTAATTTGTGGTTTAGAGTCAAAGAGATCAAGATGGAGTAGGGACTTCTACGGTACTTGATCGATCATAGGAAATCTCAAGTCTAGAGTTAGTGAATAGCCAAGGGATGTTACAAAAAGTATACAACTTACGTTTGTGTATTAGTCTGCATCTCCAAATTATTGTGAACTAGTGGAAGATTAAAAGGTGCAAGAAAACACCAATATCAACGTGGTTGAGGAGATTGAAGAAAATTACCTCCAATCATATGAATATGTAGAGGCACAAGTGAATGTGTTGGATGAAATACCACAATCATACTCATAGCAAGGAAATTCAGAATTGGATCAAACAAGGTACACAACCAAAACACATGATCGTGAATATGTGGATTTGGAGGTAGTCAAATTACTTTAAAGGGTTTATGCATTATGTGAAGGACATGTAATCATGGATTGTCTTTTTGTGCCTTTTCACATCAAAGCCAATATTGCTAAACATGTGGAATTATAAAATGTGGTAGGAGCATTAATGTTTCAACCACAAGAAGAGGAACCATGAATTTTTGTAGTATATAACATATTGAAAGGCATGGAGTCAAGAAGCCATTGTGACCACATAATCAACAAATTCATCTATATATTCAGATCAGGAGAAGAGAACTAGAGTGTATTCACATCCACATTCTACACCATAGAGGATACCAATGGGTAACCACAAAATGGAATATCATTGATTTTGAATTAACACAACTTCACCAACAGTTGTTGAAACTCGGAGGCAAATTGTTGGAGTAAAAGTTCTTTAATCACTTGATGTAGGTATAATAATCACAAGAGTGGAAACGGTTGTTGCGCATAGCATGGATGTTGTTTTAAAAGGAATACTAATTGGATTTGTAACAAATTTGGGTAGTGGATTGGGTGGAGTATTGATAGGAAGGAATTTGAATTGGAGTTTGGCACTACCAATAATAACTACTAAAGTTGTTGGGACACTTCAGATGGTGTTTACCAATCCAATACTGACCACTCATGTGAACAAAAACTACAGATCGACCATCGATGAACTCAATGGCTATTGGAGGGTACAAAAATGTAAATACAACAAATTAAAAAATACGATATTAAAAACCATTTGTTGTAACTACACAAAATTTTTTATCATAGATATGGCCATTCTTTTAGGCCAAACATGGTAGCTCTTAAGTATCCTGACTTCAAAAAAGATGTTGATCCAGATGCTCATGTCAAAGTGTTAAATTTTGTAGTAAAAAAAAATGTAGAGACTTTTGAAAAAAATATCATCAATGTGTTTATGTATATGCTAAGAGATATAACATTGGACTGGTGCCATAATTACATGTGAAAATTCTTTGACTATAATTTTTTGGAGCTTACATAAGCATTTTGCAAATGTCATTGAAAAACTCAAAATGACAAACAAATATACATGGAGCTGAAGAACATGAGTAGGAAAAGACTGAGAGGGTGGAGGTTTACTATGAATAGATTTAGAAGTTGGTTCATGGTTTACAAGTACCAACCACAAACAATTTTGTGACTATTGTGTTCAAAACAGGTTTGTAATAATACCTCAAAATTGTGACTTCAAGGATGAAGTGGTCAACACTACAATAACATAAGGAGGTAACAATGTTGTGTGAAGAAAACATGACTACTATAGAAACAAACAATGCACTTTCAATACCATAAAGTACCAAACAAATAACACTAGCAAAAACACAGAGTAATATAAGGAATATTGACAAATATCGCACAAATTGTGGGATGATAAATCACAATGTGGAAACATGTAGAAAGAAGAAATAACAGACCATAGTGGCAACCATAGAGGGAGCATAACCAAGTTGTAAACCACAAAAGACATCTTCATATGCATGCCACATCTATGGTTTGAATGGACATAAAATGACATATCGTCCAAAGTTTGTTGAGATGAAAAAGATGTTTCACGGGAAATCTATGGTAGTAATAGAGGTTCAACCTATTGTTAAGACACAAACAATCACTATAGATGTGAATGTGGTGGATGTTAATGTTACCACAAGAAGTAAAGTAACTGAAAAACAAGTGTTCAAGGATAGAAAGCCAAGGAAAGCAAAAAGTACTACTAACTGGGAGGAAAAAAAACAATTAAAGAAATCAATGGTGGAAATAATTGAATAGATTAAAAAAATGCAAACTTAGACAGAAGGGCCATCCACATCCATGGAAGGATGGAACGCAACCTAGCCAAGTATGCCAAATATTATAGTGGTGGAAGTACAAAAATCTCAAGAGGTAGTGAATTCACAAGAGAAATTGATCATGGTAGGAAAAATAAATAAATATTGGTAAGCAAATGCTAAAAACAAGTTACACTTTGAACTTAAGACAATTGTTTAAAATAACTCTTGAGTTAAAGAAATATCTTTGCCATAAGCTAAAACCAGAAAATTTAGAATTTAAGTAGAGCAACCACAAATAAACAAGTTGTTTCTTCAATACAAAAGGTAAGGATAGTTGTTATAACAATATATAATCATATGGCAATGATCCTAGTACAGATTGGGAAGAATACAATAGAGGATGTGTCATTGGATGGAGGTTTTGGAGTTAATATTATCATAAAACACTTGAGATTGGGGTTGGGGCTTCCAAAGTTTAAACCTACACCATATAATTTGAAGATGGAAAATTAAACAACCATAAAACTAGTGGGGTTGATCAGAGATTTGAAGATATGTGTTCACAACATTTCTTACATAATTAGGTTTACTATACTTCATAATAATGTGGTAGATTGTTGGGGACACCATGGTTAAAGGATGTTGAAGTGGCACATGATCGAAGGAATAACATTGTTGCCATACAAGGGAATGGGACAATCAAAACAATTATAGTCACTAGACATTTGGGAGGTGAAGTAAGAAGACCAAAAATGTTATTGTGCTACAATTATCAGAATAGTATCACATATGAAGAAAAAAATATGATCTTTGCCACAAAATTATAATTATTCTGAGTAAGAATAATAAGTTTACATGAGACATTTCAATATGTGAAAACCATAGATGTGGAGATCATGGATACATATGTGAAGACTAGTATTTCATAACAAGAATTTGGTGTACATAACAAAAAAAAAAAGATAATTAACAACATATATGAGCTAGAAGTAGCTATGGAGGATAAAATGTATTCAAAGATGTAATACAATCATCAATTAAGGAGTGTTGCAGTGGATGAAACTTTGGCAAAAATCAAAGCATAGGAATTGTAGATAGTTGGATTGATGTTAACCAAAGATCAATAATCGATGAAATTAATTCTAGGAACTAATGCAAAACCACAATTGGTGAAAATTAATGCACAGTTGGATATAGGTAAGGTGTTGGAACTAGAGTAGCTATTGAAGGAGTTCAAAAATGTTTTTGCATGGACATACAAAGATCTGAAAGGGATTCCACCAAAATTGGCACAACGTAAAATTGGGTTGGACATTATTATACCACTAGCACATCATGCCATGTATAGATTAAATCCAAGCTTTGCTATAACAGTCAAACAAGATATAAATTGACACACCCCCAAGCTTTTTGATGGATTCAATTACGAGTCCAAATGTGAAAACAATGGAAGGAGAAGGAGTTGGGGCATGTTCCTTGGTTTGCAACACTTTGGGGGTAGAGGGGCGTGCTAAAAGTTCTGGGATCGAGATTAGGAAGATTGATAAGCAAGTCAATTACTCACACGGACATGCACAAACCAAACAAAAAGTTGGTTAATGTGTAGCTGGAACACTTTTGGTGCACGGACGCACTACTAGGAGATGTGGCCAAGTTCACTGGGTGTTTCACTAAGATTTGAGTGAACTTGGATAGATTCACTATAGGAAATCATGGTAAAACATGTTAACCCCCCAGTGACCAGGGACTGGTTGCTACGGACAGGTCAATTAAGCCAGTGAAACAAGATGGAAACAAGTGATGTCCAAATTCAGGTGGAAATTACACCTATTAGTTAAATCAACCTACAACACTAGTCAATGAAGAGGGTTTTTTCACCTGGTGTGATTAATTAATTTAAATTGTTTTTTCATATTGTGTTTAGTTAATTTAGGAAAATTATTTCACAAATTATGGTTGGTTGATTCAGGGAGATTTTTCCATCTGTTAACCATTAAATATGGGTAATTAATTCCATAATATTTTCATCTTGTAATTTCCATGTGTCCATCTAAGAACTCAAGATGACAAGTATAGAAACATGCATAGAAACTTCTAAGGTTTGATGATCCTTGTTTGAACTTTCAGTGTGCTTGCAA
>Ga0209208_10011128_pt1 | contig 11561 bp, 17 predicted proteins | sample S1TSphfallax_3_FD_187694 | JGI IMG/M metagenome (GOLD analysis project Ga0209208, IMG submission 187694) | Host-associated microbial communities from peat moss isolated from Minnesota, USA - S1T2_Fd - Sphagnum fallax MG (SPAdes) (version 2) | ecosystem: Host-associated > Plants > Peat moss >...
AAAAAAATGAGTTGGGGGGGGGGGACTAGGAGAAAAAAAACGTAATTTTTTTTATTGCAATTTATGATTAAAAAGGAATTGCAAACAACCCTAACAATTAAAATTACATGGATTGTATAAGTGTAGTCACATGTACAACCTATTCACAAATGCTAACCTCATTGTGATGTCAACACAATCAACAAATGAAATATATTATAAATGAATACCTACACTTTTATTTGACGACCAATTATATTCCCCTTGTGACTATTTCCCAATATTTGTGATTAAATTATAATATAGTTATCATAGGCATGAACAACAATGTAATGCAACTTGAATTTAATATTGAAAAGAAATGAGATGCATAAATATTTCAAATTTGCTTGTGAATATGGTGTTGAATTTTTAAAATAAAATAAAATTGAAAAGACAATTTTTTCATGTCACTCTTGACAATGGGCCAAATAAATTCTAGTTTGGAATTGTCCAAGGGACAACTTATGAAACCTAAAATCGTCCTATTTAAATTAATGACAATGATTTTCTTACAACTTATAAATCAATGATATAAATATTGTAGTAAAAATATGTGCATCATAATATTTGAATATTCTAAAAGAATATGAATTTTATTTAATTATAAAATATTTAAATTGACATTTTTATAATCTTGGATTAATCCCAAGACTATTGGGTTCTTATTTTTTTAATAAAATAATCCAATAGAAGTTGATGGGCGGAACCATCGTGCAGAAAACAAATGGGAAGACCAAAGAAAGGCCAAAAAAACACGCAACTTGCACTAACCAAAGAAGGTAGAGAGCTCTAGCCCCTCTTGTGGTAGGAAGCTATTTCACCCACAACCCTTCTAATTTTCTTGGAAAAGTTTGCCAAATTTTTGGCATCACAAAATTGACAAAAGTACACAGTTCAGAACATTACTGCGCTGTAGCGAGGACGACTACCTGCGCAGTAAGCACGAGCGTTTTTCAGGCGAATTGTCCCCTTTTTAACAAAAAATTGGGAAATTTGTGTTTTTCTCAAGCAATTTCGACTAATTTTATCACCAAATTTTATACTTTAGAGATGTCAAGACCTGACAGCGTTTCCACATCCCCAAGAGGTACTTTTAGATGCAGCTTTCTCCCTTGCGCAACAAGAAAGAAATTGCTTCTTGTCTCGGTGGTAGCTGTGGCTTGTAGACTTTTTGGGTTTCACTTTCCTCTTCTGACATTTTTCTTCGCTCCGGCCACTCTCTGTCACTTCCTTTTTCGCGCCGGATTGCACTACACGTCGGCAGCTTGTTTTGGACATGGGAAGATTGCTGTTGCATACTATAAAGCTCCGTGTACAATTCACAAAAGTTGCGGGTTTGCTGAAGTTTGAAGAGGTCCCGTGCGTCTTGCTGTTTTGGACCAGTGTTTCCCCTGGGAGGTTATAATAGAACCAGTGGTCGAGCTTCATGGAGCTTCACTGAACTGTACTGTCCAATGTGGTGTGGAGAGTACAGAAGATCAGTCATGTGTGTCTCGGTGTTGGGTCGTTTCTGGACGGGGAACATCCATGGAAAATTCACACGGTAGGTATGTTGCTAAGTTCGATGGTTTTCCTATCTCCCCTGAGAAATGAACGACGTACTCCAGCGTCGATAGCACCCAACTCTCGGTGTTTTGAAGGTTTGCTATTAGTTTTCGATTCTGGCTACTCTGGAGTCTGCATTCTCGTAGCCGATGTCCATCTCCCTGGTATGCTACCAGCTTGCAAGCAACTTTATTTTCCAGAGCATCTACAAAACCATAATTGGTGGTATTGTGCTAGATCGACTCCTACCGTCATGCTTTCTTGTTGGTTGTGCATCGATTGTTTGCTGAACACTTGGAATCAGATGATGGATCAATTCAATAAGTTGCTTTCCAATGTCACTTGCAGTTTTAGTTTTGAGAGTTCCTGAAATCACATTCCAGAACGAAGGAGTCCTACCTGTTGTTGCTCAGGACCTCGAACCATTTTGAAGGCTTTTCTGCAGATTGCCTTTGTATGAGCTGGATTGAACCGCCCTCTATGCGCCCAATTTTTGAGGTACTAAGCATATGATTTTTTTTTTGGAAAAGATTAGGGTGGTGTTGAAATTCAATAGCAACTTTTCTGCGCGTCATCTGTCGATGGCTATTCTTTCTTATGGTGCTTTCAGACTGAGGAATTTCAGATATTGTTCCTGATGATGCAAGATTTCCGGGTGCTGGACTCTGTTTCTTTAGGTATTTTTGGCTGAACATGGGTATGGGTCTTGCTTAGGGTCTAATGCTTTGTGAACTTTTGATCACATGAGAGTAATTCTTCGTTTAAGAGTGAACAACTGTCTACTAATCATGTCAGCAGATCCAATCACTTAAGGGCCAAAAACCAGCTGAATAAAATATATCTATTGTTTTCTCACGGGCCTTCAGGTTTCTCCCAAATAATGTGCCTGCAGAGGGCAACTTTTAGAGTGATACTGTCTATGTATCTGTGGCTAGGAGTCTACAAATTGACTCTCTATTGCTTGATTGGGAGTTCAAAGAAGAGTTCAACAATGTGCAACAGGGTATGCTATTTGTAATAGCACAAGTTTGTCAGGGATTTTCTCCCCTTCTTGTGTGAATGAAAGCAAAATGGATGCATGAGAGCAAAACCCACCATTTGTATGGCAGCTTCCAACATGCTGTTTTTCACCTATCAATTCAGAGAAGAATGAAAAGCCATTAGTTCTTGAGAGCAACACCCCTCCTCTTATATGTTAGGAGCACCACTTATACAAGCAGTGAGGATTTTTGGATTGCTCTCACTCTTAAAAATAAAGTTGAATGACAGTTTACCAGTTAATGACACTACCAAGGCACATGGTATCTATGAGTGTTACCATATCATGGATTTATGTATAACTACAATAAGCCATCTTGATCATCATGGCCGCTAGTTCTGTGAGTTCCTTTCACCTTGCAGATTGGTCTAGTCTGTGCTACTAATTTATTTCCAAGCGTTTTGCTTCCAATTGCCCATTGTATTATGTTCATAAATCAATTGGTGGCCTGTCCTCTCAGCAATTTCAGATGCTTACTTGTGCTGTGATTTGGATTTTGGTTATTGCACAGTGTTTTGAATGTGGAATTTTGGTGGCAGAGTGATTGGCGAGTGCATCAGCTATGGCCGCCTTCTGGAGGCAAGCAAAGGACTGAATTGGATGTGGTGTTGTTCCATGGGCTCCAATTAACTGCAAATGACACTAGTGATGCCTGGAGTGGCACATGGACACAACGAGGTCATGATAATGTATGTTGGGCTCAAGAATGGCTGCCGTTTGTTTTGGTTGAACCTGTGCGCATTTTCTCCATATCATACAATGCACATGTAGTAACCTCCCCTCATGATCACATATCAGAGATTGCACATAACCTATTCCAGACTCTGATGAATCCTAGGTACAAGTCACCTCTCTTTGATTATCAAAATGCCATGCTTGGGCAAATGTAGCTTGGTTTTGAAAGTAGAAAGGGCCTTGACTTTCTAGATTCTAAAAATGCCATGAGAGATGCTGTGCAGGAGTGTGGAACAGTTTTTTTGAATAATGTCAGAGTTCTGCACTCCAAGATATATTTCAGTCAACTAATATGAAATGTAGAAGGCAATTAATTATTTCCTGAAAAATCAGCATAGCAAATGAATATGTTTTGTGCAGGTATGAATGGCATCATCCTATTGTGTTAATAGGGCACAGTTTTGGAGGGTTGGTGTTGAAGAGCTTGGTTGTAAAATTGAAGAGGAGATTAGCCATCGAAAATGCTACTGATTCATGGTCCAAAGCTACAGTGCAGTGTGCGAAAGTGTTTTTGAGTAATGTGAGGGGGGTGGCCTTCTTTGCTGTTCTGCATGCTGGATCAGGCAATATTGCTAAATATGTGAACAAGTTGTTGAGATGCAACAACAGACATCATTGTGGAATAATGGATAACATTCAACCCTGGCAACGAGATATGGAACAGTTATCAGTGGATTTTTAGACATTGTCAATGAAAACAAAATCAATATATATGCTTTTTGTGAGGGCAGGCCAATGGAGCAAGAGGTACGTATGTGTTGGATGAAATTGATTTTTCCCAACCAAACACCTGTGATGCTTTGATGTTGTTTGGTGCTGAAATGTGCAATTTGGGTTCTATGAGCGTATTTTGGTGCATTTTAGCTCGGCCCAACAGTTAGCAAGAGCTAATTCTTACATGGTTGAGGATGCCAATCACATGGGGGTCTGCAAGCCTCCAAGTAAAGAACATCCCAGCTATGGGTTGCTTCTACAATTTATCATTACTTGTCGCAAGGTGAGTTTCATTGACCTAGTTAGTTCCATATTTCATTAACATTGAAGCATTACCTACTCTGTAAAGTACAGTTAAATTTTTCTGTTAAGGAGGTAAGGGAGCTTGCTTGAGATTTTGGTGAATTACGAATGTGTAGAGTGATTGCCCCATATGCAAATTTCCTGGTATAGAGTATTCACCTTAAGTCAGTGATGATGTATTGATATTTTTTCTATAAGCAACAAATGGACTAACCTTTTGATAGTCATATGTTGAATCTGAAGGTGGCAAGAGAATTGTGATCAAGCTTTACAAGAGGTTCATGAGTTGCCTCCATCAAGGCCTGGTCTGGAGAGCTATGTGGAGAGGGTAGAAACATTGGTGACCTCAGAAGGAAGTGATGCAGCTCCTCAATATGTGGGAGTATGGGGCATGGGTGGAGTTGGGAAAACTTTTCTTCTTCAAGCACTGTATGGGAGCCGAGAGGTGCAAGGCCATTTTCAAGGAGCAGAGTTCATTTGGCTCACTGTGGGGCAAACGCCTGACATAATGGCTCTATATTGGACCCTAAGTAAAAAACTGCATCTTGACCCAGAATTTTATGCAAACCCAGAGGATTACAAGCTCAAATTACACTCTCAGTTTCGATGGAAAAGAGTGTTCCTGGTTTTGTTTGATGTTTGGCAAGACAAAGCATTTGATTCACTTGACTTAGCCAAGGGAAAAGGAAGTGTCACATTGTTGAGCACTAGAAACCTGTCTTTATTGGAAAGAGCAAGTCCACACATAAGCCAAGAGCATATGACTGGTCTTTCAAAGGAGGATAGTTGGAGCCTTTTTTGTGTGCATGCATTCAGACCACCAGCCAATGTTCCATGTGAATGAAAGGCATTGGCACAGTCCATGGCTGAGGAGTGCCAAAGTCTTCCGTTAGCTCTGAAGGTTATAGGCAGAGCAATGTTCTGAAAGACCTCACGTGAACTTCAATGGGAGCCACTACTGAAGAAGCTAAGGGAATCACGCATGCAAGAGAGGACTGTTGAAGAGGAGTTGTATGAGCGTTTGAAGCTTGGCTATGATCTCCTGTGTGGGGATGATTGGGGCTTGAAGGACTGTTTTCTTTACTTTGCAGCATTTGCTGAAGATTTCAAAATTCACTTTGAAGACATTTTGTGCCATTGGATAGGGAAGGGGTTGGTTCCTGGAAATGGTGGAGATCATCCTAGAGCGGATGCATTTTCCTTGTTAAATAAGTTGTGGAGGTGATCATTCATTGAGTCAAATGTAGAGAATTATTCAAAGCCTACATACATAAAACTCAATTAATGTTACAGGGATGAATCCTGACATAAAAATTGATATATCTACCCCACATTGGTTATATGTCATATACTTGTCATTTTGTGCAATTTGTTAATTTAGCCACCAATGCACTAGGAAAATCACTTGGTAATCTTCTTAAGCTAGTTGAAGTTTTTGAAAGGTTCACTGACAAGTCATACGTTTCTTGGCTTTGAGTAAGGCCAACTAGAGCCCGTAGCCTACCATTCTTATTGACGTCCTTAAAAAGGTGTGTCCATAACTAGAAATGGCCAAAGAGGTAAGTAGCAAACCAATGTTGAACTAATGTATGTGTGCCTTAGTACGTATATGTGTTATTATTAATGTGGAGACCAATAACATATGGGAACGTATGAAGGAAATAAAAAGGGCAGAGGGGGAGGAATTTATTAAATTGATAAACCTGCATCTCCTTTATCATTATTTTTGTCTTTTTCTCACATTTTCAAAGTGAAGCATAAATTAAAATTTAAAGATTTATTTAAACATAGATATTATTATTTATGTGCAGACCAATCAAATAAGTGTGTGAAGCACTACCCTCTACAGACATGCATAGTCCCAAATATTTGTATATTTCTGACCTCTATTGCTCTCAGTTCTTTTTTTATTTGACTAATTTCTTTTTTTTTAGGTTTGAAAACTCCAAATTTTTTATGTCAAATTTTTTACAAAAAAAACCCTGTGTAGTACCAAACCACAGGGGCAGCTTCAACACATGTGTGTCCAATAATTAATTAAACTTTGAAGATTCTCTGTTAAGAAATACAATATTCTCTATATTCCAACAGATTCTGTATTCTGATTGACATAACTGTTTCTTGAAAATTTCAACCTTTCTACAAAAAATATAATTAGTTTCAAAGTGCCAAATTACTACAGTATTGTTTCTGTCAGTCAATAGCAACTTCTCAGTGCTCTTGCTGTTGAATGATATGTCAATGTGAATTGTGGGCAAGGGCAGAAGGCACTGGAACTATTTCAAGGAATGCGAACAGGAAGGTGTGTGGTCAGACTCTATTACTTTTGTGGGAGTGCTGAATGCATGCCTCAACATGGTTGTGCTTGAAGACAGCAGGTGTGCTCATGAGCAGATCATTGAAAGCAGATGGGATTCAAAGGAATTTGTGGGGAGTAGCTTGGTTGACATGTATACACAATGAGGGGGCAGGGAGGAGGCCTGGAGAGTGTTCCACAAGATGCCATCTTGGAATGTGGTCTTTTGGAATTCCTTACTTAAGATGTGCCATGGATGGGCATGGTAGGGAAGCTCTTAAATGATTTGAAAAGAAGTGTGAAGAAGGTGTACAGCCAAATGATATCACTATTGTTTGTCTTCCGTCACCTTGCAGCTATTCAGGTTTTGTGCATCAAGGCACTATTATGTGCCAACGACCACAATTTACACGATTTCTGCAAAAACCAGAACATTACACCTGCATGGTTGACCTTCTTGCCTGTGCTGGCTGTCTAGAGGAGGCAGAGAATATTATGAAGCAATGTCCTGTAAAACCACATGTGGCTGCATTGGGGGCAACAGGCGTCTCTACGAGAAAATTCAAAGAATAGCTAACCTAGTTATAGCCAACATAGGTTTTGTTGACTTAGGTGTAGCTAACATAGGTTTAACCAACCTAGGTATAGCCAATCTAAGTATAGCCAACATAACATTAGTAGAAGTTGGCCAAAATGTAACCATTCCATTTATGATTGCATGCGACTTGTAGTCATTTACAACTAGATTTGGGAATATTTACAACTACAAGACCAAATTTCAACTATTTTGGTCATTTTCACAACTATGATGCAACTATTAGAAATTTCATCCTATTGGTTGGATCGATTTTACATTTATTTTCATCCATTAATAAGTTTAGGATTTCTATGATTGACACAAGAACCCACCAAGTTTTTCCAAGCTAAGAGGCTATAGGGTTTGCCACCCAACCTAAGTGGAAGAATGGCTACAGATCCATGCTATCACAACCAGCTTGTGCATTAGCGTCTAGTTGTTTATGTTGTGGATTGCGTCAAATGTTCCATTAAGTTGGGCACCTACAATGTGAGGATTTGTTTGTGGGGCGAAAAGGGAATTGTGGACTAGGTTTGTTGGCACATGAATTGGAAGGTGTGAGCGTTGGGCTTTGTGGGCTGCAGGAGGTACTTTGGCCAAGTAAAGGGGAATGCAATGTTTATGCACAACTTAGTGGATCAACTAGGCCTTGGAAGCTGGTGTGGTCTGGACGGGATGCACAACATGCTGAATAGGGGGTGGGATTGTTGATGGTGTTAGAGTGGGTTGATGTTTTGCTCTTTTGACAAGCATAGCCCTTGTTTGATCTTTGTGCGTTTTCAGGCCAAAGTTGGGCAACACTTCACAATGTTCTTTGTTTATTCTCCCATCGACTACAAGGACGGAGGTGTTAAGGAGGAGGTTGAAAGGTAATCCTTCTATAACCTATTGTTTGCTTGCTTAAAGCAGGTCCTTATTAGTGACAAATTGGTTGTGTTGGGGACTTCAATGTTGAACTTGCTAGTAACTAGGGGGACCAGGGTGGGGTTGTGGGCCATTTCCACATGAATCGAAGTGCACTTCAGCCTAGTCACAATGGTGCCTACCTCATTGACTTGGTTGATGCCTTTAACTTCACGATTGCCAATACCTTTATAAACTTTTTCAAGCATCGCCTGGGTCATTTGGCAATTTAGCGACACAAGGCTACAAAACACTGGTATGTCAAAGATTATATTCTTGTCTTTGGAAGTGCCATGTGTGGGGTGATTGATTGTCGAATGTATGCTAGTGTACAACATCGACTCACAGATCACCACTTGTTGGTCTTGTTGTTACAGTTTTCCCTTAAAGCCCAACAACATGTTGCCCCGGGAGGGGGGCTTTGGGATGGGGAGGCACTTTATGTGCTAGAGGTTAAAGTTGCCTTTGAGGGGGCGACGTCAAACCGTTTTTCAACCCTTAATCTTGAGGTTTCAGACCTTGAGGAGGAGTGGCAGAAATGGGTGCACAACATTTCTATGGTTGCATTGGAAAAGGTGGGCATGCGTAAAATGCAATGATGACACAAACTTAGCTTTTCACCAACCACATTTAAGTTGATTACTGCCAAGAAAGCTACACACATGGCCAGGTTAGGCATTGGTGCCTCTCCAATGTCAAAGGCGGCGTATAGGGTAGCCAATGCAATGGTTAAGAAAGTTGTAGTTCGTGATGTCAACGCTTACTTGAAACGACAAGTTGATATGACTTTTTGCTTGTGTGAATAGGGACGCATAGGGGATTGGGCTCGCCAAGCTAAACACATGGTAGTAAGGGGCATTTCTACTAAACATGGGCCCCCAAAAGCTTTGTTGGATCAATAGGGTCTCCTCATCCACAACCTTGAGGCACTTTACTTCGCTTCTCCGAGCACTTTGTAAGTGTCTTAAAGGACGACAAATATTTGCTTGAGGAAACTCATATGTAGTTAGATGCCAAAGTGTGTGAGATTGACGCTTCACTAAATACCCAAGGGGATGTTATAGAAGAACCAACTTTGTCAGAAATCGCTGATTGTGTGAAAAACTTCGCAACACTGTTGCACCTAGTGAAGATGGCATCATTTCACCTTTGTTCAAGGAATGTTCTATTGCAGTTTGCTGGTTACATCGGGTGATTCTAGCAGTTTGGAAGTCAGGGTGGGCCCTAATAGCTTGGAAACATGCACTTGTAATGCCATTATATAAGGGAAAGGGTTCGCAATAATGTTTGAATAACTACTGTGGGATTAGCCTCCTTAATATTCTTTGCAAGGTATATGCCATGGTATTGATGCGCAAGGTTAACATGCTAGTTGAACCTAAACTGTTCGAAGCATAATGCGATTTTCATTTTGACCGGGGTACCACAGATGCCATGTTTGTGTTTTGTTAGCTAGCCAACATGGCTGAACTTACTGACAACATTTAGTTGCATATGGCTTTTATTGATTTGACAAAGTTTTATGATTGAGTTAACAAGGATACATTGTGACAAATTTTGCGCATCTATAGGGTTCCTTCTAAAATCATATAGCTATTAGAGGATTTGCACATTGGAACACTTGCAATGGTTAGGCTTGGGGGCTAGGTGGGCAAAGAATTCATTGTTAGCAATAGTGTGTACTAGGGTTGTGTGGCGACGCCTTTATTGTTCAATGTTCTCTTGGACTTTGTGGTTAGGCAGGCCCTTGTTGACATGCCTGAAAATGCAAGAGTCTTAGTGGGTTATCATGGTGAATGGCAATGTCGCAACCCCACTTTGGCCAAGTGTGAGGATGAAACTCACATTCCCAAAGTTGGGGATTTGGAGTCCTCCGGGACTCCCGAACCTTTAAAGTTCAACAGCAGAGGGCAAAACACCTTGCATTGGGGCGTTCTTGGTATCATTGGAAAGGTCGTGAAGTGTAGATGTCCAAAATGGCCTCGCATTGGTCATGTGGACATCTGCAGCCCAAGTTATGGGCAAAAGAAGGGCCGGGAGTCAAACTGGCAGTTTGACTCCCAACCATTAAAAGTCAGGAATCGACCCGCTCCTGACGTGCGCTGGGGGAGCGCGACATGGCGTTGGAAAGCTCTTGAAGAGGGCTACAATTTTGGTTGAGATCTCACCCCGATCGGAGGTTGGGGCGAGAAGCTACGATGTCCCAAAGTCCCGGGAGTCCAAACCGGGACAATTTCGGGACTCCACTTTGGGAGTCTCGGAACAAAAAGCCACTTGGATGCGGGCGTGGTGGGTGAACGCAGAGAATACTATATGGGGGATGGTGGTGGCATCCCCCGAGTCCGGGCCGTGGTGAGTCATGTGAATCCAAGGTCGCTTGCGGCTTGTCCCAACACCAAATGCATGTAGAATGGATTCTAACCAACTTGGGGTTGGTTTTGAGTGCAGATTCAATAACCAAGTAGCTTGATCTCTTCTTAGTCTAATCCTGAAGCTTTCAACACGCCCCTCTACCCCTCTTAGTGTTGGAAGCTGGGAGCGGCACCAAGTTTCTAACCATTTCCATAAATCCAACTACTTGGACCCTTTTTGGGTCAAATAAGGAACTTAGGGGTGCGTCAGGCAGAATGTTGTTTGAACGGAGGGCAAAGGGGACCTAATGCTACATGAGATTTTTGTGTTGTTGTATGCAGATGACATGGTGTTGTTTTCCATAAAGCCGGAGAACCTAGTGCTAATGTTGAAGGCCATGGACATTGTTGCAAAATGTTTTATTATGCACATTAACGCATCCAAAACAAAGATAATGTTTGTGGGTAAGGGCATGTCCCAACTTCTGATGGATGTCACCATTAATGGTAGTCCAGTTGAGCTGGTTGATTAGTTTAAATACCTAGGAGGGGTTTTATCATCCAACATTAAATTAGATGCAGAAGTGGCAACACATTAAGGACGAGAGCTAGGGGCCTTCGCCCAGTTTGAGTGTGTTTAGCACAACAAACATTTGAAGTTGAACACAAAAGTGCAAGTGTTTAACACCTTTATTATGTTTCATATCTTGTATGGGAATGAAACTTGGAACTTGACGCAAACAAAGCAGAGTCGACTAGAAGTGGCATACAACAGCAGCCTCAGAAGTTTTGAACTTACCACGTAGGCATCACAATCTAAGATGGTTAGGTCATGTTGCCAGGTCACCACAGGATAGGTACCCTCACATTACGCTACTAGCCCACTTACAAGGGGCCCACTACCCTTGCGGTTATCCTTGACACAATTTTGTAACCATTTTGAAAGGGGACTTTCTGGTAGTTGGCATACTAATTCATGGTGGGGAGTGGTATGAATAGGTGCAAAACAAAGATTTTTGGCGCCCAATGGTGTAGGGATTCAAATTCAAATCTTAAACACTAATGTGAGTGTAGCCA
>Ga0209208_10011130_pt1 | contig 11559 bp, 7 predicted proteins | sample S1TSphfallax_3_FD_187694 | JGI IMG/M metagenome (GOLD analysis project Ga0209208, IMG submission 187694) | Host-associated microbial communities from peat moss isolated from Minnesota, USA - S1T2_Fd - Sphagnum fallax MG (SPAdes) (version 2) | ecosystem: Host-associated > Plants > Peat moss >...
GACAATTGGCAACAAGCAAAGATCAGGCAGGAATCAAAGTCCAAGGTGGCCATAGATATAGGTATCTGCCCATTAGCTGGAATATGCCTCATAGTTCCAAACAACATGCTAACCAGCAGACATTTGAAACCCAAGACAGTAAATAGGCACTACTGGTTGATATTGGTCTCAGGAATAGCTAATTCTGTACCAAGAAAATTAGCATTGAACCAAGATTTCATGACTTTTCCCTCACATTATACTCATGGAAACTGCTACATAGTCAATGCGCAGACACAGACAATGTAGGTCTGGATAACCACCACCTTATGAACATGACCTACAGACTGAAATTGAAGACACAGATACCTTCTGATAATTACAACTAGCACCAGAGAATAAAACTTAATTAGAATGGGGTCAAATAGGTCCATTCGATTGCTGGATAGCACTGCAAATGGCTGCAACAACAACCTAGCATATAATCTCTACATTGAGAGGGTAGAAGGAAAGTGGATATTCTAGGACTTACCTGAAGCGTACGCCCCTTATAGCGCCCATGTGATGTCCTTCAATGACTCTCTCCTTGGATATGCCAGCCTCCTTAACAACACTGAGAGCAACCGAGCAGTCTTTTGAGCCAGTAACAATTTGGCCATCCAGTTCATGCATTGCAAAAATGCCATTGGAATGAAGTGACTGCCTCTCAGTAACAATACGAGGCATCCCCACATGCAGGGCCCGCCCAGCCCTGCCATTATGTGCCTTTGGTGTTGCCTGCTGCTTATTCAGGTCCCAAATCACTATGCTGCCATCATTTGAGCTTGAGAGTAGAAGTGTGGCACCCTGAAAAATAAAATGTAGTACTGTGAGACTGTTTGTGGATTATTTGACCAAACAGGTTTAAGGAGAATGATCAATTGGAAATTAGTATAACACAAGTGGCTGTCACAGGTGCTTTCAGTAGTCTTTGCAAAGAATTCTATCAACCTGCCATCCTGGAATTCCCTTCTACCCACTACTCAACTCTGCAAGATTCACATGTTCACCTGTGGCTGCTGTGATAGAAAATGCACTTGTGATATCCATCCAGAACTTCCTTTCCATGACAATAAAGGTTCACAAGCCTCATCTGGGCTCTCCTCTTTGGATGAGACAATTGGTCCAGCTGCCTCCACCTCCTTTGCTTCAGTGCTTGGTCTAGTACACATACCAGATTCAATCCCAAACACAGCAATGCGGCCATTATGCCCCCCTGCTGCCAGCAAAGCTGTCCTTCTGTCAGCAAGGGGTGCAAAATCCATGGTGTATATCCTTGTCAGATTACGGTCCAAAAATGTGTTGGGCATCAGGCAAAACCCACCAAGGTCTGACCAGTTCATGGAGCTTGTCATAGGAGTCAGACCATCACCTAGATGGCCTCCACACTTGTATTTAACTACTGAAGAATCATCATACATTACCTCTTCAAGCTCTGCATCACATTCTTCCCTGGATTCCTCATTTTTTTCACCCTTCAACTCTTCTGCAGACAAATCAGCAGGTGAAATTCCCTGCTTTCGCAGACTTCTTCGGAGGGGCGCAGGTGTTAGGTTAGAAACTTTATTGCGAGGTTTGCAAACCTGTTTACGAACAGAGACAACCTTTTCCAGATTTTCTTTTGCACCAGATATCCCAAGCTTCTCCATGATAAGCGCATTGCGCCGGATGTTTTCCTCCCTCTCCCTCTCATAATCAGTCATTATTGCTTCTGGTGGTTCTGGGAGGGCTGGTATCCTCCTGCCTTTGCTACTTTTGAGCATAGTCAAGGCACCACCATTGTGCAATTTGCAGTGCTGCATCTTTGCTAGCCCATCAGGTTTATCATCAGAGTAAAACCGATTGACTTTACTGCCATTATTGCAGGGCAATTTCACAGGAGATGCATCACTCGAGAAGCCTTCAGAATCAGAGTCTGCCACTGGGGCATTTTGGGGAGATGGAACGCTGTGCATGATGGATGATATGAGTGGACATCCATAAATTGCAACCTCATGACTCATTTTGCCAGCAACAGCAGCCTCTTCAATGGTTTGGACTGTGTTATCTGGCATGTGCTGATCACCTATCACAGAATCCAGACTGGACAATTCTTCTTGTGACGCATCCCCCTCAATACCAAGACTCTGCACCAACCCTGCATCTGCACAATCCTTGGATACAATTGCTGGAGATGATTCTTCATCTCTAATACTGCCTCCTGATGCTGAGGAAGGAGTATGGATGAATGTTTGCCCTTTGCTTCGCTGAATCATATCCACCCTTGGAACTTTCCCGACTGGAGATTCGGCAGAGAATGCAGTAGCCGCAGACCTCTTTATCATGGCCATCTCTGTAGTGCTCGTATCCATTATTAAATGCTTAGACTCCAGAGTTGAAACCAAGGGACAGCTCGATCCAGAAAACACCCCTGTTCTTGGAGGTGTACCCTCCACAAGCACAGAGTTCTGATTACGGCCATGCTGCATGAAGAAGGACCGGATTTTTGTCTGGGAAAAAGACTTGGCAGGCACTGCATCGCTGACCGCAGGCTGCGTTTCCCCCGTCATCTTCAACCCGAAGCCCTATTCCACCAATTCCACTCTCTGCCAATCAATCAATTACAGGTGCATCTCGTGATGAGAAGAGAGAACAAAAGTTCAAAGCGAAGTCTCGTGACAAGGGCAAAAATGATGGTTCTTCTTCTTGACCTCACAAAATTAGGAGATGAATCCCTCACTTTTCGGTCACTGACTAAACTGCAAACAGTTGTAAGAAATCCGCAATGCAAAGAAAAGAAGTAGGTTTAGGGTTGTACTTGCTACTAACCTCCAGATGGCCGCCCGCCTGACGACCGCGCTGCTGCAAGCGAAACGGATCCCAGAAGCCACAGGTGCAAAAGCACGAAATGCAGGCGTCTATTTACCGAAATCCTTCAACAAACATCGAAAGCGTTCAACAAGTCCTCCCACAAACATGGAAATGCTTCGACAAATTCTTGAACTAACATCGAAATCCTTCAACGAACTTCGAAATCCGTCGACAAAAAGCTCCACAAAATCAGCGGAAAAACAAAAGAAGAGATGAAATCGCGAGAACAGAGAGAAGCGATAAAACGAACAGCGGACGAGTTCTTCGTTCGCGTGCTCCAATCGTGGCGTTTGCGTTTGGGTGCGGCGGTGATGGCGGGAATCGAACGCGGGCGGGTTCCCGCCATTTTCTTTTTTTCATCCACCTATCATCTATCTATTTATGAGGAAGCTACTTTTCATTCAAGAAGAGGATGTAGGAGTTTCGGTAATTTAGGATAACTGTGATGAAAAAGCTACTAATGTCTAAATAAGGCGATTTCAACCTTTTTTCTATTTTATTTTATTTGTTTTTCCCTCTGGCGACTTTGGAGGATTTTTGCCAAAAACTTTCTATAGTAAAAATTCACAACCCATTTTTTTAGGTTCCCAAGCGATGAAATTTGGCAAAAGAATAGAAAGCCTTTCCGATTTTCTTGTTATTTGGTCACTAAGCAACGAAAAGGAAAAGGATAAGAATTTGGGACTTGCTTCCTTAATTACGTTTGGCACATTTCCTGTAACTTTGGTGGCCTTGCCTACCCACGCAAGGATATTGTGTTTAGATTCAATATACAGTATAGTAGCTTTTAAGGGATTTTGGGTCTATTTTTATACAAGTATTTTTGAAAGATGATATTTTGGCTTGTGTTGAAACTTGAGATTAGTTAGAGTTATAATATTTTAAAAGGATTTTGGTTTCTTTTAGAGGATTTTTGGAAGATTATATGTTTGCATGGTGCAATATTTGAGTAACTTCCCATACTTCTTCTTTTGCATTAAGATACTTTTAAATATGAATAGCCAGGCCAATGTGACACAGTCCTTGTTATATGTTATGGCTAGTTTTGCGAACTATGAAAGTTTAGAGGGCATAGTAGGCACTGCGTCTTGGAGAGTACCTCAAGTGTTACAAGCATTACAAGATGTAGAGAGACTTGTTTGTTCCAAGAACTCAGATGTTTGCAACTTCCAGATGTTGTATTATGAGAAATTTTGACTGGAGATATTCGTCTTGAAGATCATTCCGAAAAGGACTATGATTTGATCCTTACAGGCCAAAGACCTCAACTAACATCTTCTGTGCACCCAAACTACAAGAGCTTGTTGCATTGACATTGGGACACAAATCTGGAGCACAGGCCTGAATAGGCTGCTGAAACTATTGGGACAATTCTGGATATAAGTGCTGGTTTTTTCAATATCAATGTCAAGTACACCAGTTTATTAAACAGATTTTACAAGCATGAATTCTATTTTAATTTTTTTCCCCATGTAATATCTACTACTCTACAACTCCCATTATTGAAGACAATTTTCCATTAAAACATTTACACTACTTCAGTGTACTGATATTATTATATCCACTAACTCTACTTTCCCATTTTTGATTATGGGAACTTTTATCTGCATTTTCACACCATGAAAATTGTAGAGAGATCAACAATGTCACTCTTTTCACTTTGCTTGACATAGTGAAGATCAAACTTACTGCTGAACAGAAGTTGGTTCAGAAGTAGACAATCCTTCTTCTGTAGCTGGAGGTGCCCCTGTTGCACAAAAAGATGCACACAAAAGGTCTTGACAGAAATTAGTGAAGAGCTTCACAATCTATAATTCTTCCCACTTTCCTTCCAGTTCAATAAGGTTACAATATCTTCAAAAATCCCATTAGCCACTTGAAGCATTGTTCATTCAAAATATTGTTTGGACAGAATTTGTGAACATAATCTCTACCTGCAAATTTATAGCAATTAACAACACTTTCCATTTCTGAATTCCAGAATTTCATTGTACATTCACAACAAGTGCATGCTTCATGTGTGTCAAAGGTGCCAGTAACTACTTCTTGTTGGTTGTTACTTTCTTTCCAATAAGGAAGCAAATGTAATTTGCATACAATATTTGTGTTTGCAGATGATAGTTTAAGATAAGAAAATACCTGAGGTTTCAGTGGTGGTTTGTCCACTTTCATCATGCTCAGGCAGCTTCTTGCCAAAAATGAGATCTGTGAATCGACCCAAGAGTCCATTTTCCTTTGGAGAGTCGTTCTGATGAGCAGCTGCTGGCGGGCTTGTACCTTGCACAGTGCTGAGAACAGAGTCCTTGATTTGAGTTGGAAAGTTGCCAATTGTTGTTGTCACATGATCAGATAGCGCCTTGTGTTCATCCTTGGGTGTTAAAGTGTCAACTGTTGTATCTCTGGCTGCAGCAGCTTGATCAGCAACTTTTGAAGCATAATCCTTGCTGATGTCAGTGCCAGACTGTGTATAATTCTTGGTAGCATCAACAGCTTGCTGTCCATAACTTTGGGCAGAGTTGGTGGCAGTTTGTACATAGCCCTTTGAAGAGTCCACTGTTGACTGAGCTGTATCTTGCACAGCACCTGTTGCTGAACCTAGCTTCTCTTTGGTAGTATCAGCCACAGATCCTGCATCATCCTTGGTAGTATCAGCTGCAGATCCAGCACCATCCTTGGTAGTATCTGCTGCAGATCCAGCAGCGTCCTGCACTGAGCCAGTGCCAGCTCCCACAACTTCCTTTGACTTTTCTGCCGCAGGTTGGGTGAAAGCTTTGGTAGTCTCAACTGCAGAATTCAGGTAGCTTTTGGACTTGTCCGCAATTGATGTACCATCAGATGCATTGCTGCTCTTGTCCAACCCCAAGGTTGCAGCTATACCACCTGTCACAGCAGCAGCAGTCTCAGCAGCCTTCTCTGTGTAGGTTTGTGAATCTCCAGTTGCATTGTTCAATTGATCAGTTTTCTCAGATGCTTTCTGTGTGAAGGTTTGAGAATCTCCAGTTGCATTGTTCAAGTCATTGGCCTTCCCATAAACTGAATCTTTTGCTGCTTCTGCTATCAACAATGACAAGAATTAAAATCAATGCAAAACCTTCCAAGGCTTGCTTACTCGAAGTGCCAGAGACAATACATATATGTATACAAACTGTTGCTTGAACTTTTTGCTAAGAACCATCCGTTCTGTTCTCCCTTCTTCCGTCAACACTTTACACAGTTTGCTAGATTCTCAGAAAAATGTGCTATGCAAATGCTGAGAATTTGTACTAGAGGAAAGATCAGTTTCAGCCATGACTGGTCAATCTTTACCTGTTGCACTAGAGGGCACATCAGGACTGCCTTCCTGAGTTTGAGCAACACCTTCATGGGCCTTATCACTGACGGTGTTTGCTGTATCAGTTACACTATTGGAAGGTTGCTGCCTGAGAGGTTCAGCTTTCTCCTGCACTCCAAGAGTATCATCATCCTGGGATGCATCATTGCTCTGAGGTGTATTCCCAGATTCAGTAACCTTGTCATAACCCACAGCTCCTGCAGCAGCTCCAACAGTGCCATAGGCAGCATCCTTCAGTCCTTGCCAACCTCCAGCTGCCTTGTCAGTGTAACTCTGATCCTTGTCTTCAGCTGTGGCACTTGAATCCTGATCAGAAGGCTGCTGCTCAAGATCTTGAGCTGTTGCACTTGAATCCTGCTCAGAAGGCTGCTGCCCAAGATCTTGAGTTGTTGCACTTGAATCCTGATCGGAAGCTGGTTGCTCATGATCTTGAGCTTTCTCCTGCTCTCCAGGAGTTTCATCCTGGGGTGGTGTAGTGTCCTGAGGTGTACTTTTCCCAGATCCCGTGAGCTTATCAAAACCCAAAGCTCCTGCAGCAGCTCCAACAGTGCCATAGGCAGCATCCTTCAGTCCTTGTGCACCTCCAGTTTCCTTATCAGTGTAACTCTGGTCTTTGTCTTGACTTGTTACACTTGAATCCTGATCAGAAGGCTGTTGCCCAAGATCCTGAGCCTTCTCCTGCTCTCCAGGAGTGTCAGCCTGGGATGTGGTACCATCCTGAGCCTTCTCCTGCTCTTTTGGAGTATCGTCCTGGGGTGTGGTACTGTCCTGAGCTGTGTTCTCAGATCCTGTGAGCTTGTCATAACCCAAAGCTCCTGCAGCAGCTCCAACAGTGCCATAGGCAGCATCTTTCAGTCCTTGTGCACCTCCAGCTGCCTTATCAGTGTAGCTCTGATCCTTATCTTGTGTTGCTGCACTTGAATCCTGATCAGAAGCCTGCTGGCCATGATCCTGTGCATTCTCCTGCAATCCAGAGACCTCGTCCTGGGATGTGTTAACAGTGTTCTGAGGTGTATTCTCAGATCCAGTGAGCTTGTCATAACCCAAAGCTCCTGCAGCAGCTCCTGCAGTACCATAGGCAGCATCCTTCAATCCTTGAGCACCTCCAGTTCCCTTGTCAGTGAAACTCTTCTCCTCATCATCTTGAGGTGTTGCACTTGAGTCCTGATCTAAAGAGCCATCCTGAGGTTGTATAGTAGAATCATCCTCAAACTTCTGTCCACCTTCTAATTTGGCAGGCTCATCAGATACAGGATAACCTGAAATCCCAGATTGACCTGCAAAAGCAAAAGGAACCTTCAGATAATCACAGCACGTCATGCTGGCTAAAATCCTCCACAACTCCTCCAGAAGAGAAATTTGTGAAAAAATGCAACTGTCTTGGCTGAGTTATAAGCCCTAGACATAGTCTCACATGTGCAAAGATGCCTATTTATCTCAATTTCGGAGTACATGGAAGATACATACCTGACGAGGGAACTGGAGGATCTTCACTGGCAGTAGTATCAACGTCACCCAATTTTGTCGCGGGCTCAAAAGAGCGTGTTGTAGACTCTGGTGGAAGAGCAGTCTGAGTGTCGGGCTCAGGCTGATCACTCTCAAAGGACTCTGGAGGAGTCTGAGGCTCGGGCTCCTCCAGATCATCGCTGCCAAAGGAAGTCTCTGGAGGAGGGGTCTGAGTTTCGTGCTCGGGCTGACCACTGCTAACTTCATCGACTGACGGGGTAAACTCCTGGGCAGATTTTGTCTGGCCTTCCTCCTCAGCTTCAAGTGGAGTAGAAGCTGGAACAGTTTCAGGTTCTGTAATGGAAGGCGTAGTCGGCGCAGGCGGTGGTTCATGCTCGTCGCTGGCGGGCAGCTGCAAGAACAATATAATAGGGTAAGATCGACTAGGAGTTCCCGGAAGCTTCTCCAATCTCGAGTCAACAACATCAAGAATTATCTCCACAAAACTGCAGTTCAAGACAAATCCGGGGGCTGCGGAAGGTACCTCTTTTGAATGATCTTCTTCTTCTTCTTCTTCATCCTCTGCATCATTGTCGTCCGGTCCCGCCTCGTCGTTCTCATGAGACTCCGACGGAGATTCAGAAGGAGTTGTTCCATCACCTGCACTGCCACCAGACTTCTTCCTGGTCACTTTGCTCTTGAACTTGGACACCTTGTCCCTGGTCTTGTCCTTGAGCTTCTCAAAGAAGGAAGTCTTCTTGCCAGGGTGGTTCTCCCCCTGGTCTTCCGCGCTGTTCGGATCCAGGTTCGTCCCTGAGCAAAAATCATAAACAAGTTACGATCATCAAGCTCACGGAACTCTCCGCATGTGTTGAATAAAACACAAAAACACTGTCGAAAGCTTAAGCCTACGATCTTAACGCAAGTAATGCGCAACAACGCAAGCAACAAGAATGCACATCGCAACATAAGGATCAATGCAGAATATACAAACAAAGATTTCAACCAATGTTCTGATAGACTTAGAAAGAAAGAAGTTCAATATTCACGAAAATCACACAGATGAAAAGCACAAAGAATTCCGCATTACATCGAAACAGAACAATCCTGATTTCTACTCGTCCAGGCTGACTGCACTTACCAGAAGTCGGAGCGGAATCATCATACTGAGACATGCTGGATCGAATCTCGAGCACAAGAACAACAGCTTCTAAGTTCTTCTCGTTCTTGGTCTTGTTCTACCTCGCTGCAAAACCAGAAATTATCGATCCACTTCAGTTTTTGGAAATTTGCTGCAAGACTTGGAAGAAAAAACAAAAGAATCAATACATTGTCAAAGAAAAAAAACAAAAAAGAATCACACACAAAAAAAATTTCCAAGGAACGGGAATTACTTCGACCGAGCGAGAGAAAAGCGCAAGAGAGTGTGCGAGGATCGCCTTGGACCGGATGCGGAGAGTGCGGGATTGGAGCTCGCGACTACTGCGATGAGGCGGGGAAGAAGACGCAGCCGGGTGGTGGTATTAAGGTGTCGATTTTCGAGTGGCAGCCGCCGCGCAGCTGCCACCTGGCGAAGATAAACGATCACCAGTACGGATTTTTTATTGGACGTGGCATTATTTGATTGGTGTACTCCCATGCACTTTAAGACATTATTTTCGTCCACGTGTCGTCGCTCCCGGCCAGCTGTGAGATGTCCTGGTGCGATGTCCCTCGAAACAGTCGTGACTCGTTACCGGGTGGCGCGGGGTTCTCAGATCGGGCCCGGTGACTCTCCGGGTCGACCTAGTCACTAGGCCTATTTCACCATCATACTATTTTGCTATTATGATTATCACTTTCTTTGGTTTTATAGTTTTGGAAAAAACCTTCAACAAATGTGAAGAGAATTTTTTATTTGGAATGAAAATTCCTTTTATTATTAAAATCTACAATCTTATGCAAACTTTTCCTTATTAAGTTTCTGTATGGTTAGGGTTAAAAGATAGCCACATCCTTCACTTTCTCCTTGGACAGTTATTATGTATGTTTGGATTTTGTTTTAATAATTTAAAATTTTCTCTTCACTTTTGAAAAACACCAATTTATTGTGAAGAAACGAGTATTTCCACCAATTTGCCCAAAAGGTTAGAGCATCTCCACTTGTGTTCAGTATGTGACTCCAGATGCTAAAATTTATTGTGAACAAATCAAAATGTGCCGGTTTAGCTCAGGAAATTAGTTTTTCTGCACCAAATTCAGGCAGCTTGCCGTGGCTGGCAAAGGCGCAACACAGTTGTGCACCTCTGAAAAAAAGAGTGTAATAAATTGGACCTGACTGCCGCTAAGTATTTGTCATTGGTCGATCATAATGATTGGCCCAGGTGGTTTGCCATTAGTAGTTCCCAAGTATGTGCAGTTCCAGTTACAGTTTTATTGGTGGGGTTGCCAAAACAAAAACAGCTAAGCTTAGACATTTAATTTTATTAGAGTGACAAACTGAGCACCGGTGAAGATGATCTTATGACCAGTGTAGGGTTGTGTGTATAAATGGTTTAGGGCTTACACTCTTGTGTTTATCCCATAATGAAATTTATTTCTATTTTGTGTTAGTGTTTAATATTCATTTACATTTGTGGAAGTGTAAATGTAGAACACGAGATTTGTAAGTGTAAAACTGTGTAAATTTATATTATGCCATATAAAAAAGTCTAAGTGTAAAATAATGTTAAAAATGTGATTTCTACTGGGGAGGGGGTTTCTCATAATGTTTTTGGTAATAGGCCAACCAAATGCCCCATTATAAAAGAAAAAATCATCAAAGCATTTGTGTTTCGGGATGCTCCATAACTTAATTAATTAATTAATATAAATCACAATAAGTACAATAAGTACCTAAACTCTTGTAAAAACTACATTAAGAACTACTAAATAATAAAAATTATTATTGAGTACTATTCATAAATGTAGTAATAGTTATAGAAATTACTAATAATAAGAGTTGTATTCAAGCAATGAGGTGGGGCAAAATGTGTATTCAAGAAATGTTTTTGGAATAACCATTATAATCCCATATTGGTAAAAAATGTTAATGTTTGAAGAGTATCAAATTATCATGCTTTTCTTTGTGAAAGACCAATCAAAGTGACCCATTGTACAAATAAATGTTGAGCTTCAAAATACATTCACAATTAATTAATATGGATTTGCAAAAAGGTATGGTCATTATGGGTATATAATATATACATTTACACACCTCAAAACATTTACGTAGGGCCATGTAAGTGTAAAAAAACAACAACAATATGAATGTAGATGTAAAAAGTTCAGACATGGGATTTACATGCCATATATACAACTATTGACACTTACATGCACAACAATGGTTATGACAACATACAAAGCATTAACTCTAATCTAAGAATCCTAAATATACATGAGGTAGATACAAATTAACACAAGAAATAGATAAGTAAACATGGGCTAGAAACATGGACTTAAATGGGATTATATTTTTAACATGAAAAACTTTTGATTTTACGAGACAAGGTGAAGAGGTGATGTTGCAAAATATACACCGAATATTGAGGTTATTCACATAAAAAATTATGTGTTGCATATAACATGTATTTATGTTTATGGGGGGAGGGGGAGCTTAGTCATGGAAATATCAAAGTGCTTTTCATAAGGCCAATGGTTTAGGGTTTAAGGTTCCAATGAACTTTCATAAATGATATCATACATATTCATTCTAGATGGAAGTGCATCATGATGAATGAGCATAACCGATTATTCTAGAAGAAAGGTGCCCATGCATTAACATCATCTACAACACATTTGTGACATTCGATGTATTGAATTTGGTAAACAATTGTGTAAGGAAACATAATTGATGTTCTTATGTGACATTTGTCAATATACATTCATGTTAATCA
>Ga0209208_10011131_pt1 | contig 11558 bp, 10 predicted proteins | sample S1TSphfallax_3_FD_187694 | JGI IMG/M metagenome (GOLD analysis project Ga0209208, IMG submission 187694) | Host-associated microbial communities from peat moss isolated from Minnesota, USA - S1T2_Fd - Sphagnum fallax MG (SPAdes) (version 2) | ecosystem: Host-associated > Plants > Peat moss >...
AATACATTTAAGTAAGAAATCATAATTATTCAACTTTTCTCATTAATCTAACATAATTTAATTTAATCAAGATATTCATGACACTAAGGCTTTTTGTTTCACTTTTTTGGCAATTATCAAAATTAAAAGATGTTGAGCTCATATTGAAGAATGTTATGTGATACTTCCCATAATTTTAGAATAAGCTTTTAAATGATCTTAAATTCATTTTATATTTAAAAACATGCTAGCTATGTTCTTTCTTTATGAGATGGACTTAACAAAGCTAAGAATTGTTTTATCTAAAATCCAAATATACACATAATGTTGAGCCCATTTCAAAGTTTGTGCTAACAACTACTTTAAGTGTAGTTTTGATAATGCATACACAAATGGTTAAGCAGTTGTAACCAATATTTTTAAATAGAAAAAGATATTATTTCAACTTTTTGTAATATTTTTAAATGTGACAAATTTTTAATGAAAACCATAACATAATCATATAATGATTTTCTTAATTCAATTTTTTCTCAAATATATATATTAAGAATTCCAAGAATAAACATAAAATAAATTGTCATTTAAGGGGGTAGGTGCAGTTCTTAATATCCCATTTGGACATTTCTTTCCCTTATTTTTCATCATTTTTTTTTAAATGCTTGATTTTCATATTGGCCCCCTCAGCTTTTATTGTTTGATTTCCATATTGTTCATTATTTTGACAATTTAACATCAAGAATTTATTTTTCACAACCCAATTCATCCATTCATTCAATTCATCCAAGTTGGTTAACATAGCATGTATGCCAATTCTACTAGGCCAATTTTCATTAAAAACCTTTCTTGACATGTCCTATTGTTCCAATTGAAGCAAGGCAAAATAATTGGGTGAACCATTGGCCCATCTTGAGCCATGACATTTTTTCTAAAGGTTCCTAGACCAACCAATTTTAGATATCCAACTTTATACTTGGCCCGATGGGTATGTTGTTTTTAACCTATTCATTACCTAGCCCAAAGGGTGTAACAATTGTTAAATATTTGGATTTGAAGTCAAGTAAGAAAATGTCCATGATGAAGTCATGGAAAATATACATTACACCTTCATTTATGGGGGAATTTATTCCTTGTAATTCTTATCCTTGTACAATTTGTGGGACCATTTGATTAGAATTTGAATAAGTTCAACATCAATGCCATATGCATTGGATTTGTGGCATAAGTTGTGATAATTTTTCGGTCAAATCTAAAACTTGCATGTTTAAGTTTGGGAATTTATTACAATGATTTCAAATTTCAAATATATTGATAGAAGGGCATACTTAGGTAAATAAGGATGACCTATGCACATTATTTATGTGCACATGCATGTGTATGGTTGTGGGTACTTGAAATAGATCCAATTTAAATGTGTTATGAATAGATATATTATATTTTTACCTAATGCATAAAAAATTGAAAAAAAATCTTTATATTCAACTTGAAAGGTACAAACAAATTTGTATACATGAACATCATTGGTATGAATTTATGGGATCTTTTGGGTTATAATATGTTTTTAACATAATGGTCAATATATTAAATACAAAAAAAATAATGGCACAAATGCCAAATAGAGGCTAGACTATCATGTCTTGGGTTAGGACTAAGATTTACAAATCCCATGATTGGTTTTTATGTAGTTCAAAGCCAAAGAGTAACATGGAGCTTTGCCATGAAAGGTTTTATCTTAAATTAATGTTTTACATGAAATCAAGTTAATGGGTTTAAAGTTCATTGGTTTTACAAGGAGGGACCAAGCAAAAAAAAAAAAAAAAAAGTGTTACAAAATTGCATCAAATTGATCACATAATTCTAATCACATAGTGAATGAGTATCTCCATTCACAAGCTTTTGAGACACTTGAAAATAATTGATGATTAAGGTTTTTAAAAATGATTCAAATTTGATAGATGTAAATGAAGAATGGATCTAGGTCTAATGAACATTTGTTTTTCCATCAATGAGGTAACTTTTTGAAGCACTTCAAATTATGTCACTCACTAGGTAATCTTTTGGAATGCCCATGTCTCCTTTGAATGTAACTTTACATCATTTCCTTTGTTCATCTTATAATCTTGTGGGTTTGGCCCAAATGACATTATCAACTTGAGTGATTTCTATCCATGCCTAGTTCTTTCCAAACTCAAAACAATTGAGTTGAAATTTGTCTGATTTTACAATCAATCGTCTAATTATATGAATGAATTCAAAATACATTTTTGTAATATTTTTAAAACTTTCAACATTTAGTGAACATTCATAAGATAGTCTATTTGTTTCATCATATTCCTTTTTAATGTAATTTAGTCACCATATGCCTTATTCTTGACATTAGATTCTACCTTCATGAACATTATTTGACTATTGCAAATCCTTGGAAATGTATATGGATTCATTAAGAAAAAAGGTTTAGATGGTGTTTCAAAGGGGTTGTAGTAGTGTCACATAAAAATCTAGTTATCTTTATACCCACCTAAAGGGTATAGGTGAAAGTAGGTTATTCTAAAAAAAATCCATTTGAATTGGATCCATAAAAAATGAAAAATGTATTTGGGTTGGGCAAGGTTTAGGTTCTCACAACTTATGATTTTTTTTCAAAAACTATTGTCATCTTTTGATAAATATTTTGAGAACTTTTTAAAAATTTGTGATTTTTTCGTGTAAATTTCACTAATTTAGTGATTTTTTTGAAACAATTGCAAGATTATAGATGTATAATGTAAAACCTTAATCAAAACTATAAATCTTATCATATGGGCTAGGTTCCAATTTTTTTAGTTAATTATGTTAAATTGGTAATTTTTCCAAACTTGATAAAAAGATATGTTAAACAACATTTAAACAATTTCTAAATAGTTTTGATTAAATGTTGAATGATAATGTTAATTTGTTTTTTACTTTGTTTTATTATGTTAGAAAAAAATGGTTACATGGTTTTAAACTTGTTAAAATATATTTTAAATTTATTGGTTTATTTTCAAACTTAGATGCATGCTAGATTGTTACAAAAAAATAACATATCACAAATACAACACACATTTTCAACATTAATTTATTATATGATATTTGCAAACATGTCAAATAAACATTGGTTATGATAAAAGTGGTTTTTCTAGGTACATTTGCACCCATTAGACATGATGTTAATGTGACAACTAACATAAATTTGGTATGTCATGTTGATTTAACAATCTTATCTGCAAGTTAAAATTAAATCAAGTTTAATTTTCATTCAAGCAATTGACACAATTCATCTAATTACCTTGAACAAAAAAATTAGGCTTAATGAAAGACAAGTTTATTTATTCAAATATGAGTAACATCTCAAATTTACCAGACTTCATAAGTTTGTACAAATTTTGTGCAAAATATGGTTTTCATAGTTTCATACAAAAATTGCATGAATTCCATCCCATGGTTAATATAAATGATATTTGTACATATTCAATATCTTAAATATTCAAACATATGAAACATTGTTTCTGAATGAAATACGTGAATGTTCATGTTTAATGCAAAAAAGTCCTAAATTTTTATGCAAATTACATTACAATAATTGCACAGATTTAGTGAAAATGTAAATCTTATGTATTTCATATCAAAACATCATAAATAGAAAATAGACACACACACACACATATGTGTGTGTTTTTAAAAAACAAATTCATGCCATTTTTACAATTTGAAGCCCATGAATTTTGCACAAACACATTGTTTTATGATTTTTAGATGGCTTCTATTGAAATTTCATGATATTGAAAGTTTGCGATTAACAACCTTAAAGTTTGATTATAATTTAATTCCAATCTACACAATCATAATATGCAAATAGGTTCATGATTTCTCATGTTGGTGGCTACTTATAACTAACCCATTGAAAAAGATTTCAAAGCATTTGCACACCACCACAAGCTTTGCATAAACATTCTTGCCCAACAAACAAAGACTTTTGCATAATGAACTTTTGACTATGAGATCATTGCTTCTATGAAAAGATTGTTTCATGGAAAGGTTGTTTATCAAAAATTGTTTTAAGGGAACAAGTTGAAACACATGAAATAAAAGGAAAGCCAAGATTTCAAAATTTTCAATCTATTTTTATTTGAGGGAAAACCTTTAGAACCAAGAAAACCTTATGATAATAAGATTGGATGCAATTTTGATTGTATTGAACATTACTACACTAAGATGGTCAACTACTGGTAAATCTATACGTGTAGTTTCATTTGTAACATAATTTGAAGCTAAAGGTTAACCATCAAGGACTTTTGCAAAAACTAAGTTGGATTTTTGTTATAGAAGAATTCTAGAGTGTTGAATGAAATCTTTATTGAGAAAACAAGCAAAGATTTTAAAAGTCTAGTAGAATATGAACATGCATGCCTTGATCATTCACACATAAAATGGAACCTTCATATTATTGATCAACATGCATTGATGGGAAGTAATATTGGAAGCACGATTACTAATGCACACATTGGCCATCGTTGATGACTTCTCAAATTGTAATATACATTTGATAATAATTGACATGAAACCTTTACTTGATTTTTTCAAATGATCTATGAGAGTTGATTAAGATGAAATTGAAAAATTACAAAATATGATAATTTTCAAAACCTCAAATGGTTTACCAATTCAAAATCATTAATACATGCCAATTAATTCCCCATGATTCTAGGCAACATAAAAATAAAATAAAAAATGATCACATTCTTTGGTGAATAACACAAATGTCATTCATTTTGAATTTTATTTGATTCATTTTTGAAAGCTTGTATTTATTCGATGAATATTGATGTATTCAATTACGTGAACGTGGATGTACAACTAAACGTTAGGAAAAACCATGGAATGTGTAAATGAAGTTTAAAAAATAAAATTTAATGGCTTTCTCAAAAAAATTTAACCATAATGAAATTAATTAATTTTAAAAATATTTTTTACAAAAATCTAATAGAAAATCAGCAAAAAGAATTTGTTCCCAAATTTTAGGCATTCCTAAAAAAATAAATTGTAATATTAATTCTCCCTTTTAATGTTGGCAAAGTTCCCTTCAAAACTTAAAGAAAGAAAAATAAAGAAAGACAAACCTAAATAAAGAAAGATTAAAAAAAAGAAAAAAGTGGGACTATTATCATTAATTAAAAAAAAGAAAAAAAAGAAAAAAGAAGTAAAGGGGGAAAAAGAAAAAGAAAAGAGGAGAAGTAAAACAAACGACAATTACAAAAGGCGGAAAAAAAGAAAGGCGTTTGTGGGTGGAATCACGTCACGTAATTAGACGCCAGAAAAGAAAGTAGATTACGTCACGTAATTGTACACTCAAACAAAGTGCATTACGCCACGTAATTCTACACAAGATAACGAAGAGGATCCATGACACGGATAATAACTGTGGTTCTTACTATTACCCAAAGGTCTCAGAAAGACGTTAAGTGTGCTTCTTGTTGTTGTATACCGCTGGTCCGTGAACTCCTCCGGGTCTTGTCTTCTGGTATAGTTTCTATGTCCAGTGGTCCGTAAACTCCTTGGTTTTCTGTTTCCAGTGGTCTGTGCACTCCTCCGGGTTTTGTCTTCTGGTTTTTATAGTTTTATCCAGCGGTCTGTGTACTGCTCCCGGTTTCGTCTTCTGGTGTTATTGTCGTGTCCATCGGTCCGTACTCTCCTCCGGGTTTTATCCTCTGGTGTTCTTGTTGCGTCCAACGGTCCGTGCTCTCCTCCTGTGCGTTTCCTCTCCGTTTTCCTTCTTCAGGACTTCTCGTGTTTTCTTGCCAAATCTCCAACTCCTTTTTGTTTTTGTTTTGTTTTTGGATTCAGAATTAATTCATCTGTTGCCAATACATTATTTGTGAAGCAATCTGTAGAGTTTCATTCTGCAAATCGTGCCAGGAAAAAAAAAAAAGAAAAAGAAAAAGAAGAAGAAGAAGAAAGAAAGAGGAGGAAATTTGATCAACAACAATCGGGAGCAGGAGAAGGATCAGAGCAACAAGAGCAGAGGAGCAGAGCAGCAGGAGCAGGAGATGATGGCTATGCTGTTAGTGCTCCGCAATTTGCAGCTCTGAAGGTACGTAAGGCTTGGAGACGACATTTGTACATGTTTGCTTTTTTTTTCTTTCTTGGTTTTGTTTTCTGCAATGTTTTTTGGATGTTGTTGCAGTTGAAGGAGTTCTTCTGTTTCGTTTTTCATTTTTCTCTCTTGCAAGATTTTGTTTTGCAGCACAGAGTTTTTCCTCTTTTTTTCCTTTAAGCTTTTTTGGTTCTCCTCCTCGGGATACTTGGAGAGTTTTGCAGATGCAGTAGCAGTAGCAATAATGGCTGTTGCTGTTTATAGATGCATTTTTACAGCGGAGCTTTAAAGAAAATGCTCCATCTCCTCTTTCGTTCACAGTTGATTGTTGTAATTTCAAACGTTTATATGTGATCAATCAAAAAAATCTGTGGCGAGGACAGAAGCTTTTTATGCAGTCGTAGAGGAGCAAAATTTTTCATTTCCTTGCACATAATGGAAAGCATTTCAAGCAGATTGGAATAGATTTAGGTCTAGTGTGCTTTCTCCTCCATTGGAATTCCCAAGATTTTGAGACTATCAGATTGCTGGTGTGTCTGCCAGGGTTTACACTTGCAGCAGGTTTGAGGAGGGAGTACATTCGGAGTGGTTTATGGATGTGGAACATGTGGCATCTTGCATTAGACATTGAATTATGGGCAACAAAATAACTCGCAGGCGACTGCCAGCCATTGATGATCGTCATACAAGACCCCAGGGATTATATCCGTGCAAAGGTGTGGATCAACAGAAGCTCCGTCGCCTCATTCTTGACTCTAAATTGGCTCCTTGCTATCCTGGAGGAGAGGAACCTGTAGCTGAGCTTGAAGAATGCCCTATTTGCTTCCTGGTAGGCATTCACCACAATTGCTCACCTTTCTCTGCAATTATGTTTTTTGTGGCATAGTACAGAGGGTTCAGGGTTTTACCAAATGTGCTGTTAAGTAGTCTTGGTTGCTTTGCACTTTTTGCTCTTATTGAACCTAACCATGGGCAATTGATGTTGGCCATGACAGAATTATCCGAGTCTCAATCGTTCCAAATGTTGCACCAAAGGCATCTGCACAGGTACTCTATTGCAAGCTATACACTCTTTGAAGCCCTTCGAAAGATGATTATCAACTTTGTTTTCTACATCCTAACGATTTTTTAGTGCTTTCTGATTATTCTGTCTCTGGATTTGTACAGTCAATCTCTTCTAGTTCTGACTCTTCTATCTCTGGATGTGTACATTCAGTGTGGTTGTTGCAAGGGTGTAAGAGAAAGCCATATATGTTTTGGGAAAGTTTAGGGTTACAGAAGTAGCAATTTAAGTGATCGGAGTGCAGGGGTTCCAGAAACATCTGCAACTGAGCAGGTGGCACACACTGTTTGTTTGAGAGAAATAAAGTAGCTGCTGCAAAGGGGTGCTCCTTTATGTCCAGTTCTTGATCAAGGCTCATGGTCCATTCCAGTATTTGTACAGTAGGCACCTATGAGCTGAAAAGTGACAAAGTAATTTCTTCATGTATTGACTGCTGCAGTATGCTGCTCATTGTGTTGGAACAACTGACATGTCAAGTGTCCTTGATTGTAGGTAGGTATGTATAGTACTGAGCCAAATTATCTGCAATTTGCAGAATGTTTTTTGCAGGTGAAGTCTCCTAGTATCTCTCAACCAACTCAGTATCCTTTCTGCTTTCTTTTTTCCTTAACACAGCTCATTAGTGTATGTACTCAATGTTGGGTCTGCATTGTTCTTGAACTGAGCCCAGCATTATAGCATTTCATGATGATTGAATTGAGAGGGTTATGGAGATATTTGGGTAATTGAGGATCAGGTTATCATGATAAATTCTGTCATCAGCAGCAAGGTTTTGGATGATGGCAAACCTGCCTAGATATGAGTATCCAGGTCTTGCATGTTATGAAGGCTGCTCACCTTTGGTCTTTATCATGCTGATGAAATTAGTGAGCATGCTGTTGAAGAAGACCAAAAAAGGTGAATCAAAACTAGTTGTATAACAACCACAATCTAAGAGGTGCTACAGTTGGAAACCTTAACAAGGATGGTGATAGATGCCCATATTGCAAAATGGCAAACTATTCAGTAGAATATCGGGGCCCAAAGAGCATGGAAGAGAAGGGCTTGGAGCAAGCGGTAGGCCCCTATTACTTTGCATCTGTGTCTTTCCCTGTATTAATCTTGTCTGGATTGAGTGATTGGTTTTAACATACTGTTTGTTCATATAAACTTGCCAGCATGAATAGGATTGTTCAATGGTGAGTGCAGTTTTTCTTCATCCTATTTATACAAACCAGGCTATAAAACACCTCATTCAACCTTTGGACATCCTACATCTCATTCATATTCAAATGTGCTTTGTGACTGCAAATTTAATTGTGCATTAGTGATAAAGTTTCTTTTCTGCTGTTATTGCTGAGCCCCTGATACAGCTCTGGAATCCTTCTTTGGACATAATATCGTTTCTCACACCTGTATACACTTCTGTGATTCAGGAAGAGCAAAAAGTAATAGAGGCAAAGATTCGGATGCGGCAACAAGAACTACAGGATGATGAGGAGCGTGAACAACGGCGCAACAATGATGTCCGAGACAACCATCCTCCACCCCATCCTGCCATACTCCCTCCTGATTCTGATTGGGATGACTGGCAAGCAGCATGTGAAACCATCAGTCATCCTTCACAGGTTAGCTTGCACTCTGACTACACTGAGCCAGATAGCCATGTCAGCCATTTGTGGCCCTTTCAATCAAAACCCTTTAAACCAAAAGTAGGGGCCCAAATTGGAACCCTGCCTACCATTCCCAACTAATGACAAATTTGAATCACAGGGGCTAAGATTATTGAAAGGCCCTGGCTTCTGCTATATATGAGACTTTCCAATGGAGGATTCTCGGAAGTGGCAGCAGCAGACCTTGGAAAATATGAGTCTCCTCTTATCTGAAAGATTTATGCCACCTTATAGGATGCAGACCATCATTGCCAGCAAGTAAGAGTCTTGGAGTGCAATATATTCAGCCATTGACCTTTGCTGAAGCCAGCATGGGTGCTGATGGAAGTGCATGTGTTGTTGAGAAGAAACCCAGAAAGGTGTTCTAAAGAAAGCAATCTAAATATTACTCTGTTGCAGGATGCAGAGTGCACAGAGATAAGCCATATGGCTTCTTAGCAATAATGGTGAAGGTGTTCTCTAGTGGGGTAGGTCATCTATCTGCACTTCAAGGACAAGAAGATGACGGACATGCTCATGCAACTCTAAAATGACAATCCAATAGCAGGAACCTGAATCATAAAGTTCTCCTGGTTGGTTGACATGTGGAGTCTGTGATGTAGGCTCTGTCTCCACATAAGAGAGTGTGCTTATCCTGCAGTAAGAGCAGAAGTGAGGTTCAAGGCTGTCTTAACAATGTGTGGGATGACAGGATCCTTTATCATCAGGGCTGCCTGAGAGAGCAGTGGTGGAACCAGACTCATTGTGGGTACAAGGTAGTCACCAATTTGCAGCAAATGACGAGGGTGGAGCTCCTCAACAAGCACTGCCTGCTCTTACTCCTCAACAAGCAATGCCAGCCCTCAGGCATCATGGTATTGACAGCTTCCGAACAGTGCAACGTCTGGGTGCACAGTTAACACGTGGAGCAGCACGGTCTGGATTTTACCGGCATAACAGGTGTTGTCTATAGATAACCCTCCCTTTATTGTCTTTTGTTATGCAGGGTAGAAGGAAGAGTTTAATGTTGAATATTTGGGAATATGACAGGGATGATGAATTTGATCTGGATTTGGAGGACATAATGGTCATGGAAGCTATCTGGATTTCTCTTCAGGTATCCTCCCACCTGCTTAGTGATGAATGTAGCATGGAATCTTCATGTATTCTGGAAGATATCATAGCTGTTCTATCTTGTTCTTATACCTGGCAATCATTCTTCGTGAAGTACCACTTATACCTGTGTACATAGGTCTGTTTACATAGTCTTTTTATATTACTGCTGGTAATATAGCCAGCAAGGTCATTGCAAAGCCCAAAAGAAAATTGTGGACCATGCTCAATCCAGTCAATTCCAGTAGAGGCTTGTGCTTCATGAGGACATTTTGACTGATCAGTTAAAATGGTTCTGTCATGCACAATTGCCAACTGGTTTTGGGGTTGACAATATGAGGGCATGTGACTTGTTTGTGTCTGCTTATATGCAGTTGGTTTGCCTGTGGCTTAGAATGTGGGAAATTGTTTACTCCCTCATTTTATGATACATCATTTTGTCAGCATGAGACCAGTTGGATATTGGACTGGGAGTGGAGCCTGCCCTTTTTTAGAACACATGTAAGCCCTTTTTCATTGCAGTAGAGCTCTTGAGCCCTCCTCATTCACAGAAAGAAAGCTGTGACTTGATTCGTGGTGATCTACCTTGGAGTTGTAGATTCACAGAGGATTGCATTTGGCCTGGTATGTGCTGGGGTTTAGGAGCAAGGTGCACAGCACGGATACCCAGGTGGTGAACTCCATAGAGCAGTCCAACCGGTCAACTTGTCAACATCGAGGACTGGTTTTGGACTTGGTTCTGAAGTAGACACTGATTCAGGAGCACTTATGCTGCCACCACAACAACTGCCTCCTTTACTACCTCTGCCACCACTGCCATCAGTTCTTGATATCCAACATCAGGCACCGCCAGGAAGGCACAGCTCAGTTACAGGGGGCTTAGCAGGTGCCATTGCAGCATTGGCTGAACAGCAGGTTGTTGGGGGTAACACAACATCAGCTGCCCAGCAATCAATCGTCAATACTTTGCCACCTGAGCCAGCTCTGGTCAATGGAAGGGCAGTAGTCTCTGGAACTAATCAACAACATGAGATACTTCATGGGGAGGAGGCACTTGAGACTGCCTTCCAAGCTTAGCCACATTGAAGGAGCCATGGTGTTTCACCAGTTGTCAGAAATAGGACCCATGAGGTTGTGGACAATGCTTCAGAGGATGAGAGGGGAATCTGACCTACCTCTTCAGATGAAGATTTCAGGATGAGGGAGGGGAGGGAGCATGGAATCCCAATCAGGGATTCCAGAAATTCCGAACACTAGTGATGGACTAGTAAGTTGGGTAAGCTCAACACAGTGAGAATGTGTGGTTACATCAATTACTAAATGGTCCTGTGCTCAAGCTCAGAGCAAGTTGAAGTTGAGACAAGTTTCTATAGTAGCATCCCATCTGCATCAGAGTTTACCATGGGAGTTTCCAGAAATGTTGCCTGATGTTGGAAGAAATGGTGAAAGCAGCAGCAGTGTGGCAGCAGGAGGGAAGAGCACAGTGGTGCCTGAAAGCTTTGAGCAGCAAATGATGTTAGCTATGGCTCTGGCACTTGCAGGGACACAACCTAGGGTTCATTGAGACAGTGGCTCTCTCACTCAACAATCAAGTAATGTACAGTAGGAATTTGTGTTGGAAGACTACTGTTGATCTTAATTTATGGGATAACAGTATCCTCTT
>Ga0209208_10011132_pt1 | contig 11558 bp, 6 predicted proteins | sample S1TSphfallax_3_FD_187694 | JGI IMG/M metagenome (GOLD analysis project Ga0209208, IMG submission 187694) | Host-associated microbial communities from peat moss isolated from Minnesota, USA - S1T2_Fd - Sphagnum fallax MG (SPAdes) (version 2) | ecosystem: Host-associated > Plants > Peat moss >...
GGGAACCGGCCCGGACAGTCGGATTCCAAAAACGGGAACCGGTCCGGACTGAGAACGGGCGGCCAGACAGGGCAGGGCGGGGCAGGGGGGCAGGGGGCCGGGCAGGGCCGGGCAGGGGGGCAGGGGGCAGGGCACTGCGGGCAGGGCAGGGGCACCCACAGGGGACTTCACAGTGGCCTTCGGCCACGGGCACCCACTAGTACAAAGAATTTGTTGAGTGTTTTGAAATCAGTCTTTGTATTTGTATTGTTTGGTGGTTTGTTATTTTTGAGTTTTTGACCCTCTTTATTTTGGGGGGTTGTAACTTTCTCAATTCTATTCCATTTTTAACAATTATTAGTGCATCAAATGTATCAATAAGAGAAGTTTAAGTTTTGTTCGAATGCCAAAAAAAACAGAGCCCTCCCCCTTGAATCTGGCCAACGTCACTGACCATTTTACCCTACTCTGTTTCATATAAATTAGTTAAGGGTGCTTCACAAGTCCAACTTTTTTTGTGCAATGAGCCAATTTGATTGGACCATCGCAAAAAAAATTGAAACTATGTAGGCTCCCTAAAATATGGCGAGTTGAACCTTTTTTTTTCCTTGAGATATGGCAACTTTTGCCCCTTTTTTGCCAAAAAAAACTCCTTTGGACAAAGTCCCATCCCTTTGTTTTTGGGTCAACAAGTGGCCAAATTTCGCCCAGAAGAGAAAACCCCACCCACTCTGCCTGAAAAAGCCCATTATTCTATTTCTTTAGTTTTAAAAAACATCCATTTGGCGATGTCTGCCTGGAGGAACCCACGTTGAGGGTTGGGAGTTGGGATCTCCACATTGGTTAGGGAACCCACGTTGGTAACCACAAATTGGTTAAAGATTTGTTTATCTTTGGGAAAAGATGGGATTTTGCACTTTCAATTGTTATGCTGGAAATGACCTCCTAGAATTACATAGGGAAGCTTCTTAGAATTTCTTCAGGTTGGATAAAAAGATTATAGGCAACCCTTATGGTGCATTCACACTTGATGTTAAATCATTGTTAAATGTAAATCTAGGTGGCATCCTAGGTGGCACACAACGTTGAATGGGTGATGGCTTAATGTTAAGTGAATGTTAGTTTAATATAAAAATTTCATGATAAGTTTAAGTTTTAAATGACTAGTATGGTGATGAGGGACTCTAGCACTAGAGTCCCTAACACCAAGTGTGAATGCACTTTTATCCTAATTTTAATTTAATGTTTACAAAAAAAAGCAAACTGGGGGAAAAGAACGGTAGTTTTCAGTGTTTTAAAATTTTAAAAAATTTATGATGTTGCTCCAGTGGTGATCAATCATCCATTGATATTCAGAATATGAAAGTAGAGAATCTTAAGCACACTTTCATAATGTAAGCAATTGTGGTGATTTCTGGCAATTTTTACCATATCAAATATCTTTTTGAGGTAAATTGTTTTTCCAAAAAACAGGGAACTTGAGATATAATATTCCTTTTCCAAAATGCTTTTAGCAAAATGGCGAAAACTCACTAGGTATCTAGTTTCACAAAAAGAAAATTTCTTTAATTTTTGAGAATATTGCATAAAAAAGGAATAGTACATGACATATAGGTATTTAGGTACATACCCATGTTGGGCAGGTTTTTTTTTTTTTTTTTTTTTTTAAAATAATTTTAAAACAATTGGGTCCAGTTATTTTAGAATTGTGAGGGTCCAAGTTTTTAAGAAAACAGGATTAACACAGAACCATCATACAAACACAAACACCCCCAACTCTATAAAAACACAAACATCCCAACCCTCAACATGCCCAACTTGACAAAAACACAAGAACCCCATGATCAACAACTATGTGTAGTTCTGCACAATACTAAATAGACTCATCATTCACACATTCTGCGAAATATACAAACATACACCCACAAAAACTTGACTTGCAAGTGTTCCCAACAAAGACCCACAATTAAATTCACTTCCACAACCAAGTTATACCCAATAACCATAATTAGTGTGCATTACATCATTTTGAGATTCACCACCTCCTAGAGGGATCACCCATGGCAGAATATAATTAATAAGCATTGTTCAATGATTTCATCCATACCTACATCTGCCACAACTATTTTTTCTTCTATAACTAATTCTAACATGGGTGATCCATAACATCACTGGCTGAGCACAATCTTGTTTATAGAAAATTGTAGACCACAATCACCATCCCATAAAGTTGCAAATTGCAAACACTTGCAAATGAACCACATCACAAAACAACCTTAATGAATGCATCACACACATTCAGTAGTTAACCCTAACATCCATAAACAAAAAAAGTTCTCCAAGAAAAGAAAAACTAGAACATACTAAAGTTATCCATAAAGTCAGAAAACACAGGGTTTTAGCATTGGGTTTAGGGAAAAGAGACGATGAACAGAAAAAGGCATGACAAGCATTTTTCGAAGGCAAAAAAGACAGAAGCAAACTCAAAATTGCTCTTTAACTCATGATCAGTTTCCTTTTGTATCTCGTCTTTTTTTTTAAGAATGCAAGTGTCACAATTGATGTGAGTGTTTTTTGCGAGGAAGGTCCGGAGCCCAGCTAGTTTCTAAGCAAGGTCTAAAACGAGACCAATTTGTGAGAAAGGTCTGGAGCAGAAGTAGTTTGTGAAGAAGGTCTTAGGCTTTAGAAGGGTCTACTTTGACCTTTGAGTAGGTTGTGAACTTTGAGTTTTGAAGGTGTTTTGGTCTTCGTGGTGAGCTTTCAACATCATTGTTTGAGGTTTCAACATCGAGTTGCAACTTTGTTAGCAAGGAGCTTCGACAACAACTACGACAACAAGCTTCACATAAGGTTTCTATACCCAAATTTCTTTCCTCTTACTCCCAAGCAAATGGTGCTCATTTTTATATTGCGGGAAGGTGAGGTTTTTTTTCCGACACTTTAGACCATGACTGAACTCTATGGGAGGCATTCCTCTTGTCTTATTAGTCTTTTTTTGTATTCTATCGCAAGTTTTGTGAATTAATCACATTCGTAATTGCATCCCTTTTGTTGCAATCTTTGAAGTTCAGCCTACAACCTAGGGTTCTAGATTCTTCCACTCCTAGTTTTCAGAACTTCTAATAGCTTTTCATCACACCAACTGTTGATGATGCTTGCCATCTTCTAGCACCTCTCACAAACAATGTTGTGGTTGCATACATTCTTCCATGTTTACCCATGACCCTGTCCATGCTTTGGCATCTTCACCAAGTAAACAAGGGGTGGTGTAAGGCAAAGGGGGAAATAATTGCATGGAATGTTTTGGAACTTGTCAAAATCAATAATCAAGTTCACCATAAATTTGTAGCCATGCATGGTTTCCAAAGATGTTTTCTTCATGAATGTCTTCAAATTGAAATATATTACTTACAAGATTTTCTAGAATGGTATGATACCCTTGAATCCTTTGAAAATGTGGAATCAAATGCAAATACAATTTTTTCTTTTTTTTCTTCAAGGTTGTTAGTTTAACTTGTGTTGTGCACATTTTGTAATATGATTGAATTGGAATCTATAAAGTTTTCTACTTCTATGACTTGTTGGAACTTGTTTTCCTACTAAGGTCATGTTCATCTATTGTGATTGTTTGCTTCAACCCAATGAACCCAAGGAATTGGTTGCTCAACATATAAACCTAGACAATCCAAAGATGTTATTTTGTTGATTAAGGTGGGGTTTAAGGTTTTGTTTGATCAAGGCCCAAGAAATCCAATTTAGTTGTTCACTTCCTTCTACTTAGGTCATCATTTCATCTACCTACTCACTTAACATAATGCACCCAGTGAATTAATTGTTGTTCATATATTCAACTTGGAAGCCATCTTATGTTTTTGCAACAATGTTCTTTTGTTGACTAATGGCAAGTATAAGGTTTTGTTTGATCAAGGTTGTTTGAATATACAAGGCATCCTTCATGGCTTTAGAACATGTGGAAATTATTACTCAACATGTGGGTTTTTAGTAGCTTTAAAACACATGATAGGTAAAATTTCCTAGGTGCTTTTATAACGAAGGTTCTTATAAAGCCCATTCTGTTTCAAAGTTTGAATGAATTTTTTTTATGCAAAAGAAGCAATATTGGACAAACCCTAAGCCAATTGTGAATTGCTTAAATAAGATTATGCCCTTCACACACCTTAAGAATGTTAAGGTGAACCATGTTTTTAATTATCATAAAGGACATTATGAGGGCCAATAAACACACAAGTTGCTAACAAACCGGTAGACTTTCTTTTGAATGCCAATTACAGCCAAATAATGGGCCTTAATCAAGCTTTAGTTATCGTTTAGAACAGACCTTGATAAAAATCATATTTCCATGAGGACAAAATGATGATTACCCATGTGGAATAAGACTATGGGCAAATGGTTATGCATTGATGGCTTTGTGTTTATGGATGTGGAGATTAAAATTATGTTTGATCTATGTCCAAGAGATTGAGAACATTATTCATTTCAACCTAGTGAACTGACTATTTCATCTTGTTCACTTAAACCCAGTGAACTAAAGGAACTAGTTGTTCAATATATAAATCCAAAATTCCAATAGTCAAATGGATGTCATGATGGGTTTTCGTTCATGAATTTGGGGATTAAGGTTATATTTGATCAATGTTTAGAAGATCTAACTTGACACACCCCCAAGTTCCTTAATGGATTCAATTGCAAATCCAAAGGTGAAGATAGTGCAAAGAGAAGGAATTACAGCGCACTCCTTAGCTCGTAACATTTTAGGGGTAGAGGGGCATGTTAAAATTATGTGATGGGGACTAGGAAGATTGACAAGCAAATCAATTACTCACATAGACCTATACAAACCAAACAACAAGTTGCTTAATGCGTAGTTAGGGCACTTTGGTGCACGAACGAACCATGGGCAAACATGGATTCATAAGATTCACCACAGCCCAAACTTGGGGGAAGCCATCACCTTCCCATTATAGTATTCTCTATGCCTAGCAATGGGGCCAACACCCAAATGTCATTTTGTTTTGAAACTTCCAAGTGAGAGTTTTAATTCTCAAAATTGAGACTCCCGCAACTTTGGATGCTTGTAACTTTGTGTGTAAACCTCTGATTGAAGTGAGGTATAATGAAAAGTTGTAGCCCTCATTGAGAGCTTTCCAACGGTATGTGGCATGCCACTTGAACGCAAGAAAATTAAAACAATTCCATATTTTTAATGGTCGGGAGTCAAACTGCCAATTTGACTCCCAACCCTTCATTTGGCCATAACTTGTGTTTGAAATGTCCAAATGGGTCATGCAAGCTCATTTTAGACATCGATGTACGTTCTAAGATCTTTTCAATGATATAAATAACTTCTCAATCCAATTGGTTTTGACCCCTACAATCGCTCTTTGAAAGTTTAGGAGTCCATCGGGATTCTAATTCCCAAAGTGTGAGCTCATTTGGGAATGTGAGGGCTCATTCCTTCACACTCTCCTATAGTCTTGGGAGCATGAGATGTGACTCTCAGGCTTCCCTCTTGGCATGCACCTTTGCAAACGTTTACCTTGGTCATGAGCCCAAGGTTAAGGTTACGACAATTGGGGTTCATTTCAATGGTGTGAAATAGATTTTCAAAATTTCTCTTGTGAACTTAATACGTAAGGCTCTTCAATTGCATTTGGCATTAGTGACTTGTATGACTCCATTAATAGAGGTGACAATAATTGTGAATCAATAATTAACAATTAAAGTCAATGTAAATTCTCACAACCTACATATGATGAGATTATATGCATATTCTTAAGATCAAATATGAACACCAACATCTAATGACTTTTCTTCCTATCAAAATCTTCCAAAAAAAATGAAAGGGAAAAGCAATTTCAAGATTTCACACTTCATTTAAATTTGTAGATCTTTGAACTTTGCATCAAAAGTAATTGCATAAAAAACTTGTCCATGATAATTTGATGTGCAAGTTCATCACAAATTTCATGACACATGGAAATTACAAAATGCAAGGTGTTTCCATGTAAATATTGTTCATGATTTTAATTCAACACACACCCAATTTATATATAATGGGTGTTAACACTTTGATGATAGTTTTTGTTATTGCCCTTGTCTTGAAATGATGGCACACAATAAAACAATATAGAACAATGGTTGAATAGAAAATGAAATAAACTTATGACCAAACACTAAAAGATTCAAACCACCTTATTCCCAAGGTGTTCATTTAGTCTTTATGTCCAAAGAGAAAATGTGCCCCATCTTTGGGCACACCTACGGTTGTTTGAATTGTTCAATTTGAACAAACAACAAAGAAGATATACCCACCCAAAGTTGCCCACCTCTTTTGGTTGGAATTTTTTTCAAGCAAACACATGGACCACCTTTGAACAAACATCTAGGACCCTGTGCATTTGACATTGGGCAAGATCTAACCCTTGATCAAAATGGATGGGTGGAAAAAATAAATCACTTAACGTGAGAAATTGTTCATTTTACATCAATGAGTGAGTCAAATTTTTATTTTATATATAATCCTACATTTATGGGGTAGTAATGGGTTTGTTAAACCCTAAATTCCTAAATGGTTGGAAGCATTACTATTAAACTATTAGGTTTTCCCTAATGCTCCTACCTTAGATTAACAATGGCACATTGATGTTTCTCTTCCCCTCCTAGCCCCTCCTAGCTTGTGTGCTAGTGTTTAATGCCATTCCTTATGAGTACCTTGGAACTAAACAAGTGTTAAAAACTTGACAAAGTTCAATCATGTTTTTTTATTAAGGTTATTTTGGCAAATCTTGACTTGGGAATTCTACTTTTTAAAACTATGCAATATTGTTGTTGATTTTGAATGTTTAATTAGTCCCAAATTAAGACATTTTTCTAGAATCAAATTTTCATTGAATCTATTTGTCGTTAGTTGTTCATATGACTATATTTTCTGAGTCATTAGATGTTGTGTCGTGCTAATCTTCATCATTTCATCTTAAAGCTATTGGCAACTTTGTTAACCTCTTTTTCCATTTGCAACCTACAAACCAATGCCACATTCAAATAAAGTAGTGTTTTTTCTTGTTACTACAAATTAAAATCACACTTGTCAACTTCATTGAACATTGTCTTCCATTTATGTTACTCAAGTTCCTAGTTGTCATTGTTAAGTGCCCAATGGGTCTCAAGATCTAGGACTCACATTTTTCCTATTATAACCCTTTCATTGTTTTGGTTGTTATCATTGAATGTCTAGAGGGTCTTGACATTGGACTCATGAATCTTTTGATACATTTTCTCATTTATGTTGGGGTGGTTGTTGTTGGGTGCTTAATGGGTCCCAACATAGGACCCGCAAAGTTTTTGCTACATCTTTTCAAGTGTTTAGGTGGGTCATGTTAAATGCTTGGTGTGTTTTTAAACTTGGGATGCATAATTTTTTTGCAATATTTTTTTAAAGTTCTTGGTGGTTGTTGTTAAGTGTTTGGTGCGTTTCAACTTGGGATCCACAATTTTTTTTGATGTAGCCTTGCATTGTTTTTTGATTTGTGCATGTTTTTAAGTTTTCGGTGTTGGGTTTCACATACCAAGGTGCCCGTTTTTTGTTTTCACATTATAAGAGGTCTTTCTTCAACTTCAATGCCCACTTACATGTAGTCAATGATGTTATTGCTAAAACAACTTATAAAAAATAATGAGGTAGAATTGTTTAGATGAAATAAAACATGTTTTGGGTTTGTAGATTAAGAGTAGGTTTAAAATCGAAACTATGTATGTTTATTACATAGTTATGAAAATATATGTTCTTATTTGCACAAATATTTTTTCACCTTTCTATTTCTATTTATAACTAATATGCCACACCACACTCTTACCATGGATTTCACACACACATAAACTATGTTGAAGCATTTCAAAACAAAAATCTCAATTCCCGTCATAATTATATTCCATAAAACTTTGTATTCATACAACAATTTATTTTCAAGTGAAGGTGTTTTCAAAAGTCATAAACACTCACTTATATACTAATTAAAAAAAAAACTAAACAAGTTTTTTAAAAAGGTCTACACATCACATGGCTCCCCATGCGATCCAACATATACATTAATGTGGAAAAAACTTTTCATATGAATTATCATATTTGAGTCAATGCACATTAATGCAACGATTTTTTTTCACATGAATTATCATGTGTGAATCAATGCACGTTAATTAAAACTATCATCAAACCATAATAAAATTATGAAGTCCAACCACCAAATAAATTACCAAACTTAATTATAAGATAATTACATAAGTAATAATCAAGTTACAAGTTAGTTTGAGGAGGCCATTCAAGTTTGCAATTGTATGTAAAGGTGATGCATAGGTTTGAAATAATAAAAAATGTCAAGTTGAAATTGACAGAACAAGATTGTTGTCTTTTGGCAAGTTTAGGGTTTGGAACTTCTATAGAAAATTACAACCAAAAAGTTCTAGGTTTTTTCTAAACTTGATTAATGCAATGGCAATGGTAGATAAGGCAAATGGGGAATAGAAAGCCATTTAGGCCTTTACAGAAACACTAGCCAACAAATAACACATCTAGAAGCTTTAAGTTCTTTTTGAATTTAATGAATGCAAAGGTGATGGCAACTTGAATGTATATGAGAGATAGGGCAAACATGGAACAAAAAGACATTTAGAGAAGTGCTAACCAATAAACAACAAACCAAAAGCTCTAAGTTTTTTATGAACTTGATTAATGAAAAGGTGATGGCAACTTGATTTTCAATGACAAATTGGACGAACATCAAATAAAGATGCATTTATATGCTTAAAAAAACACCAACTAGGAAACAACAAACCTAAAAGCTCCAAGCTCTATTTGAGTTTCATTAGTGCAAATGCAATGACAACTCCAATGTAGATGACATATAGGGCAAATGTGGAACAAAAAGGTGCTTAGGCATTTAGACAAGCATCGATTAGTAAACAACAATTTACCCAAAAGCTCAAATGCTTTTGCACACATGCATGAAAAACATGAGAAACATTGTGAAAATCAAAGAACATTTACTTTCTTCATGTTCAATTATTAGATTTCATAGGTGTTGTGATCACCTAGGAGTTTCATTGATTGGCCTTTGCATTCATGAGGACAATAACAATGGCGATTTATGGAAACAACAAGATGACAAATGGAAAGATTCACATAGTTTTGCAAAAAGTGTAAAACCATGACACATCTCAAGCTTTCAAGTGCAAAGTGCACCTTGAACCTTAACCCTAACTAGTTCCCCATTGGGTATCTATTGAGGATACGAATCTAGGCATATGTTAAAAGACTAGGTGGTTATGCTTAAGGTATGAATGTTTCCTTTTGCTAAAAACTTGCACAATTACATGAGGGTATGCAAAAACTCTACCCAAATTCGGGGCTTTAAGGTTGACGGGTATAAATTAAATTTTTTTAATGGCACCTAGGGTTGGGGTGGGGCTAGGTAGAAGACATATCAAAAGGCCTAGGTAGGGGGTGATTTCATAACCGTGGCTATATATATATATATATACACCGATGATGAAACGTGACTAATATCTTGGGCTAAATTAAATACTTGCCAAACATGGGTACATACTACATACCTATCTACTTGAAATGACGAACATATGCCCATGTGTATATAATCACTCCAATCATCCTAAGTATATTTAGCCAAATTTGGGAATATTCAAAATGTGAAAGTAGAAAATCTTATGCGTACTTTCTGAGTGTAGGAAAATTGTGGTGATTTCTTGCAAAATTTGGATACAAATTTCATTTTTTTGTGAATGTTTTTTTCCTAAAAAACAGGGAATTTGAGACATAAAAAAATAAAAGAAAAATGGAAAAAAATCACCACAAAGAAATCATTGGGTACTTATTTTCACAAAAAGAAATTAATTTAAATTTAAATAATATTTCATAAAAAAGGAATAGAACATGGCATGTAGGTAATAGGTACATTCTACATACCTACACTGACCTGAAATAACGGGCAGATGGAAACAAGTTTTTTTTTTCTGCATGTGTGTATTTAGTCACTCTGATCATCCATAAGTATATATTTTCCAAATTTGGCGATATTCAAAATATGAAAGTAGAAAATCTTAAGCAAGTTTTCACAGTGTTGGCAATTGTGGTGATTTCTGGCGATTTTAAAATAAGTTATTTGGTGAATGATTTTCAAAAAAGCAGGGAACCTTGAGACCAAATATTATTTTCCAAAGGATTTTTAGAGAAATGGCGAAAATTCGCCACAAAAAAATTCACTGAGTGCTTAGTTTCACAAAAGAAATTCATTTAATTTATAAAAAAATTGCATAAAAAAGGAATAGAGCATGACAGGTAGGTAGGTAGGTAGGTAGGCAGGTAGGTACATACTACTATGTACCTAGTACCTGCCGACCTGAAGTAATGGGCAGATGGAAACGGATGTTTGTTTTCTGCCCGAGTGTATTTAGTATTCTGCCCGTTCCTGCTTGATCGCCGAGTCTTATGAAACCCTACCAAAGCATCATCGTGAGTGCGTTCTGAGGTCTTTTTCTTGTGCGTGCAGGGCGAATCCGTCATCCCCGATTCTTCTTCTTCTTCTTCTTCTTCTTCTTCTTCTTCGGCTGTGTGTTTTGGTTCCCCAATTCTATTTCGCGTATGCTCCCATGGCGGTAAGCACCTTCTGGTCGTGTTCTTTGGATTCTTGCCGTTCTTTTGATGTCTCCGCTGCCCGCTCTCATCTTGTTTTCCGATTTCGAGAGTTCTTGGGAATGCACGATGCGGGGGCTGCTGGGAACGAGTACGTAGCTAACTAGCACTGATTTCGTTTCGCAAGGAGGAATGGGGAAAAGAGGAGATTCCTTGGATTCGTGAGACGGCGGATTCACGGAGTTTGGAAGAAAAAAAACACAGATTACTAGTGCAAGGGTTTTTAGATTCCTGGATGCTTTCTTTCTTCGATTGTCGAGTTTGTTGTATTCTTCCACTGTATTCTTGGATTTTGATTTTTGTTTTGTTTCTGAATCAGACGAACACGGTCCGCGTAAGCAATGTGTCGCCGAAAGCGACAGAACACGATATCCAGGATTTCTTCTCATTCTCCGGGGAGATCGAACACATCGAGCTGCACAAGTGAGTGCTATTGTTTTTTAGAAAGAAAGAAAGAAAAAAAACACGAGGAGAAAAAATCACCTGAGGGTTCCATATAGGATAGGCGTCGTCGTTTAGCTCTGCAGTCTACCGTAGTTCATTTTCTGCGGTTTGCTCAGCCCCTGCCTGATCCCGATTTTGTTTCTTCTTCAGAGATGGAGAGCTATCGCAGATTGCTTTCGTGACCTTTAAGGATGCTCAGGCACTCGATACTGCCCTGCTCTTGTCTGTAAGTGCTCCACTATGAGCAGTCATATTCTTGGTAATTGTTATTATTGTAAGCTGATGCCCTCCTCCTCCTCCTCCTCCTCCTCCATTTCATCAGTTTTTCTTTGGTTAGTTTTATTGGTGAGGTTAATGGAAAGAAACTGTGGTTCCTTTCCCTTTTTTTTGGTTTGTTTTTTTCCCATGGTGG
>Ga0209208_10011134_pt1 | contig 11557 bp, 15 predicted proteins | sample S1TSphfallax_3_FD_187694 | JGI IMG/M metagenome (GOLD analysis project Ga0209208, IMG submission 187694) | Host-associated microbial communities from peat moss isolated from Minnesota, USA - S1T2_Fd - Sphagnum fallax MG (SPAdes) (version 2) | ecosystem: Host-associated > Plants > Peat moss >...
AGAAATTGGAACTGCACTTATTTACCACCATTGCTTTGCTTGTTACACAAGCCAAGCCAAGTGTGTGTCAAGCAAGTTATGGCAGGAAACAACAAGTAGGGTTCATTTACATGGTTTATGAATCATGAATTCATCCATGGACACAAGACAAAGTTAGACTATGTGAATAATTTTACATACCAAAGCATAATAGCCTAGCCAACAATTTGAAAGATGAAGGAGAGATGAACCTTGTGGTTAATTAATTAATATATATTGTGTCATTGGTGAACTTGTTTCTATACCAAAACATGTATGCAATAGCTAGCAATATATTGATGCATTCAAGTGCAAGTGCATTGCTTAAAGCATGATTAGCTGCCATAACTAATACCTCTGTTTAAGAATTGGCGCTCTTCACCAGAAAGCATAAGGCCACACATTCTCACCACAAAGCATAATGCAGCAAGTTAGGGTTGCAAGTCTTCATTGTAGTGGAAATTTGCCGGGCCATATCATGGAGTAATTCACCAATGCTCCAAGGATTGTCCCAAATATCTCCAAAACAAAAATCACACAAAATAATGATCACCAGCAAACTTGAAGCTTAAGACACATGGGTTGAGTTTAGATTTCCATATGATGACCTTATTAAGTACCACCAAGCTGCTGTAGCAATAATAGCATGAGATCTACATGCATAACTGATGGCAATAGTCCACCTTTTAGCTAGTCCAAATTTGCCTTCCTTCAAGTGATTCTCTGCAAAACAATTCTTAGTAAAAATCAACTAGATCTAGACAACACCATCATTAATAACTTCAGGTAATTTGAGAAAAGAGATACATTCGCTTGCAAAAATTAAAGTTTCTGCCACAATTGTGTAGTTGGGAATTGCAATCGTGGGGAGTCAACATGGCAGCCTGATAATGATTTTGCATTGTCAATTTCAGAAAACATGATTATTGGTCAAGCAAATAAGGTTGAGCAATGGCTCAACAAATACACCACAGGTCCATAATGCCTTTGGGTGTTCAAAGTGTGCTTGTAGATAGCCATGTGCACTATAAATGTAGTCTTTACCTTAGGAGTAAGCTAGTATTGAAGATGAATTATCCCAATGGCATTGAATAATTCTTGTGCTAAGAATTTAGCTCTCAACCTTAATTATCAAGCATGTGGTAGTAGTAGAACATTGTTTTCTCACAAAGTCAACCACAAGAACCCAAGCTTCTTTATTTATTAGACCCACAACCCCAATGGTTGAGTTAGTCACATGAACGATGCACAACTCACCTCTCAAATAAATTGTTGCATAATCAACTTGGGAAGCTTGTTCTTTCCACCAAGTCAAGCAAAAAGAATCCTTGACATGCTCAAAAAGTTCCACGAAAAATAAAATGTTGCATAATCAACTTGGGAAGTTGGTTCTTTCCACCAAGTCAAGCAAAAAGAATCATTGGCATTCTCAACAAGTTCCAAGAAAAATAAAATGTTGCATACTCAACTTGGGAAATTGGTTCTTTCCACCAAGTCAAAAATAAGAATCATTGGCATGCTCAACAAGTTCCAGGGAAAAAGTTGAAGTGTGTGGGTGAAGAACATTTCTTTGCATCACAATACATTGTGAACATGTATGTTTAAGCTAATTTCAAAACAACCACAAAGTCCACTAGTAGGAAAAATGACTCTAGTTCACTAACCCATTTCATTACAAGGCTTTAGAAGTAAAACGAGTTCACTAACTATGTTTTAGCCTAATGAGATTCACCATGGGTGAAATCATTTATGCTTAATTGATTAAGGTTCATTTTTAAATTCAAATTATTTATAAATTAATATAAATTATTGAATGTATGTATTTAATCACCGTGTGTATTTATTAATTTATGAAGAAATTTGGTATTCATAATTTCATAAAAACATGCTATGGTTTATATTAAATTGCAAGTCTCAAGTGTATCTTCAGTCAAATTAAATATATATATTTGAAAAGTATTAAAAACATGTACATCTTCAAAAAAAATTCTAGGATGAAGTTTAATGTTTTTCATTAAGCCAAATATGAGAAAGATAATAATAATTAAAGTTGGCTTTTGCAAAACATTTAGAATAAACAACATAATAAATCCAATCATAATCCTATTTATTTCATATCAAATGAGGTGGTTGGATGACAATGATGATGGGTTAGATTAATTGTATGTACATAAAATCATTTATTAATAATATAAAATTATACTTTGAATTAACAATAAATAAAATATTAAAAATAATTCAATTTTTTAAAAAATAAATAAATGCCATGTTACAATTTTTAATTTGATTAATTTTTAGTGAATTTCTTTGTCTGTACCAACCCATCATCAATCACTAAGAGGTGTGGTCATTATATTTCTAATTTAATGAATTAGTGGTGATTTCACCTAAATGATTAATGAAATTCCTAATGAATTAAGTACACATCCCTACTAGTGGTCGCAAAGAAAAGTCTATCATCCTTGAGCAAACTTAGAGAGTCTTGCACTTATAATAATTAAGATAGGACACAAGACAAACCCAATGTAATGTTTCCACATCACAAAGGAACTCATAATTAATTCTTATGGTTTCAATGGTTACATTTTTTCCACCATTTCAACAACTAGAACTTTGTATTTGTTGAAGATTTTTTTTGGAGGGTGATAACATTGAGATGAAAAATTGATCAAACACATGCAAGATTCTATTTTGGAACATTTGTACCATCACATCTTTTTTTAACATTGTTTCAAGTGAGATGGTTCATGTCGTCCAAGCTCACTTCATTTCATGCTTAAGCCTAGGCTCAAAAGCATAGCTTATAACTTGAGTTGTTTTATTCATGTTTTGCCTATCATGGATAATTTCTCCATTATTTTACAAATTTGCTTTGGATTGGTCCATCTCTTAACCAGAGGCCTACCTCTTTATGTATTCAACCATTGACCCATTGCATATCCATGTGTTTATTATGATGTGACCATTGTAGCAAATATATCTAGAAATTATTATGCTCATGATGTCTTTGTAATGATTGGAACAAACTTTTTAGTTCAATTTGATTTAAGAGCAATTGCATGTTTTTATTTCTTCCACATTTTAGAAATCTAGATTGTGCATTGATAAGTTATCTCGTATAAAGATGGGGTGCACACCCTTGAAAGCATTGTCATTGTTGATCCACATTTGAATTTTTTTTTGTCCCACACAATTTCTACCCGTAGTTATACATATGTAGCCTAAATGAAGGAATGGAGTTACCAAGATTGGCATCAAGGAGATTAACTCCTCCCCCATATAGAGCAATAGAAATTTGAGAACATTTTGATTGTACACTCAAATATTTGACATGGTAAAAAGAGGCCTTAGTAATAATTAAGTCCATACCATGTCATTCTTTACATTTTGTTCCTCTTAAGTTTGTCCATTGGCATCATTTTTCAAGGAATAAAGTCTTGCATTATAATAATTATAATTAATAATAAGAATCACCTCACCTCACATAGTCAAGGTGGTGGTTTCATAACTTTAGAGGGGCAAATGGGGCTGTACAATGAAACATGGTTCATACAATTTGGATGAGCAAAAGTATGAACCGCGACTGGATATACAAATGTTAACTACTTGAGGTCATAAGTATGAACCACAATTTGTCCTGACTTTACTGAAAACTCTAGTATGTACAATCAAAGATGAGATCATACTTTTTTTCTTTTTTTTTTCCACCCCCCCTTGCAGACTACAAGTAAAAAGGAAGGAAAAAAAGGGGGGAAAAAAAAAAGGTGACAAAAAGAACTGCTTTAAAATGGTTGCCAAAAGACAAAGCACAAATTCCTAAGCATATCCTCCCTTGAGAGAAATGTCAACAGAATCTAGATAGCATATCCCCTGCAAACCCTTTCACACAAAGGCCAACAGAATGGTCGCTAGTCAGATTCCCTGAAAGCACAAAGGAATCTGTGATTTAGTATCTGCTGCTGAGGGATCCTGGATCGATCCCTCTCACAAGTGTCGTGCATGTGGTGTGGGCTCCCCACAAAGTGAGTGCATTGCCGGAGGAGTGGTCAGTCGTCAGTCGTCACTGATCAGTTGTGAAGAAATTAGTCAGGGAAAATGGTCCCAGAAGATACCAGCTGGATGCCTGGGCCATACGGGGGAATGTAGGCGTAAAGATGAGAGAGAGAGAGAGAGAGAGAGAGAGAGAGAGAGAGAGAGAGAGAATCACACACACACAGAGTGTGGCGAGTAGCATATGCTTTTAGAGGATAAGGGGTTGTGGATCAAAGGGTCGATCGGTCTTCTGTTGCGAAGAGAGTCATGGTTGAAAGGGAATGTACCCGTTTGCCAGATTCCTGCAGCAAGCTGCAAAGTTTGCGTGAAGTCGCGCGGGTATTGCGGGTGGGCATCATCTGCCACAACCAAGACGGTGGCGGGTTTGGAGATTTGAACAGATCAGATTACTGCTGCTTTTTTCTGCAAGTGTCTGCAAGTGCTTCCGGGATGCTCTCTAGGTATCTGCCTCTTTATAAGCTAGCAGTGCCTTCTGTAAATCAGCGGTTTAACCCATTCCTCTTCCCCCCCTCCGGCCTCCCCAATCCCTTTTGCAGGACAAGCTGCTGCTACTCCGGGCGGCTGCACACAACGGTACAGTTCAGATGCTTGATGTCTAGTACTATTTCTCCAAAACTCCGAGCTCTGATCTTATAGCCTGATCTGTCCTTTGAGTCTCTGCAACTTTTGGAGAGAACATAATATTCTTGTATCATATTTGAAGCTGTGATTAGAAATTCAACGAAGAATATTTTGTGTTAGAACTGGCACTCTCAATTGATTTGTTTTAATAAATTTCACCAGCTGCATGCTACACCTGATATTCACTAGACTACTGAATCTGCAGCTGAATGGTTTTAATCAATTTGAGACTCCAAGAGCTCAGCTAATTTGTGGTTCAGAATTGAGTTCGGAAACTGTGCACTCGAGTTCTTTCACGATCAACTGGTTGGTTTGAATGTAATTTATGTTTGTTGCTGCAGCAGGCCCGACGATGAAGAATACTATGGCACGCAGTAATTACATGGGTTGTGTTTTAGCTGGGCTCTTGGACGTGTTGTTGCTTTTGGCCGTGGCGGTGACTGACAGCTTGGGACTAGTAGACGCTGAGGGAAATTTTGGAAGGACGAGCGCGTACCGGCGGAAGCTGGCTGCGAGTGTAGACCTTCCTTACAACGATAGCTTGCTGCTTCCGCCACCAGGCGTGAATCCTCCCCAGCAGGTGCGTGCCCCAGACTTTGCAAATAAGAATTAATCTCACACCTACTTTCACTAATTGCTCATGACTCATGAGCAGTGGTTTAATTTTTATTTTATTTTCTTAATGCTAGAATTAGTACTGGGGATCCTCTCCACTGTAGCTGCTTGAGGAATTTGAAAAACAAAACCCTGGTCATGAGATAAGAAGAATTTCACTGATTTCCAATCTAATCCTGCTGTTATTTTGTTTAAGGAATTGGGGTCCATAGTAATACTCCATAACATGCTGCTGAAGAGTGTTGAAGAGAGAGAGAGAGAGAGAGAGTGAGGAATCTGAGAGAAGAAGCCTTCGCATAATTTAGCACCAGCAGCAGCGTCTCTAAAATTTCACAGCAGCTTGTCTGGGATCTTGTGAGGGTTTACAATTTTGTTTGGTGGATTTGGGGATTGGTTTGTCTTTCCAACAGGTGCACCTCACTCAAGGGGATTATTTGGGGAAGGCTGTGATTGTAACATGGATCACAGAACAAACTGCTGCTCCAATTGTATACTATGGCACCCAAAACGGCAGTTATGTTGACAGCCAGACCGGTAACACCACCCAATACACGTTCTATAACTACACTTCAGGATTCATCCATATCGTCACACTCTCTGACTTGGAGGTATGTGATCAACTCTTTGCATTAGTGGCACATATCATATTGATGCCAAATTACTATACATATATATATATAACTTCAAAATGGAACGAAACCATTACTGTATGAACTTCAGCTTTAGCTGTGAAATTGATCAACTGTTGTTTTTTCTCTCCCTTTCCTATCTGCAACAGTACAACACCAAGTATTACTACAAGCTTGGGGATGTGACTGTACGAGAATTCTTCTTCTTTACTCCACCAGCACCTGGACTAGATGTTCCCTATATTTTTGGTCTCATTGGTAAGCTTTCAAGGCTTCTTTCTTAATCTGCTGGTTGTAAGTTTGCTTTTTACCTTGAGAGCTAAACAATTTTGTGATTATTGGGTTGTTCTTTTTTGCATAGGAGAAGGGTCTATCTTTAAACCCTTCCAGAATTTTCATTTTCTTTGTCTTATCCCACCCTCAGGACAAGGGCACTTCACATCATGATGGAAGAGTCTTATGATAAACCCTTTTCCTACTTAAAATCATGTCGTATTTTGTTGACAGTCTGTTCGAGACCTTACAAAAACATGTAAGGTCCTAGACAGCCTAACAGGCATTATTTGCTGTCCTCCATATACACTCAGCAAAATATGACAGGATTTCAAGTATAGGAGAAGGATGTCTATAACTTGAGAACCTTCCAGGATTCGAGGTACCTGTCCCTGAGGTAATTATGCAGAGCAGAAGGTATTAGAAATCTTGGAAGGTCCTTAAGAGAGATCCTTTTTGAACTTTAACAAACCTGTCAGACCATGATGATCATACATCACATCCCGGGCTGGGACATTACAAAATACATTAACGTCTGGGGTGGCAGATTATGTCATTTTCTTGATCACATTATCACATAATCAAACACTCATAATAGTGACCAAAATCTCTGTTGAACATGAAATCTTTGAAACTTTTTTGAATCTGCCACCCTAGACCTCAATGTCATGGAATGGTGTCACTCCTACCCAATAATATGTTGGGTGCAACACCAAGCTCACCCTAATGGGCTAGCCTGGCACCTTACACAGCATAATGGGCAGGGGCTTGACTATTCCATAGTACGTAAAGGTCTTGTATTGTCAGGGAGTGGGAGCTTTACACTATATAATGTATTCTTGATATACATTAAGCAAAATCTGACACGGTTTTTTATGGGTCTCTGTTTATGACAGGGGATTTAGGTCAGACCTATGACTCTGCAACAACCTTGGCACACTATTTAGAAAGTCCAGGCCAAACTCTATTGAATGTGGGTGATCTCTCCTATGCGGATGACTACCCATTGGACTATCAAGTGCGATGGGACACTTGGTCACGCTTTATTGAACGCAGTGCTGCTTACCAGCCCTGGATCTGGACAGCAGGCAATCACGAACTTGAATTTTTACCTGCAGTGGTGAGTGTGGAATATAGTTGAGCAAATATTGGAATTGATGAAAAGAATATTCATTGTTGCTTGGTTTTTTTGTCACTGAGAAACAGAGAGTGTGGCTACTGCTGCTGCTGCAAGAAGTTTGCTGAAGAAGAAGAAGAAGAAGAAGAAGAAGAATTGGTTGTGATTACGTTATGGGGGAGCCTTGCAGGGTGAGATAACGCTCTTCAAGTCATTCACACATCGATTTCCAACTCCTTACACTGCATCAAACAGCACCGATCCAGTGTATTACTCCATCAAGCGTGGACCTGCTCACATCATTGTCCTTTCTTCCTATTCTGCATATGGTGAGCAGAATTTAATAGACCCAAGTCCAAATTCATAAGAGGTACTTGGTGATCAATAGTTTACCATAATACCCTTTTAGGTTCAGCAGTAAAAATGATCAACACAAACATTTTGGAAACTCTCGAAAGATCCCACACTTATTTCCAAGTAGTCAACAATGTGATAATCAATAATGCGGTTGCGGTTACTTGTGGGTGGTGGTTTTTTATCATGTGCCATCGTCTCCTGCAACAACAGGGAAGTATGACCCACAACAAGTGTTCCTGCTAAATGAGTTGGCCTCAGTGAATCGTACCCTCACACCATGGCTCATTGTGCTAATTCATTCACCATGGTACAACTCCAATACATATCATTACCTGGAGGGTGAAACCGTGCGTGTTGAGTTTGAGGCATTCCTTAATGAATATCAGGTTGATGTCGTCTTTTCTGGCCATGTGCATGCATACGAGCGCACTGTGAGTCTTGCCATTTCCCCTCTCATTTTCATTGTGTTTTGAAGAGTGTTATACTGAATAGCAAGCTTGATGTTATTTTTCACACAAATGGAGGAATCCATTGCAAGAAAAACCAGAAAACAACCACCCCAGGGGGATTCCCAACCCTGGAGAAGCAGACCCAAACAACTACCACTGCACATTACCAACAGTGGGTGGTTGGTAGCAACACTTGGATTTTCTGCCATCTCTAGCTCACAAATAGCTTGATGAGGTCAACAACTTTTGTTAAACAGCTTAAACACCTTTCTGACTAGGGTGGTTCCTGATGAGACTTTGTGTGTGCTGCTGCCATTCTAATCTTCCATAGTCTATGGAGTTGTCCCACAGAACATCTTGCCACTTGACCACATTAAAGATTAAATCATCTCTCTCAATCCATGTGAACCAAAAAGCTATACCTCACAACAGGGACCACAAAAGACTGAATTTCCTCAGGCTGTTAGGCAATCTCTTGTTGAACACGCACTGCTCTAAGCTCAGAGCCTTAAGCAGGCTGCCTAGCATAGCTTGATTTTGAAAATCTCAGCTGGGTATCACAAGTGTTGGTCTGGTATCAACTTTTGAACATACCGGGGTAGTCCTGGTATTGGGTCTAACACTAATTTTCGCTGGTATGAGGCAATATAAACCTGGCATTACTGCAGGTCCCTACAGGGCTGGTATTGTCTTAGATCATACCAGCCTTGTAGAGTCCTTGCTACCTGGCGCAAGCCTATATACAACAACCCAACACTGGTTATTAGCTATTTCCTTTCCTCATTGAGATGTAAAACAGCAAGTGCAAGAGCCCATCTAAAACTTTTGAAAGAACTTCCACATGAGTCAGAGCTGTCAAATTGAAAGAATCCTCCCCTAACTGTGTACTCTAGTAGCACCCAGTTTAGGACCTCTTTTCATCCTCACTTGGCCATTTCACCCCTACTTTCCTTAAAATTGTCCAATTTGGGACCTAAAGTTCAAAAGTAGGAATGAGCTCTCAAAAGTTCTGATCCTGGTTTAGTTTGCCTATGCCTAGTTACCTTGTACCTAACTAAGGGGTCTATTTACCTAGGGTACTACCTACTCACCTATCTAGGTTACAAACTTACATACCCGCCTAAGCTACTTGCCTACTTACCCACCTACCTAGTGCACCTACTTACTTACCTAAGTTACCTATCCAACTATCTAGGTTACCTACCTACCCATCACCTAAGCTACCTACCTACATACCTACCCACTTTACATACCTACTCATCTACCTAGACTGTCTACATACTTATTATCCAACTACCTATCTTGACTAGTCTTCACACAAAGGTTACAAACACAGACTAGGGCTCAAACTAAAACTAAAACTTGTTTGACCCCAAGTTGATGAAGTTGGGACAGTTTGGTCCCCAATCTTTTTTGCAGTTCAAAGGTGGTGCATTCCACCACCAGTTTTGGCCAAACTGGCCATGTAGGTTCCCAGTTTGTACTATTTTATGGAGATCTCAAATGCCTCCTGCTTCTTAGATGGTGGGGTGGGTTGTAATGTGTGTTTGCAGCACTGTTGTCCCATTTTCTTTGGACGTGACCCATCTCTCAGGACTTTGAACCTGTGTAATTCTTACTATTCGGGTGGTTGTTGTTGTTGTTGTTGCAGTATCCAGTCTCAAATATCCGCTACAACATCACCAATGGATTGTGTACTCCCCTGTTGAACAACTCAGCACCTACCTACATTGTGATCGGTGATGGTGGCAATATTGAAGGCATTGCTGGAGTGTAAGCTTCTCTTCTATAACTCAGCACAAGGGGGTTTCTCAATTTCTTGCACAAAACAAGCGTCAGTATGTCACCCTGCAAAAGAAAATTGGATGAAGAAAAGTCATAATATGCTGGCTTGGCTCAGCAAAATGGTTTTGGCCCAGCATTTTTTCACAACATGCAGTTGCTGGTAAAAGGCACAACAAAGCCTAACACCTGCTGTTGATTGGCTAGATAGTTTGATTGGTCCAGTTTTAGTTCTATGGGTAGGGTTGGAAAAAAAGTAAATGACTAAATTGGATGCAAGAAATATTAATGCCCGGCCACATACTAAGCACCCCTAGAGATGCTCTAAAAACTGAAATTAGCCTCCAAACTCACTGAAACAACCACCATTTGCACTAGTCCATGCACAACTGAAATCTGATCTGGGCTGGGTGTAACTTAATTATATAGAGCTAAACATTAACTCTTGGAAATCTGCCTGCCTGCCTGCCTTTCACAGCTTTACAGAACCTCAACCCAACTACTCGGCATACCGTGAAGCCAGCTTTGGTCATGGACTATTTCAAATTTACAATCATACACATGCCGAATGGACATGGCACCGCAATCAAGATGGTGAGGCTGTAGTTGCTGATTCTGCCATTCTCCACAACAAGGTGTGGTACAAAGGAGGGTAGGTGGGGTAACCCCCCATTGTCACTTGTGCCTGAGAGATGTAAGATTCCAGAACTACAACTCTTTGTGTATCTTATGAAAGTTCATCTAGGGTGACTGCAATTTGCACATATGAAGTTCTATCTTTGAAAATCATGGGGTTTAATTTTGAACTCAATGATTTTAAGGCCAGTTGTTTCCTTGAAGCATGCGAGAGAAGCTTTGAATGAATCATCCTTCTCTTTTGTTATGGTTTGTGGGTAATTTTCTGAATGTTCTTGAAGTTGAAGAGTATGTATTCTAATAAGTGATGTCCACAAGAACTCTTCCCAGTTTCTGGTTCCAACCAATGGTTTTGTAATGTCACTGACATGGCAATCATCCATAAGATAAAATAAGCAAATATGGCTTCAAGCAAAGATTGAGGGTTTTACAAAAAGAAAAGCCATCCTTCTATATCTCTAAGTGTGGCCTGTCCTGCTGGCCAAGTGTGAACAGGACCCTAAGGATCGAGCACAATTGTGAAAAAACTATTTTACATTTTAAATTAAAAAATTAATTTCCAGTCATGGAAGTTACTCAAAATTTAATATCTCCCCTCACCCTTAGGTCTAAAGGTTACAAAATCACCTCCAAAGAAATCCCAATCATTGATGGCTTTTACCAAGAGCTTTTACCTGATTTTTCCTAAAAACATTTGTTTTGATTTGGTCGAATTTTCTTTGACAAAATTGTTCAATACTCTTGCACCATACCATAGGAATGAACTTTACCAAAGCACCTTGGTGCACCCCTACTCATTGATAGCTTTCCAATCATACCAAGAGCATGGAGTGGGGTGGGAAGGGGGTGGGAAGGGGGTGGGACTTTGGTTTGGGAAATCTTAATGTGGCAAACAAAAGAAACAAACTACCTTCCTTAATAAATAAATTTGCTACCTTATGTAAAACATTCCACATTTTGCGGTAGTGCAAATGAAGGGCACCTTATAACACATAATTCATTGTTGG
>Ga0209208_10011135_pt1 | contig 11557 bp, 8 predicted proteins | sample S1TSphfallax_3_FD_187694 | JGI IMG/M metagenome (GOLD analysis project Ga0209208, IMG submission 187694) | Host-associated microbial communities from peat moss isolated from Minnesota, USA - S1T2_Fd - Sphagnum fallax MG (SPAdes) (version 2) | ecosystem: Host-associated > Plants > Peat moss >...
TTTTCTCGAAAGGATAACATTCTAGACCCCCCCCCCCTTCAATGTTTTTTTTATAGCAATTTATTTCTTGAAGCAATAGTTTATTTTGTGGAACTTTTGTGTGAATTTGCATCTTCTTGCAAAATCAAATTTGGTTTGTGGAACGGCAAGAAATCGATGTGTTGATTTTGCCTAAATTACATTTTATGCAATTCTTTTCAAGGGTCAGCATTTTGGATTCCCCCCATTTTTTTCATACGTTGTTGCCTACAACCTACTTCTTGTTTTTATTGTATGTTAGAGCTTAGTATTGTGAATTAACATTGTCTTACAATATCAAATTTTGTTTATGCAATGTGTTAGAATTGGAAGGATTTAGATGTGTTGATTCTTCTAAAGTTGTGTTTTGTGCACCTTGAAAGGTTAACATTCTAGACCCCCCCCCCTCATCCACCCCCAATGTCATATCTTGCAACCTATTTTATAATTTTGCAAGTGTAAAAATCCATTGATCCTATCCCCAATACTGGTTGTAACCAAATTGTGATGCATTTTTGCCAAATACCTTGAAGTTCTTTATAAAAAAAATTGTTATGGCAAAACACACAAGGTGAATGAACAAGAAGTTAAAATACATGAGCTCCTAAATACTAGTGATATTGATTACCTATAGGGCATGTTCAAGTTCACAATGAAGTCAAATGCAACATCTTGTATGGTTCCTCCTTTTGACATTAATTTTTTAACTTGCACATGGCGCATTGTGACAAGATTTCAAATATTGGTTTTTAGCTCCCCTATATATGTGAACTTGGTTGAACTAGCCATGTTGTAGATAATAGGTATTGTGGAGGATGAGAAATGCTTCTCAACTTCAACTTTTATGAAATCAAAGCTTTGTAATAGGCTCATTACTAATGTGCATGTTTGAACAACAATTCTAAACATTGGAGAATTTTCCTTATGTTAAATATATTAAGCAATGGAGAGTAGTATGATTCAAATATTTCTATGATGGTTAGGTTGCAAGGTGTTTTGTTGGAATTATTGCCTTTGTTTGTGCTCAAGGTAGAATATTTTTGATTTTTTGTTGTGTTTTTTGTTTGTCAATGACTATTTTGCAAGCCAAAAACTTTTCTAGACTCCAATTGCAATGGATTCTCTTTTTGCATTTCTTTTGAAGTTATAATTGTTGGTTGATTGGAGATGATTGCTTGTGCTGGAAAGGCCAATTTTAAGGGTTCAATTCCTTTGTAAGTGCTTGTGTTTACTACAATTGTTGCAAACTTCTTATGTACTTCATACGCACTTCAAATTCATAATGATTAATCTTCTAGGTCACTTTTGTTTTCGTAGCTTCTTTTAGTGTTTCTTTTTTTATTCCAATGATTATATATCCTCTATAAAAAAAAATTACACATATTGCATCAAATAGTTGCCAGATTTTGACAAGAGCATTTTGCATATCACCATAAAAACTCCAAATGGAATTAATGAATAGCCCAAAATCTCCATATTCATTTCAATGATAGCCTGCTCTTTTAGCCCACAGATTTTGAGGAGGGCTCAAAAACAATTGAAATGGCAGCCAGTTTGATATAAAGGATGTGCTAGTGGATAGCATGAATGCTTAGACTATTTAACATTCCTATTTAAATTTCTAGCCAAATCTGGCTAAATCTTCTTACGGCTGATCACCACTTTAGCTACATCACAAAATTGACAAAAAAAAGAACACTTTGGTGGTCAGAGGTTAATGTCGTGTGTGTGTGTGAGAGGAGGCACGAGTAGTCAAGGGACCCAAGTGTATGCAATTAAACAATCGGTTCAGGTGATGAGTACTTCATCAAGTTTTACATGATGCAAGAGGTAAATGCAGAGATAGCATCATAGCAGTGAAGAATCCGACATAATTAAAAGGTTTTTAGTCAACTGAGCTGATGACAAATCTTCATGAGATTTTTATCTTTCCTCTTCTGTTTTTCCAACACAACCAGAGCAACCCAACTTACTAAGTTACAACTTACAACTTTAAACTCGAAGCATTGCATTGGGTTTGTATAGATTTGAAGGAAGTCTTTTGGTTCCTATTGAATTATTAGATCCTGTTTGTAAATTTGAAAAATTTATTGGAAAAGGAATTGTATATCAAGTGTATACCTGTCTTGTAGCTAGCTAGCTATAGGCATTAGCTATGTATCAACAACCATCTCGACATGTATTTGTACACCAAGCTAGTAGTCACCAAGTGCATTACCTACCAAGCTAATAACCACTTTCATTCCCTACCTACTTGCCTATAGTACTTGGGTACTTTAGCCATTTACATAATAAAGAGAGTTAACTAGGCAATGTGATGTGGAAGTAGGAGAGAGTTTACGATTATAGCGTACTACTGGAACCTTGGGAACTCTGTTGTCGTTCATCTGCAACTGGGTCATTCATGACGGGTTTCCAATGGATGGTGCACTGGTGGGTGGCTAGGTCACATAATCGAGAGTGATTATGATGCTCATGAGAATTGATGTGCAGAAGAACGAACGCCCAAAGTGAACCCGCACCCACCAGCACACCATGAAGGACGAATGGGGTAAGTGATCAGGAAACATTTTTCTGTTGGGTTCCAGTTCACTAGCTAACCATGGTGGTCACCTTAGTTGCTTCTTTTCTTTTCTTTTTCCTACCTACCTACTAACAACTCACAAGCAGGTAGGTATGTAGGTAGGTAGGTAGGTAGGTAAGTAAGTAGGTAATAAAAACAGCCCGTACCTATGTATAAACCATCTACTTGGTAAGTAGTTACCTATTTTTGTACCTATCTAACCTATATATGAGACCTATTTTGTACAGTATTGGGTTACCAAGGTGAAACCAAATATTAACTCAGTTGAGCTTCATCCACAACTGAGTAATAACAGGCATCCAGTGGATGGTGCGGTGGTGGGTGCTGGTTCATTGGCCCGGAGGAACTACTACTACTACTACTAGTATTATCTGTTATCATGCCTTCATGTGTGTTGGAGAGCCCGACACTTTTGTCTACAATTTGAACATGCACATGCAACATATGTGTGTTGTTGGGGTACCAATTTTGGTGACCAACACATGATGTTGTAGTGTACTTTGTTAGTTCATGGTGATTGATACAGTTCACAGCAGCAGCAACAGCAGCAGGGATGTGATGCTCAATAGAGCGCGCAGCTGATGGATGATGGACGATTCGTGCCCCAAGTTGTCCATCAATCAAATAATTACTTTGATATTTGCTTTTGATTATTGCTTCTAGTAGAAGTTATACAAACAATTAAAGAATTTTGGTGGCATTTGACAATTGGGGAATGAATGAACAAAATGTGTACACACACAACATAATATTTCGCAAGAGCAAAATATTTCACAAGGTTTGATTAGTTGTTATAATAGCTCTTGTTCTCCCTTTTAATCAAACTAATTCTCATGCTAAAATGACTCTTCGAAAGGGGTGCTGATTACTATTTGCACCTAATCCAGCAACCCTTGCTGATTTTAGAAGATGAGCTAACAGATGTTCATTCTAGGGAGTGGGTAATGGCCAATTCTAGCTCCTAGCTCATCTTTAGCTGAGCCCAATATAGCCTTGCCTTGGTTGGGCTCAGCTACAAGCTCATTAGGAGCAGTTGATGATGAGAGAGTATAGGTAAAGTAGTCTCTGTAATCTTTCTTTGCATTCTTCTTCTTTTCATTACCCTACTACTTTCATGACTTGGGGTTCACATCTGCACAACCATATATAATATTGAAAAATAATTATCTTGGTTAATAATAACATGCTTTTCATTTGCACTGATTTTCACCAGCTAAGTAATTATTTCTTTTGAAAGAGGTGGAATTTTGTTTCAAAGTTTTTCTTTGCTGAAATTGAACTATATTTTTTTTAATTTTTTCTTTTGTTGAAACTGAATGAGCTGCAAACTAGTGTAAAGTTCACAGCTGCACTAAAGAAGATAAGTATGATGGAACTTGGGGTTCAATGTTTGTTGGTGACTGCAATTGTTTGGGTTGTGACAAAAAAGTCTTAATCAATTCAGGTACATGATTGGTTCCTCGATGTGAAGGGAACATGCCTTTTTTTCATCACTGATTGTGCCTTCATAGATGATGAGACAACTCTCATTCCAAAGATCCACAATGAGGCTTGTTCATCAAACTTTCAACAAGAACTAGAATCTCAGGACCTCTGTCTCTTGCACATCAATGGAACTCAAGGATGGGTAGTATCATCTACACTTGACTGTCTCAAAGACAATAATAGGTTGCAAAAGAGACTTAAAACCACAATTTTTTTGCCAGAGTGAACCATCCATTAATACAAAACAGCAGGTTTCGGGATGAATCTTTGTGAAAATTAAACCCATTGGATCAATTGCCATTTCTCCACCTCTTTTCAAATTGTCACCACCATGATTTCGATTTTGATATCTTCCAAATTCTTGAGGGCAAGCTTGCATCTCCGATTTTGTATCTCTCCAATTTGTTGCTCAAATCGCATATCTTTTGGTTTAATAAGTTAGTTTGTTGTTGAGTTTGGAGTATTCATTTTTCTTAATGCCAACGGACATTAATGTGGGTGTACTTGCCTTCCATGTCATTGTTGTTTGATGTTTTCTAATGTGCTTTTGTTGTTAACCTTAAGGCAAGTTTGAAAGTTGATCTTTGTGATTATGTGCACCTCTAGGCTACAAAATCCAAGTGTTGTTTGATTTGTAGTTCTATGTACTTAGTACCCATATCTTAACTTTTTGGGGCAATCTTGTGGTTAGTGGTTTTAGATTTCACAATTTTCTAGAACATGGATGCTCTATGAACCCACCATGACCATTATCTTGAGAGTTGGCTGCTCCAACAACTCCTCTTGGTTTAAAGAACTTGAAGCCTAGGTACAATCTCAAAGGATTAGACTTAAAAATTGTTTCACAAAAAATCCTTCATTTATAACCTTAAAAGGTAAATAGAATATAACAATGTAGCTTGGTGACTAAATTCATTTTTTTGCATGTCGAATGCCATAAGGCAATATTTACATACCTTTGTTGGACGAGGCATTTTTTGAGCTTCTTTAAGTTGAAAATGTGGAGCAATTGGCACAATGCAATAAAGCAACAAACTATGCCATGACCACAATCCTTATACAAGGATGTGGATCAATCAAGTAGCAATTAACCGACTATGCCATCACTTATTTGAGTGGTTGAAGTTCATTGAATTGTTAATGGCCATGGGTTTGGGGTAGTGTAGAAAATAAATGATGTTTTTCAACTCTTAGCTTCTTGAACTATAACAAATTGAAAAACAAATTGACAAGTAACATAGATCATGTTATGCACATGTATGTACAAATTTCTTATAAAATAGTAACATTTCCTTGTGTTGTAATAGAGATCCTAAGAGTTTTCTTTAAACCCTTACCTTTGTCCTTTAATGTTGCTCTTCGTGTATTTGCAAAAGAATTTACGTGTCTCTTGTCCTCATTGCTTTGGGATTTGCTTGTGTGATTGTCTATGTTTCCAATTCAATGTGTGGCTCAATCATGTTTTGTGTTTGAAGTTTAAACTTTGATGAAGTTGTCGAATATTTGTATTTGCATGTCTATCATCTTCTACAATGTGTTTGAAGTATGCTTGAAGTTTGATGAGGTTGCTAACTTATGTTTATATTGGCAAGTCTATCATCTTCTACAATGTGTCTCAAGTATGCTTGAAGTTTGAAATCTGATGAGGTTGTTAACTTCTGTTTGTATTGGCAAGTCTGTCATCTACTACAATGGGCAAGGTCATTTCTGGCTTGCAGTTGATTCCCCTTGTTGAGACGTGTAATTAAATGTAGATTTTGCTTGTCATGTATTTGCTAAATTTTGGTCTTGTGTTTCATGATGGGTTTCATTTTCTTGATTGCAATTTCTTTGTGATTGCATTTTAATTTAACATTGCCAACACATGAATGGCAATTGGGATGCTACCAACAATTCAAAATTGTACCCCATTTTTAAAAATCCCCTTGACTTGTATAGCCACTTGGGCACCTCACAAAACAGAAGAACTGCTCAGAATATTGAAGATCCCACCATGGAAGAGAAGAGCCCGCTTCAAGAAGGAAATAACCCCCTCCCTTAGGTGACAGCAAATTGCAGCATATAACATGTCCTTTGAATACCTACACTAGGAAATTTTCCAGACATGAGATTTCCACACATACCCATCACATTCAATCACATCTGATAACGTCAGCCCTTGCCCACAATGTTATCAGCACAAGCTTCACATACAGGCATCTATTAAATTGTATACTGTTTGCTCTTATAACTTGTTGATATATATCTCTACAAGTACACATGATCCTCAATGACAGTGTCAATTCGGAGTTCTTGTTGCAGCACCCTTTCTCTTAACTCTAAACCAGAAACCCATCAACAATATTGCTACAAGTATTATCACCGGTGTATTTGAGATTGTCCAGGTGAATCAGTTTGTCGGTGTTGTACATGGACAATCACACCATTTTTGGGACGGACTATCATTCCAAATTGGAGGGCAAGAGGATGTTCCATGAGAGGTGACCGGCGCAACCTGAAATGTCGATAGATTTGGATGAGAGCCATCTTTGCCTCCATCATAGCAAATTTGTATCCAATACATGTTCTTGGCCCTATGCCAAATGGGAAGTAAGAATATGGGGGTCGGTTTCTGTTCTCTTCTGAATCTGGATCAAACCGCTCAGGTCTGAATTCTTCGGGTTCTGGAAAGTTTTTTGGGTCTTTGAAAATCGCAATCATGGCCATCCAAATTGCTGTCCCCTGCAAAATCAAATCAAAGTGATTATATTTTTAAATTGCACAACAGAATCACAACCTACTTTCAGAAAGAGCTTTGATGAATTTTCGTTGTTGTGATTAGCCTAATCCTCACTTTCTAATTAAATTCCAAGAAGTTGCAAAGATCACTATCTGAAGCAAGTAGATAAAACCATCAATCTATAAAAATGCATGCAATAGAGTTCAATGTCTGGAAGGTGGCTTTTTACCTTTGGAAGAAGATAACCTCCAATCTCCAACTGCTCTGATAGTTCCCGAGCAACTACTGGAGTGGTTGTGAACATTCGCATTGTCTCTTTCAACACCTGAGTTTTCCAGAGGATGTGCAAATTTTCCAATCAGGTATGTGTGTGCTATGCTTGTCTTTGGGGCACTGGGCCAAAGACCCAGCCCATGAGCTACTGGCAGTTTTCCTCTGATCTAAAACTGGGTTCATGACAATGCAAGCCAACGCTATGGATGCCCTATGTGAGAAGGAGTTCAACCCACCAGCATCAACTTCAACTACAGATTGATTTTCACATTCACAAGCAAATCCATTAACCTTAAATTGCTAGAACAGCTTGAAGGGAGGAGAGAAGGATTAAATACTTACTTGCTCAACATATGGAAACTTTTTGTCAAGATCTTCCAAACTGACCTTGGAATCAATGGGGCCATAAGCATCGATTTCTTGCAACAGTTTCTCTTCCACCCTTTCAGATCCAGAGATGTTATAAATTGCAAAAGAGAGAGTGGTTGCAGTGGTTTCTGAGCCTGCCAGAAGAAGCTCATAGGTTAACCCACTGACAAAGTTGTCTTGGAGGAGGTTTCTTGATGCGGCATTTGCCTGGCATGCAGTTAAGAGAAGAGAAAGGGCATCAATCCTTGTGATCTTGTGATGATGATCATCATCAACTTCTTGTTTCCGCCTCGCCTGCAAATTGTTCAATCTCTCTACTAACTTCCTGTTACTTGTCTCTTGTACCCAGTCAGCTGTTCCTGGAATTTTGGTCAGAAAAAACCGCAATGGGTGTTGCAAAATAGGGTATAAGATTCCCGCAATTGTGCTTGCTGGTGCCCCTGAATCCATCCGCAAAGCATCAAGTGATTTCACAGCTTGGTTCACAAGCTCTTGATCCGGGTTAACAACAGCGCCTGGAGTTGGAGTTACAGCTGCTGCAGGATCATGATATCCACCATGTTTTAAATGGGAAATTTTGTCATCCTCCAAGAGATTGAAACGGGTGCCAAAAGCAGATTCTCCAATAACATCAAGTGCAAATTTGTGAAGAAGATCAGAGATGTTTACATCTTTGTCCCTGTTGCAACAGCAGCTCAGATTCTTTGTCAAGTTGTTGAGTATTCGTGCCAACAGAGGAAGAAATGACTCCATTTGCTCTGAATGGAAGAGTGGCAACAATATGTTTCGCATTCCTGTCCATTGTGAATCCCTGACCAAAAAAACCCATTGCATAAGTTCAAGGTTTGTGAGAGAAAGTTCAAGACTTCAAACCCACAAAATCAAACCACAAGATGCAGGTGGGTTTGTGAGAAAGACTTCAAACCACATTCAAGCTCCATGATTTGAGCAATCCAGCCATGTCCAAATTGTTGGTTGTACAGGGGGCAAATGCAACTGTTGAAGGCATGGTAGATCCTGGAAATCAAAAACTAAGTAAAGAAGAAGAAGTAGAAGGAAGAGAACAAGAACAACAAGAACAATGAGAACAAGGACAAAAAGAAGAAGGTGTGCAGGGGAGAGATGGGGGCAGGTGCTAGACTACTCACTTGGAGAAGAAAAGGCCATCCTTATGTACTTGTGCACATTCAATGAAAGCCGGAATACTGCGATTAGATGCAACCTTGAAGTGCTTAATCCCCAACTGTCGACAAAGCTCACCATCAGCAAGAATCACAAGTGGTTGTCGCCCAACATGGAACCTGCATGATCATTCCCCCTCTCCGTCCACCTCCCTCTTTCAGAGAAGTTCTCAAGAAGCTCAAGATCATCACATGGGATGCAAACTCAGTCTCTTCATCATGGATCTACTACCCAGGTTTCTTCATCATGTTCCAAGAAGCTTAGAAAAGTCCCTGAGTGTTTCTGAGCACCAGAGTGATTAGTGCTCATCTGACCCTAAATCCAAGTTCTTCAGATTCTTGCACTCTGGTGCCAATTGTAGACAACAAGTGAGAAACCCTAAGTGAGAGAGAGAGATGTCCAACAAGAGAGGAAAGAAAAACACACATACATACACACCCATAGACACACATGGGCATGTGACTGTGCACCTGTAGATTGGACCATATTCCTGAGCAAGGCGTACAAACACCTGAGCTTGCTCCTTGACCATCAAAGGCAGATGTCCAATTCCCCACAAGTATGGTGGGCATGGCACATGCCGCAGTTTCCATGTTGGGTACAACAAGTACACAAGATTCACCAAAATGAAAAGGCTGAATCCCACCACCCCACATAAGCACCACCACCACCACAATGCTCCCCCACCTCCTCCTCCTCCACCATCCATGATGGTCTGTATGTATGTGAAATCTCTGTGTGTGTGCAATGTGTATCTGCAGCAGAGAGTTTCTCACATTGTTGGACCCTCCTTCATCATGTCTGGAGAAATCCTACAAGTCAAGAACAACAGAAACCCTAACCACCCATCTCCTCCTCCTCCTCCCACCATCCATGATGGTCTGTATGTATGTGAAATATGTGTGTGTGTGTGCACTGTGTATCTGCAGCAGAGAGTTTCTCACATTGTTGGACCCTGCTTCATCATCTGGAGAAATCCTACACGTCAAGAACAACAGAAACCCTAAGCACCCATGGCTGTATTTCTGCAACTGTAGCAATTTTCTGAAAAAGAACACAAAAAAAAAAAAAAAAAAAAAAAAAAAACAAAAAAAAAAAAAAAAAAAAAAAAAACAACAACAACAACAACAACGAAGTTTGACAATAGTGTACTGCACCTGCGGATCCCAAACTCGGACTGGAACCCTTCTTCTTGTAATGAGACAAGAAGAAGAATGTGAGGCAATAGATGTAAAGCTTGCGAAAGCAGTAGCCATAGGGAGTAACTGTGGAAAGAGAAGAAGCAGAAGACGAAGAATCACTGTAGAAGACGGAGGTCGATTGGTGATCTCAAATCCCATCCAATGCTCCACGAAAACTGGGCTTAGCACATGCCTGCAAACCGAAAATGGAGTGTGGAACTCCAAGCAAGCTGCTGCTTCTCCGGTTATTTGTGTTTTTTTTATAGAAGATATCTTGCACAGAATCTGGAGGCAATCGATCCCACGTCTGGGGTCTACAGTACTGCCGCAGCTGCAGCGATTCTAAATTGGGTTTTCCTCGATTGACCCATGCATGAATACATGCAGCGCAGCGAGCTGCTTCAACGTCGTGGCACAAAAGAAAGACAGGTGAACCTTAAACCCCAAACCCTCCTATATGCAGTAGTGATGATCTTGCGAAACTACAACTCTACCAGTCAAGCATTGATCCAATGCAAGAGCTCTGAGTCGAACTGCGACTCACCAGAAAGTGATATCATGAGTACCTATTTTAAGAGTTCTTAACATTGATTAGTTACATATTTTTGACAGCTCAGTTAGAGCATCTCCACCGGTGCTCGGTATATCACTCTGGATAATAAAATTAAATGTCTAAGTTTAGCTGTGTTTTTTCTGGGCAACCTCACCAATAAAAAAACTGTAACAGGAACTGCATATATGTGGGGACTACTAATAGCAAATCACCTGTACCAATCATTATGATCGACCAATCAGAAATCCTGAGCTGCTGCAGTTAGGTCCAATTGATTACACTCTTTGTTGGAGGTGCACACCTGTGTCGCGCCTTTTACCAGCCACGGCCAGCTGTACGAATTTGGTGCAGAAAAAGCAATTTCCTGAGCAAACGGGCACATTTTGACTTTTTCGCACTAAATTTTACTGTCCGGAGTCACATACTGAGCACCGTTGGAGATGCTCTCGAATAGAAAGCAACCTATCCATGCAGCAAGAAACAATCCCCCCATGTCAATGGCTTTCTTTCCATCACGCTCTTGTGATTCCTTGTGATTACAGCAGTAGCTTAATGGAAAGAGACCCTTTAGAGGCACTTCAAATGATAGTGCAAGGTCCAAGGGTCTAATGAAATAGAGCAATCCCATTGGATGAGAGTCATAAATCAAACCCACGGCCTTTAGATGAGAGTCCAAGACCAAAAAGTGCGAATTGAGGCTTAAACCTACATGGCACCATTTGGGAGGGAAAATCAATCTTTGGGATTCAATCTATATGTCCCATAGGTTGCAAGTTCAATGCTCCAAGATTTAGACAAATAACACGAAAATGTTTATTTCTTTCTTTCTTTCAACCAAACCTTTCGAAAATTATTTTCTATTGATTGAACATCAATCACAAATATGATATAATATTCTTAATGCCAAAATCAATCAACACTGGTAAAGAACCAAGGAATTCCCTTGATAGGAGAGTCAAGCCTAAAGAATGTTATGGCACCCTTGGAAAGGTGATTGAATTCGTTTTTTATGTTGGAAATTCCCTTGGGTTGGTATCTTACATGCTATAATTGCCTCTTTGCCCTAGGGTTGTGCCATACAATCTTCCTAAAATGACAATGAAATATTTCTAGAGGTTTTTATGTTTGGGAGAATTGGTTTTACCTTTGCCCATCTTTTTTTTTTTTTTTTTTTTTTTTTTTTTTTTTTTTTT
>Ga0209208_10011136_pt1 | contig 11557 bp, 7 predicted proteins | sample S1TSphfallax_3_FD_187694 | JGI IMG/M metagenome (GOLD analysis project Ga0209208, IMG submission 187694) | Host-associated microbial communities from peat moss isolated from Minnesota, USA - S1T2_Fd - Sphagnum fallax MG (SPAdes) (version 2) | ecosystem: Host-associated > Plants > Peat moss >...
TCGACAGTGTTAACAATATTAAGTAGGTAGGTAGGTAGGTACGTGGGTACCAGTGTGGGGGGCAGGTACCAGAAAAAATCTCCAACCCCCGTCGGGTATCAACCCGGGTATACATAATTAGAACCGGTGGATGTGAACTTCTCAAAGATCCGCCCCCACCTTACATTAATCTATGTTAACATACCCCACCCCTGCCTCATACCCATCATCGGGATATAATCTTTATATATACCCATACTCGACCCGTGAAGTAAATAAAGGAAAAGGTATTTGCCAAATACTCAAGTACCTTTGTAGGCGTACCTTTGTAGGCATATACCTAGTAGCAATGATATACTTTAGAGTTAGGGTTTTTTTAAGTTGTTTTGTACTTTATGTTTAAGGTTAGGTTAATTTTGTGTTTCATTTTGCATTTCCATGTTCGTTTGTGGTTTGTCAAATCTTGTATCTCATCACTTTCAACAAGCGCTTTTGCAATTTGGTGCTTTGAATGTTGCATAGTGGACATTGCGGCACCATCTTGTTGATTGCCCAAGGTCTTGCAATCATCAATGTGAGTTTATGAGTTTCCTAGTGGTAAAAAACAAAAGTTATGGAACTAATAATCGACAATGTCAAAGATGGTAAGCTTTTCAACCTTCTTACTTACATTTTATAAAGCTTGTGGGATTAATGTAGAGAGTCCCTATGTGTTGTGAAAGAGCAATCTTCGACTTGCTTTTGTTGTGAAAAAGTGATCTTCGACTTCTTTCAAATCTACGTTGGTTGGTTTTGGTTTGATGTTTTGTCATTTCATCTTGGTTTTTGGGTATCTATTAGGGTTATAGTGTGTGCAACGTGCATAATTCACATTTTGTGCTTCACGCTCCATCTATTGCGATCATGAAAGAGCTTGATGATCCTCTTCAAAGTTGTCAATTCTACATTAGTTCTGGGTTTTGGTTTTTGGGTTGTCAATTTTTCGCACTTTTATGTTTGGTTTCTAGGTTTCTACATTACCTAGTTCCAGTTTGTTTGAATTAGTTGCAATTGCATTTCTTTCCTTAGCTAGTATTCATGGCTTCTTCAAGTCAACCTTTCTTGAACACTTAGGATTTCAATCTTAATGTAAACACTCTAGTTTTTACAGGGTATGATAGTAACATGAATGTTGAAGTGTTTTTAGAAGAAAACGGAACACTAAAAACTCCTAAGAATGTTGTTCTGAGGAATGTTGTTGAGGATGATGTTGAAAATGCTCCTAGTGATGATGCATACATATCAAAACTACATTTGACAAATTTGGAGAAATAGCATGCAATTTGGAAGCCTTACAATCGCAATTCAGTAATGTGGGTTTTTTTTAAAATTAACAATAACAAGCCCATAGACCTTTTTTAGAACCAAATAATGCAATGCATAATATGCCATAGCAATGTTGTTGGTCCTAAAATTTTGGCATTGCACACTAGGTTACGAAAAGGTCTTATTGCTTACCACAAGTCAAATGGCATAAAATCCATGAAAAAACATGTAGAGCTTGAACACATCACCTTAATTAAAAAGTTTCATAAAAAAAAATCTAATGTGGCTGTTATTATTTCATTATCCCGTGAACCAACCAAATAGCGAGTGCATGTGACTCCAAGTGCCATACTTGGTTTTTTTTCTTCTACAAACTAGTTCAAAAAAAATATTGAAACCAATGTTTGTTTCTTGGAAGATGTGATGTTATTTGTGATCAAGGGTTATTTTCCCATGAGGATTATTGAATCCATCTGGCTATAGATAATGGCATACATGTTATGCCCAAAAGTGGTTTTTATTAACAAAAAGGTATTTGTTGATGATGTGTTTTCTAAATTGGCGGAGAAAACCATGCTTACCTATGTGCATCGTACATTTGCAAATTGTATTTCAGCCACTTGCACTTTTGACTTATGGATGTCAAAAGGTGCACATGATGTGTTTGTTGTTGTTGTTAACTTTATGTCCAATAAATGGGAGGCCAAGCACATCACTATTAAACTATTTGAAGTGTCCAACTTTAGTGATATAGCTATAGTTCCAAGGTTACAACAACTTTTGGATAAGTTTTTTCTTACCCAAAAGATCCTTGCTTATGTTAAGGATGAGGGTTCTAATCTATATACCTATGCAAACGCTTTGAACTATGTTGTTTCATGTGTTAGCTTAGCTATGATGGAACCTTTTGATGGGTCATGTTTTGGGCACGTCTTATCAAAGGTTTGCCATTATGCCATTACAAATGAAAAGGTTGCCCAAGGACTATCCTATGCATCTATAAAGACTACCCAAGCTAACATTTAGAAATGCATTACCTAGCCAAAGAAATTTGGGAAGGGGAAATTTGCATGGGATAAAACTTGCATGGATTTTGGCTTGAAGCTTAAAAAATTAAGTACACATGTGAAAACAAGGTATGAAAATTCTTTCATGTGTTATTTTTGTTAATTTCATGGACTATGAATATGGCATAGATCTTATATCAAAGTATTTGATTTAATTGTGTCGTTGCTTGCAAGTTTGCGAGTTGTGTTTTATTGTTCCAAGATGCATTGACTTTTCGAAGTGTCATTGCATTATGTTATAGTTAGCAAATTGTTGCATTACATAATCACATACCTTTTCCTTGAACTTGGGTTATTTACGAATTTGTTTTGAAAGTTCTTTCACCCATTGTGAGAGGGTGTGTTTTGAACCAAAGTCAAAGGCATTGGCTCCTTGGGGATGCCCTCCATTTTATTCTAACTACATGTCAAAAACTATGTGATGAGCTTTCACACCGAAGGTGTTCGATAACCTTGCTAAAGAAGAGATAAATGTATTTGATTATGAACTAAAGGAATTCATTTCTTGTATGAAGTTCCAAGTGTTAGACGTCCTTTTACCCTTTATTCCCTTTATGCATGGTTTTTTTTTTAAAGGCCATAACATGTTTTTATGTTGGATCCCAGGTACAAAAATATGCATTTGGTGATTAGTTATTTGGGTTATGAAGCTATTACCACTTTCGTGGCAGATTATGATGAACAGTTGTTGTTGCTTCTATTATTGGAAGCTTACAAAAGTCTGTTGCCAAATAGAATGGATTGTTTGGATGAATATGCTTCACTTGTGGATTCTCATGATTTATTTGAACATACTAACGCAATTGTAGATACCTACAAGGACATTGTATGTTGAAAATTTGGTTCGTTCCATCGATATCCTAATCATGTAAAAACTTGTTCGTGTGCTTTGACACGGTGGCGGACAAATGAACAAAAGTTTCCAACATTGGTTGCACTTGTAAGACAAATTTAGGAATCCCAATTAGCTAAATTGAGACTGAAAAAATATTTTCCATTGTTGGAGTCGTCACAACATTGAAAAGATGTCGGCTTCAAACTGATAAGCTAGACAAATTAATCTTTGTCCACAATAATTGGCCATTAAATCCTCGTGTTGGTTGTTTTAAACCATTTGATTTAGTAAATTGTTTATGAACCAGAATCTGATTTGATAAACAAGTTGGATGCTGAATTTGTGGATGAAGTGGAGTGTGAAGAATATGCACATGGGGATTTGTAGTTATTTAAAATCCTTCTTTACATGCGAGGACTAGCTAAATATGAAAATGATGAATTGATTACATGTGTTAGGGTTTTGCATAGAAATTTTTTCCATGTTTATAGATCATGAGGTCTTCAATCTTCACTATGTTTCAATGTGAAACATGGACAATTTGAAGATTATGGATTCATGGTCTTTGAGGTTTGGTTTGTGTTGGTTTGTAAAGTTTATAATTTTTGAACTCTAAATTGTTTTGAAGGGTTATTTGTGTCTTTGAAGGCATGTTGTATGTTATCTAATTGTCTTTCTATTTGTGTCTTTCAAGGTTACTTTGTGTCTACCTTTTTATAGTATGTATATTTGTGACATTTTGGGTTTGTGTTTTGTTTAAATTAGTTTTTCAAAATTTGTATGCAATGTCTATGAAGGTTTGTTGTCTATTTTTCTTTCAAGGCATACTAATATTTGTCTTTATAGGTCTATTATCTACCATTTGTTTATTTTGAAGGTCAACTATCTATTGATTACTTGTTTATATGTTTATCTTTGAAAATATATGTACAAATGTCTATTGTTTGTTTGTTTGTTTATATTTGTCTTTGAAGGTTTATCATCTGTCTACTTATGTGTTTACATCATTTAGGGTTATAGGTTGTGTCTGTCTTTGAAAATTAGTATGTGTATTTGTTTTTCAGGAACTAAGTGAAGGTGTTAGTCTTTGAGGTTAATTGGATCAAGTTTTTGATCTCTAGAGCATGTTAGGTGAAAGGAACATGGAATAATTTGATAAAATAAACATATATAACAAAATAAACAATCATTTTTATTCATGCATGTTGGTTGGACATTAGGATGAGTTTTTATAATTAGGTTTAAAATTTTAAAATATAGAAAGAAACAATGTTGTGCTTTTCCAAAACTCTTTGTTAATAAAGTTCTTTTTTTGAACTTTGGAATGCAGTTTTGTAATCCATGAACCTTAAATCCTAAATGTCGATAGGTTTTGTGAAAGTAATTTTTTTTAAATATTTCACTTTTAAAAATTGAGTAAAATATCAAGAATGATTGTGAAGGTTTTTGTTAAAAAACTGGAATAATTTTTAAAACTCAATAGGATATTGGGTAGGGTTTTTTATAAAGACCTAAGATTGTATACTCGCTTTCAAATGCATTGAACCCCGGACCCACCTCACATTCATTGCTCACTTACATTTTTAAAAACTTGGACCCAACTTGTTATTTGAAATTTATAATTTCCATAGACCCAAACCCGTTGTGGATTTGTTTTTTTTAAATCTGAAACCTGGACCCAACTATTATCAAAAAAATTACATACCCGCCCCACACTGCTACATACATAGGTATGGCAAATATGAAGTACTTCCACAAAACCTTCAAGAATATGAAAAAATTTAACCACCCCACAAAAACTCTTACAACCTCTTAAAGACTTGCATTCACACTTGGTTTTAAGGACTTTAGTGTAGTCCCCAATACCATGCTAGTCATTTAGGACTTACACCTACTTACCATGAACATTTTATGTTAATATTATCTTAATGTCAAGCTATCACCCATTTAACTAACATTGGGTGCCACCAAGGATGCCACTTGGATTTTAATTTTACACTGACTATAACATCGAGTGTGAATGCACCATAATTGGATATCAAAACACCCAAAACTTTGCTCAATCATGAAAATTATAATTATGATTCAAGTTATATGGGTCATGAGAAATGTATTAAAGAAAATATCTATAAAAATAAGGGTCCACAATCCAAAGAAAAATGTTATTTAAAATTGTTTAAGAAAGTAATTAAGATAAGAAATTTCGTTTGCTTTTGAAAATTGTTGCTTTCAAAAAGGATCTAATCTAGGAGGGTACCTAATGTGATTGGTAAATAGTTATCTAATATGTCTTTAATAAACACACACATGCATGCACATAAAAGGTGTTTTGAGTTTTGACAAAGGGTTTTGTGGGTCATGTTCATCCCTTCATTCTTTTTTCAATCCTACCTTCATGTTTCTTTTATTATAGACAAAGAAATTCGTTTGTGGATTAGTGTGGGGGCAAGTACCAAGCTAGAATTGTGGCATGCAAACTTAGCCTAGTTTCAAAGAATTAACCACATTGGTATGACATGAAACAATGCCAGGTTCATATGTGTACCTATCTACTAGGGACATGATGTAATATCATCGTCATAACAGTACCTACTTGGTAGGAACTTGAGGTCTCATTAGTTTAATACCATTGATATATTGATCTCAATATCAAGTGTATACTTGTCACATACCCAAAACAGCCTTGGGCCCGGGTTAAAACCAGGACCCGATTGGTATAAAAGTTTTTTAAAAAACCTTATACCAAATAACATGTTGATATTTTTTATAAAATATCCTACACCAGTAGGAAAAAGGTTTGAATTACTTTTGAAATAGTCAATACCAATACCAGCTACTTTGTTCAAAAGTCAATACCCACCCAACATTGATATGGACTATGTTCCATGTTTAATTAAGGTGGGACTAACCACATTCTCTTGTTTAATGACCATATGATGTATCTAATAAGTTCATGTTATGAACCTTTGAATAAAGCCCAATGAAGTGCAAAGTCAAAGTAACTTGGATACCAACATAACCATCCTTCCAAAGTGCCAAAAAGCTCGTCATGATGAAACCCTTCTAAATTTCATTTTAAAAAAAACAACCCAAGAAAGGGAGAAAAAAAAGAAACAAACAACAAAGACCAAAGTCCAAGCAAACAATCAGCCCAAAAGAGGCATGCTGCCTAAAAGTAAGGGAACCACTAAGTATTAAAACCTCCAACAATTGCATGAAGCATGTCAATTAAAAAAAAGGAAGTAAGCATGATAAAACTCCAAGCCTAGAAGAACCTTCCCTTGCAATAACAACTTGCCTCGATATGGAGGTGGCTTGCGCCCTTTATAAAGCCATTGACATTCTTTCTCTATAAAAGGAATGTAATACCAATAAAAAAGGGCCTTCGATGCCTTTTGTTGTCCACACCATGTTAACACATCAATGAAGAAAGTTGTTGGATTGTTAGTGAAGACACCCACACCACCATGGTTGTTGCCACTCCATAAGGAAAAGCTACTCATGATACCAAGTCTACTCGAGTGGGTTTGACAATGACGACATTAGTTAATGTGCAAATGTCATCAATTGATAAAACAATGTTGACCCATCAATGACAACACTAGGAGAAAAACACCATTTTTCAACTATGTTTTCAACTATTTTTGAACTATCATTTATAATTGAAAACATCGCTTTCAACTATAAAATGTTTTTTGCAACTCAAAAATGATGTTGTCAACTAATTTCCAAAATAGTCAACAATGTTGAGTCGACCCTACAACATAGTTGAAAACAACATACACATGTTAATTTGTGGGTTAATGTTGAAGCGACAACATTTTAGATGAAAACAAAATACATTTTAATCGATGCAACATTTCAACCATAAAATGTTGATTAGACCTAGTTGACTCCATGTTAGCAAATCAATGGATGAATTTCATCCACCTATGTGTCATGTCATTTGGGGGTATAGAATTGGAATTATGACTATCTTTCAACTATACTACAACCAATGTAACATTGGCATGTAACATGTCATTGAAGAAGGACATGGAATTTTAGAATTTTGATTATTATTCAATTATATCATAACCAATGGAACATTGACATGTGTCACATGGGCATTCATGGTCCATTATCAAACTAAATTATTTGACGTGTATCATGTGTATGGTCTCAAAATCTTGAAATTATTGATTTATTGAAAATGTCAGCATATGATATTGTGCCATGTGGACACATATGTTACGCACTTGCATGACACACGACATTTTGTTGTTTGTAGGTTATCCAACATATGTGAAATCAAACCAAAGTAAAGATATCAACTATAAAGTAGTTGAAAACAAGTTCAAGAGAAGTTGAAAATAAATCAAAATTTATGCAAATTAATTGAAATGCAATTGAAATTAGAAGTCTACACAAATTACAATCACAATTGTAAGACTATTAAAGCTAGACTATGGGGATAATACACTTAATTAAAATTAACTAAAGAAAATCAAACCATGTAATAAAAGCATAGCCTACCTATACATTATCAACTAAGAATACAAAACCTATTATAATCTAAAAATTATGCAAGGAAACATTATTCCTAGGTAGGAAATGGTCCCATCTACATCCCGAAGATGTTATGTTATTAATCAAACATTTATTAAAACAATGAAATGACTATCCTATACGGTCGTTGTCTTATGTTTATGCACTAATGGTGTGAACTTGTTGTTGGCATGTTTAATTGGATTGTTGCTTGGACCATGTCTTTTGACGTGTTCATAGTTGCACCCTGCATTTTTGAATTAAAGAAAAAAAAATTGTTAGAAGTGAAAAAACTTAATAAGAATTTAAGTTATAATGCATCAAGAAAAAGATTGTGCATTAGTTGCACACATTAAAAATTTAAAAAATTAACATTTACTATTCAAGAATAAAGAAGTTTTTTACAAAGAAAAAAAACACTTTGAAATCTAGAAAAATTAGAATTAAATAACAAATAAAAATGGCACACATCATGGCTTTACCTTATACATAGTTGACAAACATAGTTGAAACATAATTGAAATCTAATTGAACCCAATCAAAATATAGGAAAAATTATATAATTGAAACTTAGTTGATAATAGTTCACTAAAACAAACATAATTAAAACCTTACTTGCATTGATGGTTGAAAAGGTTCATAAATTTAACTCTCATTGCCCAAGTTTTTTGTTTTGGAACTAGAAAAGAAGAAAAACCAATGAGAGTTGAAGAAAAAAAACTTTCATATTTATAAAACATGTTTTTATTTTTTCTTCTATTTAGACCCCTCCTACTTTCAAAGCTCATAACTTTCTCATTTAAATGATTTAAAATGCTATAGGAACATCACCTTAACAAATAATCTTTGAACTATAGTAACAACATAGCAACATAAAAGGAAGTTTTTGGGTGTTCAAGAATTGGTTGTGTTTTGATGTTTTGAGTTCTTGACCCCCCTAGTTCCCGGGGGGGGGGGGGGGGGGGGGGGGGGGGGGGCATAACTTTCTCATTTCTAATCTGTTTTTGACAATTTTTAGTGCCTTAGATGTGCCAAGATGAGGGTTTCAACATTTGCTTCGACACCAAAAACAAAAGTTCCCTCCCCTTGGATCTAGACTTCCCTAAGCATTTAAGTGTATTAAAACCAACCTAATTAGTTTAATGAAAGTTCAAAGAAAAACCTATTTGAAAAAAAAACCAACAAAAGTTCAAAACAAAACCTAGCTAAAAAAGAATTCAACTAAAGGTAACATGGTGGAGAAATAAAAGAAGAAATATGTTGGTAAAGGGAAAATAAACAAAAAAAAAGATTTTTTTTAAACACTTGCAATTGTAAAAGGCATGTGTGGTGGTGGCTTCCAAACTCCATAAGCTTGTCTCTTCATGTTATTCATGTTCATTTGCTTTGACACCGTATGATTTTTAAAAAATGTAATGAAAAGAAGAAGAATTTTTTTTGAACATGATAAAAAAAAAAACAACTTGATAATAACCCTAAAATGAAAAACTTGAAATTCCTCACATGCAAAAGGCACAATGCATTCACTTGAAAAAAATCCATGAATTAATATTAAACTACATGATTTAAACTTTTAAACACAAGTTGGACCTAAAGAAGAGTAAGATAAAACAAAACAAATTGTAAAAAAGGAAAAAAAAATCAAACTAAAGCGCAAAGAAAGTTCAAAGTGAATGACAATGTTATATCAGGGCAATCCTTTCATCCATGGATGGATGAAGTATGTGGTTATAGTTGGATGTCAACTAACTTTCAACTAAACATGTTGACATCGTTTCAAATAGTTTTCAACTATAATTCAAATTTTGAATTTCCTACCAACACATTGCCACCATTGTTATATGTCATACCATCCATTCATCCATATTATTTGGCACAATAAATCATTCATTCATTCATACAATATGCATCATTAAATCCATCCATTCATAATGATGGCATTATATATATTATATGACATTTAATGGCATAAATGGAATCATTTATAAGTGAATGACATTTTATGATATAATTTAAAACATTATAAATGGTATAATCTTAATTTTGTGGCATTTTAATGAATATGAAAAATGCTATAAAATTATATACCAATTATTTTATACCACAAAATTGAACCCTTACTAGGCAAAAGTAGCTTGCCTAGTTTAATTAGTCATCCTAGCCTAGGTCTAATTAGCTCCCTTACCTAACTTAAAGCCTATGTAGACCTAGGTAAGTAATAATAGGTTAAATATAGGTAGGTTGTGAGTTGTGACACCATGATTAAACAAAAATCAAGTAGGTACCTACCTAAAAGCCTTGCCTAGTTACTTAATACCTATCTACCTATACCTAATTAATTTAAGTAACTTGCTTACCTAAATTTGACCTAACATATTTACCTACTACTTACCTAGGGACCTCCTATTGCATCTAGGTAAACAATAAGTAGGTAGGTAGTCATAACTTACCTTGCCCTACCACCCCATTTAAATCTAGCATTAGTAGCTATCCAACTTAACTACTTAGGTAGCTTACATACTTACACGCCTAATTAGCTACCTAGGTAAGTTGTAGGTTAAACAAGTACACTTTTTGCAAATTACTTCTAGGTACATATAAGTAGGTAAGTAATACTTTGTAGGTTAGGTAATTACTTATTAAATATATATATCCAAATTAATTATAAGTAGTTGATAAATCGTAGGTTAAATAGATTTAGATTATAGCATAGGTGATTTAAACTAAGGTGTAGGTTAAGTTATGTAAGTCAATAGTTTGTAGGTACCTAGGTCGATAGGTATGTAATATGTAGGTATAAGTTACAATAGTAAGTAGGTAACATGTACGTAGAGTGTAAGTAATGATAAGTAGGTAGGTGGGTAGGTAATATGTGGGTAGGGTATAGGTAATGATAATTAAAGTTATAAGTATAATTGAAAATGCATGCAATATTTCACCCATTAATATCCTTTTTTCATCCATTCAAAAATAAGGTCCACCAAAATAGTCAAGCAATTGACTTGAAATGGCATAATGTCATGGTAAAGTGGATTCTCAATTACTTTTCAATTGGGTTATATTTTATTTTAAAAAATATTTTGATAATCAACACCCATTAGTAGTCAATGTCGTACACTTACCAAATTATTCAACACATCAACTCATTTGAAATGCCATCGATCCAAGTGAATTTTTTGAAAATAAATATTATTGTGTAATTGAAACAAAGTTGAAATCAACATGTAGTAAAAGATGGATTGGTTAGAAAATGCCCTTTTTCTCCTAGTGTAGGATTAAAGAGAAGGTGACGGAAGAACATGGGTTTGTTCCTACAAAATGTGAAACCTTGCATATATCATAATGGACACAAAATCATCCCAAATGGCATCATGGGATGTAGTCCTTTCCCCACCATGGGCTCAACAAAGGAGGTGGATTCCTATGGGGTTTAACAACTTGCATCTATCAAACCAAAAGCTGAAGGATGGGGGAGGCTTAACTTTGTATGCAAAGCAAAAGAAAAAAGCTTTGAGGGCATACAAAAGCATGGGATGATAGGCTAAGTAAATAGCCAAACTCCTACGCCAAACCCTACATAAGACCTCAAACGCACCTAATGCGAATAAAAAAAATGTCAGAGATGATGTTGGAAAAAGAGTGGTCTTGCAGTCTTTTTCAAATAGTCTTTTAAAATAAATTTGCTCCCTTCTTTATAAGTTGTTCAAATGAAAATAAGCATGTTGTTGCAATTAGGGGAAGAAGTTCCTGACAAAATTTTAAGTGTGTTTGAAAGGGAGTGAACCCAAACTACTCACCCCAATAGCCCCCCAATAGGAACAAACACAAATTCAATAAGAATCTA
>Ga0209208_10011137_pt1 | contig 11557 bp, 7 predicted proteins | sample S1TSphfallax_3_FD_187694 | JGI IMG/M metagenome (GOLD analysis project Ga0209208, IMG submission 187694) | Host-associated microbial communities from peat moss isolated from Minnesota, USA - S1T2_Fd - Sphagnum fallax MG (SPAdes) (version 2) | ecosystem: Host-associated > Plants > Peat moss >...
TATGTTATAGGATTTGAAATGTTTTTATAACTTTATTGGGCCATACAATGTTGATACAACCCACCATAGAATTGGGGGTCATTTGCTTCGTATGGGATCTACTTTTGCCATTTATTTTTGAAGATAACAAATAATTGAAAATAATAATATTGAAAACATTGTACATGTTTAATAATATTAGCAGATATGATAATGAATGGGATAATTTACATTTGTAAGTGAAAAAACATGCAAAAATCCACAACATGCAACAAATGGGAAAAAAATTAATTAGATAAACACTTTTCAATCTAAACATTTCACATTTAAACATAATATATACCAATATTGAACAAGTTGGATTTTATGACTTGTCATTCAAAAACAAGAAACAATCACACATAATAAAACGAAAACAAAACTCATCAAGACGTAATGTTTCACAATAAACAAATGAATATATTCCATATGAATAATTGGCTTGGCATATATGTGAAACAACTAAATAGTGGACAATGAACCATTGTACATGATATTATGTATTAAAAATAATAATTGTGACAAAACCATTTCATGTTTTCTTAACATTTGGTGTTAAGTACTAAAAAAAAGGTACATTGTATATTTTACAAAACATGCTATCATTTTACATAAAATAAATAACAAATGATGACCTTTTAAAACCCTAAATAATGAAACTAACATATGCATGGAAAAAAATATTTAACATTAATAGAACAACAATACATTTTGCACTTGCAATCTTGCTAAATAAAAACTTCAACAAACCAAAATCACTTATTGACCCAAAAAATGACAAGTTAATAATAAATTATGATAAATTTCATTTATTGGTTATAAATGATTTTTTTTTTGTATGAAAAAAAATGTTATTGTTCATTGATTGCATGCTACACATGATTAAACAAGCCCATAATCTAGTTTATCCTAGCAATTTTGATGTAATTATGACATGAAATTTGTACCAAGCTCCTCATGTTCAAAACTCATGGATTTTCAAACCTAAAATTGATGGTCTTAACATTTCTGAAAACAACTTTTAGCATCAACAAGTAAAATGTTATGAATTACAACAATCCAGGCAACAAAACTATGAAAAATTCATAAATAATTTAAACATCTTTCAAACATCAACACATAACATTGAAAATATTAACTTTATCAACAAGTTTTGTTTAAAAACACCTCCCTTGGGGGTGAACCCATCCTTGGGTGGTACCACTAAGAACCACCTCAAGGAATGGTTAAAGAACCAAAAACAACCAAATCATTTTTTTGGGCCCTTTTCATTAATTTTTTTCACAATTATAAATTTTTATTATTTCATGTTTATCAATTTCATGCTTTAATATATGGCTTGAAGTTTATTTGGGAATTGAAAAAAATAAAAATTTATAATCCTAATTAAAACAGACCCTTAAAAAATTGACAACTTCAACTTTGAAAATTCATAACTAAATCATATTTAATCAATTAATTGCGAAATAAAAAACTAAAAATAAAATGACTTCCAAATTACCTTAGATTTTTTTTTTCATAAATCATGTTCCAAATTTGTGTTCTTGACCAAAAGGTTCAAAGAAAAAAACAAGCATTATGTTCTTGAATTTTTTTAAAAATGCAATGATTAGGAACATCAGAATACACAATATTCTTGATATTATTGAGATTTCAAAATCTATAAAACTTAATAAATTTATTCAAAAAATAATAATGAAAATGTTCATTTAAATGTTTCCTATGATTTTTCAAGATTCAACGGGTCTAAAAAATCAAGGTGTGATGTTCTTAGTGGTACCACCCAAGGATAGGATTGCCTTTGGATAATGCTTTACCACATTTATTTTATAAAAATGCAACAATAATGAGGTTTAACAACAAAATTCAACGCAACAATTGGTTAAACATATAAATTTCAAACACAAGCTATTTCTTTTGACACATGCCCACATCATTTTAACTATTTAAAATTCAAAACAAAAAAAAATTTGCATTATGAGCTATTAATTAAAATAAAATCTTAATAAAACTATGTGTTGAACCTACATGATATCAAATGGTCTTGTAAATGGTGCAAATGGAACCTTTCAACATTACACAAAAAACCCCTTCCAAAACATTAATATAGATTGATTTTTCTAACCCTTGAATTGGATATTAAAACATAACATTTATATATTTATGAATTAATTCCAAGATTTGACAAGGAATGGACATTAGTAGAATGAAAAAATACAAATAGGTGCAAACCTTAGTCACATCATTGTGGAAATATAATTCCCAATTCAATTAGCTACAACATGCATCACACCACACATAAGATTAACACTTGATTGTCTAACATTTGATTCAAGTGCCATGACAAAACATGGTTTGCCATACACAACATTATTCAATATACATTAAAACAAACATTTATACATATTTTCTCCCTAACAATTTGTTTTTCAAATTGACCTAATTGTCTAAGAAAAAATATTTAATCTTAAAACAAATACATGATACCAATTGTCAATCACTTAGATCAAATTACATAGTTGTAATTTATAAACCACCAAGAATCTCAATAGACCATTTCAACTTTGTTTCTTATGAAAACATTACAAAATACTTATATATTGCCCATTTATAATAGTTGGATATTTCAATGTAAACATGCTAATAAGAACATTTGAATCAACAACATTGCAACATGTCATGAAACAATATCATTTAAACTTATATTCTTTTCAATCTACCACGATTTTCAACACACAACTATATCATATATGGACAAGAATCAACACAACAATCTCATTTTGGATTGACAAAAACTTATGGGACAAATCATAAGCCCATATACTTTGCATATAAATTACCAAACTTTGTTTGTCAATTTGTCCATCCAAATAATTAAATGCATAATCATACTCCTTTGACAAGGCAAAAAAATGGTAGGGCCCATATGTTCCCAAATCTTGTTCATCCCATGTTATTGTGCACTGTTGTGAATTGATTTTTGAGGAACTAATCATTAGGTGTTGCTATGAACTACTATTGTGAGTTTTTTTTTTGGGAACTTTGTTTGCTGAGTGTAATTGTGAACAAGGAGTTCATTTTTTGGGAACCTTTTTCACCAGGTGTTGTTGTGAACTGGGAGTTCAGTTTTTAGGCACTTCATGAAACAGATCAGGTAGACAGTAGGTTCTAGCATGTGGGCAAAATTTAACAGGATTCCTAAGCTTTTCTACCTTCCTCTCCTACAAGTGGCGACCTATGAAATGTCTAGGTCTAGATGTGAATAATTTAATTTTTTAATTTTGAAAAATGGTGCAAAATACCTAAAACTCACCAATTTTTTTTATTTTTTATTTCCTGTTTTGAAAAAAACTCGCCAAAACAACCCATTGGTTAAAATATTAGAACTTAGCAAATTTTCTTAACTTCTGCTGACTTTGCAACACATGGAATGGATTCAATATGACATCTTTCAAGTTTCCATCACCTTAATCACATTTCTCTCTGAACAGTTGGAGCATATTCCCAAAACCTTGTAGAGTTGGGTTGGATCAATTAGGCTGTTTTTCCCTTGACAAGTTGTATTTGAGATGAAAATGTCAAATTAATTAGTGTTGGGAACATTGGGATCCCTTGCAATAAGGTCACTCTCACCACAGCTGAGGAGAAACATGTGATGCAAAGCTGCTACCACTTGTTCCGATTCCATATGGATGATGGGTGGAGGACAACCACCATTTCATTGTGGAAAAATGGACAATGTTTAAGTAATGGACCGTGCCATTCAACATCCTAACTACACCGTAATGTAGAAATACATATGGGCCCTGAAGAACCATAAAGGAGTAAAAAAAAAGATTTAACGGTTAAGGGTTTTGGGCATGAAAGTAACATGTTTATCATGAAGTTTGGGCACTTTAGGAACAATTCCATGAAGTGAGTGAGGCACATGGCATTGGAGTAAGACATGTCTAAGTGACTTCAAAGCCAATATTCAATCACACTTTAAAAAGTAAGAATGAATTCTCACACTCCTCATTTGAGAAATTTTTTTTGTCATCTCAAAAGGTGAGCTTGCTAATGACCAACACTAAAGTCTTGTGCAGTATGATGCACTTTGCAAGTAGCAACCATAGGAATGGCAGCAACCATAGAGGACCCACAGCTCTCTTAGGAGACCAATCCCACTTTTCTATTGTAACTGACATAGTACATAGTACTGAACAACGTGTATTATTAGAATTGACTTGGGTGTTCGTTGCAGAGGAGTTGGTCTTCTACCTAGCTGGATTTTTGTGGTTTTTGTCAAGCTTGTCAGAAGCCTTCTAGAACTATCCCCCTGGTTCCTTAATTCTCATTCTCAATTTGCAGAGTAAGTCCATCCATAATTCCCTGTGACAAAATTTGGTCTCTTTGAGCAAGCAACTTGATGATAGGTTATTGATTGTTATGCACTCAAGTCTCAAGGTTGGGAGGGAGGCCAACAAAAATAAAAAAACCTCTGAATAATGACATCTTCCGTTTACCAAACCATTGTGATTACTCTCTCCTTGCAAATTTCAGTGAGTTGGCAGACTTGTAGTTTCCCTCTATTTTTCTTCTTCTTTGACCTGCTTCGCTGTTGCTTACCGCACTCTTGGACTGGGTAAGTTATGACTATAATGTTTGTGCATATAATAGTCTCATTTTCTTATAAACATTTCACAAAAGCTACGTCATTCATACCTTTACTGTAAGACGGTGGACTTCCAGAGAGAGAGAGAGAGAGAGAGACGTATTTTGTGAGCGCCAGTTTCATCAGTAGGTGGCTAGGCAGCTGACTGCTGTGGAGAAATCAATCAACGAGGAAGCACCCTAGATTAATGCATTAGCTCAGAAATGATTTTCAAGTTGTAAAACTTTTCAAGAATTTCTTAGTGTATTGGCAGGTATGCTTACATAGTGTAAAATCCTGTTGGGGCATTCTGAGTTTTATGCTTGAAGTGGAGAGTTGTGGAAGTACTTAAGCGCACCTCAGCTCCACCACCTCAAGTGGAGCACTTCCTTCTGGAACTCCCCACTACTCCAAGGGCAATTTACTGCACACAAACCCACCCAGGAGGGGGAGCCCAACCAAGTCCAAGTTGGGTTCAAATAGTGTGCTTCACTTGATAACCATGTGATTTCCTTACTAGTGATCTCTCTACAAGTGAGGAGCATCTACACAACTAGAGGATTTCTTTTTAGCAAAGAGCCATCACCCTTGTCAATGATTTCTCTACAAATGGAGCTTCAATACGACTAAGGGATTTCTTTTTAAAATATTGCCACCTGATCTCTATCACATATCACACATAATCCTCGCCACCCCTTGCCTAGCAAGAAATTTTCTTTCTCTATTTTTTTTGTTTTAGAAGTCCTATTCCCTCCTTGTTTTAGGGTTGTAGTGGAATAAAGTTTGGGAGGTTTACATGAGTGTTGGGTGGGTAGATTGATTTTAATATATCAGTTGGGTAAAGGTGAATATAATTTTTTGAACTGTACATCAGCTGCTAAAGGTATTGTGTATTGTGATGAACCTTGGCAAACTCCATTAAATAAAGCACCCATACAAGGGGGAAAGGAAGAACAAAGAGAGAGGACCCAAGTCCAAGTCCAAGCGAGAAGAGAAAAACCCAAAGTAGGTCACAAAGGGGGCGAAGGAACAAATTGTGAGGTTTGCAAAATTATCAACCTGGGTAAAAGTAAACGACTTACATTTTACCTTGTTCACAAGGTGAGGGTAGGGGTAAATATTTCATCCTTTACAGGTGCAAGTAGGTAAATTAAAATATTTATACAAGTATGGAACATTTTGAAGTGGAGAAAGGCATTTTCTTGTGCAATTAGCATTGCAAACGTGAACACATGAATTTTAAACATTGTATTAAGAAATTAACAAAAATAGAATGAAAACCAATCAAAATCCTTAAGAATACATTCAAAGAATTCTTTTGCCGGCAAATGATATAAAAACCCAAAGAGAGTTCAAGACCATATGGTAAGAATTTTGTTCAAGGTAATGTAATTGAAAAAAAAAAAAAAAACAATGACAACCATATTGAATAATTAGACATCACAATTTGAGGAAATCCATCATAACCACATGCATTGCAAAATAAAGAAATGCATATAGATCATATAATGACTTTTCAGATACCCTCTTTTTTACCCACTTCAAAACAATTACTCTTCTTGGGTAAGGGGTAAACCTCAAATACATACTAGTCAAGTAGAATAAAGACAGGCCATGTGTGAAATATTTACTAGTCAAGCAGGGTAATTAAAAGGGTAACAACAAAATTGACTTATTGGGTAGGATACACCTTTAGACTGCTATATACCCACATGTATATATGATGGTAAAAGACATACCCACCCAACATTGGTTTATACCCCTTGCTTCAAGGACGGAATGCATGGAAAAAAAGTAAAAATTCCTAAAACTGTTTTCAGCATTTTTGAGAGCGTGGGTACCTTAGTCATATTCATTACTTAGTTGGCAAAACTCATGTCAGACACACACAGACTCGCCATGCTTCGTTGGCAAAACTCATGTCAGACACACACATACTCGCCATGCTTAGTTGGCAAAACTCATGTCAGACACACACATGCTGGCCACGCTTAGTTTGCAACCAAACAGCCATTTTCTCGGACCCCACTCCTTCCTTGTCCAGTCAGATAGGGCGATGAAAATGAAAAATCACATAAAAAAATGGGAACATTCCAAGGATCTTTTTTTGGGGTGGAAAGTGGAGCAATTAGGGTTTTTCTTTCAAAATTTTCTTTTTTGTTGTCTAAATAAATTGGCGAAAATTTCCAAAATATTAGCACATTTAGTCGATTTTACACAAGGAAAAGTAGAAAGTTTCCAAGAAAAGTCCAATTTCTTTGTCTGAAAAGGACAAAATTTGTGGGACGAAAAAATAAAACCATTGGAAGCAATCAAGGAAAGTGCACAACCGCCCCAAAGTGGTCCTAACGCGTAACTCCTGACAACACTAAAACCCATCCCCAGTGAACATCCCAAGCAAGAAGTGTTTAGAACACCAAAAAATAAATGGGTACCTACTTCAAGCCATTTAAAAGTTAGCCTATTATAAATTTTCGAAAATCATTGAATGATTTTTAATTGGTTTTTTCAGAGGGTAGCCCTGTTGAGTTAACATAGCAGTGACAACCATTTTTTCCATTTTTCCAAAAAATAAATTAGGAAATTTTCCTTTTCTGAGTCTAAATTAAGGTAATGTTGCTATAATTTTGGAAAAAATCACCAAATTTTCGATATTACAGAACTGAAAAAGAAAAAGAAAACCCGGGAACGGAGAGGGCAATTGGGTAACGGCCTGTTAAATTTAACTCTTCGAGTAAGGACATTAGTGAACAGTTAACGGGACGAATGGGTAACAGTAAATTCGTGCGAGGTCAGTGCTAGGCACGCGCTCCACACGCTCTTGACACACGCTTCTGCACGTAAAGAACTTTAGTATATAGGTAGCGGCACACGCTCGTCATTTATCGTGTTTTGCGCTTTTGTTCTCTGTTCAAGAATTTGTGAGATCTCGAAGAGTAACCCCTATGAAGTCGCAGCACTGCAATCTTCTTCTTCTTCTTCGTCTTCTTGGTGGTGGTGATCAACGTTGTGCAAGAATGAGGAAGTTGGTTCCGTTTGATTTGGTTGTTGTTTTGGTTTTTGTTCTTGGGTCGATTGTGTCTCCTTTCTCTATGGTAGCTGAAGGAGCTCACTTTAGATTTGTGCCGAGATCGCGGCGGAATCTGGCTGAAAACACTTACAACCACGCGGTCCCTGCATACCTTGCGCCTCCTTTGGAATTTGGTTTTTACCACAAGACTTGTCCGCAGTTTCCCGAGATTGTGAAGAGAGTTGTAACGAAAGAATTTGAGCTGAATCCCACTAATGCGGCACCTCAGTTACGTTTGTTTTTCCATGACTGCTTTGTACAAGGGTGTGATGCTTCCGTGCTTCTGAACTCTACCAAGGCGAACCAGGCCGAGAAGGACGCGTCTAACAATTTCAGTCTGGGGAACTTCCTTGTCATCGACGAGGTTAAGGAGCAGTTGGAGAAAGTGTGTCCGGGTGTGGTTTCGTGCGCGGATATCCTTGCGCTGGTCGCTGTCTACTCCATAAAAGCGGTACGCATAAATTTCTCTGGGGAGTTTTGCAGCAATCAAAAGTTTATGGGTTTAATGAGATCTTTGACAGTTCCCATTGCACCTCTGCCGCCAGTGTTTTCAAACATGCGTGTGATTAAGTTTGCTGCTTCAAACAGATAAAAAAACTGAATGCGGGCTAGTACTTGTTTACTCCGTGTATGCAACAGGCTGGAGGACCGTTGTATGAAATCGAACTCGGACGCAGGGATAGCCTTACTTCATATGCCCCAAGCGCCGAAACGTACCTGCCTGCTTCCAGCCTCAATGTTTCAGGCTTACTTGAAGACCTCCAGACTGTTGGGCTAGACGAAGTCGATTTGGTTGCACTTTCAGGCGAGTAATTCGTTTCTCACTCACCTCATAGACGCCTTTAAAATTATATCGACTGCATTAAATATTTCAATTTGGGTCTGCGCCTCCTCACCGGATTTAGGTTTTGTAATTACAACGCTGCTTAAGACAAATGTTGCAGGATTTTAAATTCTAAAGCATCTCCCAGCACAGGATGAAATTGCCTGACATGATAATAAGCTAGTGCTTTCGGAAATGCGCAGGCGCACACACTATAGGACAAGCTCATTGTAGCAGCATAATCAACCGACTTTACCCACATGTCGACTCTCAATACCCTCAGTATTACAGTAAGCAGCTAGTGGCCAATTGCACTGACAATGGCTACCTCAAGCTGCCCAACTACGACAACAACACACAGTTTTTCAACGACCCGGTAACCCCGCTCCAATTCGACAACCAATACTTCAAGAACTTGAAGAAGAATCTGGGCCTATTCACCACGGACGAGTCTCTGTTCAACGACGAGCGCACCAAAAAGCTGGTGGAAACGTTCGCCAGCAACCAGGATGCGTTCTTCAAGCAATTCGGCATCTCTCTCAGAAAGATGGGCAAGATTGGTGTTCTCACCGGGACTCAAGGCCAGATCCGCAACCAGTGCTGGGTCCGAAACTCGCACAATGTGGACCCCGCTCTTGACCCCACATCCCTCGACTTCGTCAGCTGAGTTGAAGCCCACTTACTGCTGCTACTGCCGCTTCCATTGGAAACTGAACCAGCACTCTCAATAGTTGGCCCAGGTCCACATTAAGCTACGCTCAGTTCCAGTACACAATAAAAACCACTCAACAACTGTACCAAAGTCCACATTCAAACTCTCTCCCTACCAAAATCAACTGTACTCAAGTCCACATTCAAACCTCCCTCAACAGTACCCAAGTCCAGCATTACAACCTGCTCAACAGTACTCGGGTCCACATTAAACCGGTTCAACAGTACCAAAGTCCACATTAAAACTAGCTAGCTTGTGGGGCTTACTAGGTAGGTAGTTCAGGAAAAAGAATATTGTTACAAAAAAGATTTCTGTATTTTCTGGTGCACAAAATTTTTTGTTCTTATTTGATAAAAGTAAAAAAATTTGGTGAAATAGTAGTGTAGCTTATATAATTTAGTTTCTAAGCTGCCAAGGTAGACCCTAAACCCTAAACCCTACTATGTATGGGGGGGGTTTAGAAGAGAGAATTGACTGCAAAGTGAGCAACAGCATCTCTCCTCTTCCCTGGTACCCTAGTGTTTTTCTTACAGGAAAGTTTTTGTGTAATTAAGTGGCAAATCATCCATAGGAAGATTTTATTTTATTTTTAATGGTGATCATCCTTAGAAGATTTTAGCCAAATCTGGCTATAATCCGGATATGTTCACCAGTTTTCTTTAGTCATCCCATTTTCAACCAAAAAAAATTGAGATGCAAAGGATACAATCCTCCCATAAAAGGAAATTTGAATCCTTCCCAAAAAGGAGATTTAATCAAGTTTCCCCAACTTCTTTAATGGAAAAGGGGATTCATCCAAGTAATTCATAACTTCTTCAACCAAGTTGGCAAGGGTAGAAAGGGACTTACATCTGCCTTTGGGAAAAGGGCACTTCACCAAGTTTTGTGAGGGCGATTTCCTCAACCAAGTTGACCTTTGGAAGAAACGGATTCGGAATCCCTAACCAAGTTGCTTAGAGAACATCCCCTTGCCCTTGGTGACTTGGTTGGAATCTTCCCCCACACAACTTGTTAAGGATTTTAAAGTCTTCCAAGTCCCCTTCTCCCCAAGGACCTTGGTTTCCAATTCCTTGGGTAAGTTAACACAATGGATGAATGTTATACGTGTTAGTTTATTTTACAATTTGTAATTTATATTGTATAACATTTTTTCAACCTCTCATTCATTGTGTAACTTTTCATCCATATTATGCAACTTTTCACAATGAAAAACTGATGAAAATCTTGCATAATATGAATGAAAGTTACATAGTAGACAAAAAGTTTGAAAAAATGTTGGATAATATTGAATGAAAAATTACACAATGAATGAGAAGTCAAAAAAGCATTGTATAATATATATTACAAGTTGTAAAAAAAAATAACAACATTCTTCCATTGTGTAACCTTCCTAAGGGGATTGGGAACCAAGGTCCCCATGGAGAAGGGGACTTGGAAAATTTGCAAGCCCTAACCAAGTTGCTTGGGAAATGGGGATGATTCCCATGCAATTTGGTTCGAGCTTCCAAGTCCCCTCCTTCCTTGGGCAACTTAGTTAAGGAAGTTCCTCAAGAAAACCAAGTTCCCCAAGGAAGTTGCAAGTCCCCATCTTCCTTGGGCAACTTGCTAGAGAAAGTTGTTTAGAAACTACATCCTCTTTTTCATCATTTTATGAAAGAAAATGAGAATTTTGGAAAGGGCATGTTCCCTACCCAACTTGGTTGAGGCTTCAAGTCCCCTTGTTCTGAATACAACTTTGTTTCAAGTCCCCTTGTCCCCAAGACAACTTGGTTGAGGAAGTTGTTTAAGAAACCTGTTTAAGTCTCCCCAATGAAGTTACAAGTCCTTGTCTTCCCAAGCCAATCCTTGCTTAAAGAAGTTGTTCATCAATTATTTTGTCTTTTTCATATGTTAGTGAAAAAAGATGAGAAGTTCGGGAAAATAATTGAACTGTGTTGTGTTGAATAAGGAGGAAAATATGTTATTTGTTCACATCTACCCTTTTTTTAAAAATGAATAATTGGCACTATAAAATATTTTATTTTTAAAAAAAAAGTAGGAATTGGGGGTTGGGGGTGGGAGCTAAGGGTTTCCTCCCTACAATCCCCCACTTTATAACACCTTCATCACTATATTTCATAGGTTATAAAGGACACAATTTGAACAAAAATTGAACGACAAATTCAAAAGTAATCAAATGAATTTTGATTAAAAAAATATTTTCAAAATAAAAAGAATGATCACATCCTTGATTTGGAATTCACAAGAGTGACAACTCAAGGCTTGAAAACCTTTTAATATATTACATAATAGGAAAGTGCA
>Ga0209208_10011138_pt1 | contig 11555 bp, 7 predicted proteins | sample S1TSphfallax_3_FD_187694 | JGI IMG/M metagenome (GOLD analysis project Ga0209208, IMG submission 187694) | Host-associated microbial communities from peat moss isolated from Minnesota, USA - S1T2_Fd - Sphagnum fallax MG (SPAdes) (version 2) | ecosystem: Host-associated > Plants > Peat moss >...
AATCATGATGGATGTTTTATGGAAGACATGAAGAACCAAGGTCAGTTGATTGCGCATAGGAACAGGAATGATAAGATGTTTACTTTGAATGTGAACATGTTTCATGTGGATTCCATGTTGTTTGCTCATGGAAAAGTAGTTGGAAACATTGGAATTTAACATAAGAAGATTGGTTGTGTTAACATACGTCTTAAATTAATATAGAAACAAATCTTTATTGGAAGTCTTCGCAAATTTGAAGTAAAGGAAGTAATGTTAAAGGCATGTGAGGTGTGTTAGCTAGGGAAGCAAGCTAGGCATGCATTTTCAACATAAACAAGCCATGTGATTAGGAAACCTTTGGAAGTGATCCATTTGGACTTATGGACCACAAAGATGGAATCCATTGGAAAATGCAAGTATTATGTCAATTTCATTGATGATTTCACACGAAAGGTGCAGGTCTATTTCATAAAACACAAAGGTGAAATGTTTCAACACTTTTTGAATTTCAAAGCAATGGTTAAAAAGGAAAAATGCATGAACATCAAATGCCTAAGGTCAGATGGAGAAGGATAAAACTTTTTAAATGAATTTAATGAATATTTGAAAGAATGAAGTATTCAAGAGAAGTATTCATGTAGTTATTCCCCATAACAAAATGGAGTTGATGAAAGAAAGAACATGTACATTGTAAAGATAACATGTGTTATGTTAAACAAGAAGAATTTGCCAGATTATTCTTGGGTGGAAGCGATAACAACTACAATGTACATCACAAATCGAATACCCATTATTACAATTCATGGCATGACACCTAAGGAAAAAATTTCATGGAAGAAATTAAATGTCTCAAATCTCATAATGTTTAGTTGTCTTGCATATGTGCATGTCTTTAATTGTTGCAACCCTAACCTTGGGCTCGTGACCAAGGTAAAGGTTTGCAAGGGTGCGGGCCAAGAGGGAAGCCTGAGAGTCACATCTCATGTTCCTAGGAGTGAAAGAGAGTGTGAGGGAATGAACCCTCACACTCCCAAGTGAATTCCCATTTTGGCAGTTGGATTCCCAATGGATTTCCGAATCTTCAAAGAGCAATTGTAAGGGTCAAAAACCCATTGGATTGAATAGTTCCTTATTGCATTAGATAGCTCTTGGAATGTAGATGTCTAAAATGGGCTCGCATCACCCATTTGGAGCCTTAAAGCACAAGTTATGGCCAAAAGAAGGGTTAGGAGTCAAATTGGCAGTTTGACTCCTAACCACTAAAAGTTTGGAATCGCCCCAATTTACTTGCGTTTATGTGGTGGGTGACATACTATTGAAAAGCTGTTGACGAGGGCTACAACTTTGCTTCAAACCTCACCTCATTTGGAGGTATGCACACAAAGTTATGTACCCCCAAAGCCACATGAGTCCTAGTTGTGGGAATTTCGGGACTCCCACTTGGGAGTCTTGAAACAAAAATGACATTTGGGTGTTGGTCCTGTGACCAGGCACAAAGTATATTATAAGGGGGAAGGTGGTGGCTTCCCCCAAGTTCGGGCTGTGGTGAGTCTTGTGAGTTCGTGTTTACTAGTGGCTCGTTTGTGCACCAAAGTGTTACAACTATGCACTATCCAACTTGTTGTTTAGTTTGTGCAGGTTTGTGTGAGTGATTGAAGTGCTTGTCAATCTTTTTTGTCCCATCCCCGGAACTCTAGCATGCCTTTTTACCCTCAAAGTGCTACGAACTAAGGAGCATGCCCCAACTCCTTTTCCTTCCGTTGTTCACCTTTGGACTCACAATTGAGTCCATCAAGGAGCTTGGGGGTGCATCATTAACGAACAAAAAAAACAAAACTAGACCCAAAGGTGAAAAAATGCATCTTCATTGGATATTCCTTGTCAATCATTCCATTCGAAAGTTACAAGTGAATAAAAATGTTGTTTTTATGAAATGAATAATTAGTACTCAATAGTGAAGGTACTAGAAGATGGAAAAGCTAAGAATGGTGAGGTTTCATCAAATGTAGAACAAAAGTCACATTTGATTAATGGACCACAAGAATATTTTATTAACAGGTTCAATAGTACTCCATGAAAAGGAAAATTGAAATCTTCAAGCATCATTCATGGTGGTAATCAACCATCATTTGGAAATTTTCACAATGGATGGTGAAGCTAATGATTTAGAAAAGAATGGGGATGAAAAATTGGGAGTTTTTTCAATTGTTACCATGGAACTTGGATGGCCAAGAAAGCCTTGAAGACTCTTGACAACAATAGTGAAATACAAAAATCCGCACAAGCCAATCATTGTGTTCAAAGGCTCATGTATGATGAATTTGTAGCCCATCATTATGCATACATGGTGAGGGTCTTTATTTGGTGATTCTACTGCCTTTCTTATTTGTTGAATTAGTTCAAGGTGCTTCTACAATTTTTTTAAAACAACAAGCCTTTCAATTGGCCCATTTAAAAGAAAAACTTGGGAGGCTTCCCAAAATAAAAAGTGATATTTGGAACATGGAGATCCTCCCCTTTGGCTCACCTACATAGGTGAAAGGAGGGTAACATTTGTGAAAGCATATGGGATAAAAATGAAGTGTTATAGAAAACATGTTGGGGAACACGTTGGGAACTTGGATAACATATTGAAAACTTGATGGGAATTCATTGGGAACTTAAATGGAACATAATGGGAACACATAAGCAACAAGGGAAAATGTAAAAAACTTCCCCCACCCCTCAGGGGACACCTCAAACACCATGTCAATGTCTGAACCCCTAAGTATCTTCAAGTCATTTTGTCCAAACCCCATGTTTGGGACCCTAGGCCACTATGTCCCAAACCCAGACATCCTAGGGTGAAGACCCCTAGGCCCCATGCCACGAGGTCCCGGTCATTAAGTAGCTTAAGGCCTTTGTCATGGGCCCACAGGCAGGCTAGAGTGAGTTTGTCTAGCCCCCACACAGCCTGTAATGATTTTGTCCTGGTCCCAAGGCCAGGTAGCTCAGGGTGATTTTCTCCTAGTCCTCAGGCCACCTTGTTTTAGGCCCTAGGCTGATTAAATATATGTACTTCATATCCGGTTAATATTGCTAGATTTGGCTAAATCTTCCTGTGGATGATTGTCATTATTTTAACATCTTCCATTATAGCCATTTGGGCTCCAAAAACAATTTTCTAAAAAAACACTGGTTGTTCTTGGGGTTAATAATTTCTTTCAAATTTCTGAAGTAGGTGGGTTGGTGATGTTCAAGAAGAGGACTTAGCCAAATTTGGTGAGAGGTACAAGAAGTAATTAAAAAAAGTCGAAATTCCCTTTATAAACTAGTCACACATGGGAGCCTATAATTGTCTACATATGGTTCACACCCTCATGGTGTGGCGACTTGGGGTCCCAAAAGAGACCCCTTGTACCTTTCACACCTTCCTTAATTTTCTTGCCATGTTGCAAAAATCCACAACAAAATTAAACATCAATCTGAACACTCCGCTCTTTTGTTCTTGATGGTGTATCAAATTCAGCCTCTTTTTTACTAGCAAAATTTCCCCAAAAAGAAAAATTAAATATCAAGAGTTCAAAAACTAAATGTTAATGTATAGGGTAAGGCCCTGCTATCAGGAAATTACTGCGTGAGCATTGAAGGCGGAGGCCGAGGTCCACGCAGTAATTCCCTGATAGCAGGGCCTTACCCTGCATACCAACCGAGGTTTTAAGAAAAAATGTTTCCCTTCCAAAAATCTTATTGGCTTACATCCAGCGGCCTAGGGATCTTACAATTTTATATCCTTCGCCCTAGGGCTCTTTTTGTAATCCTGACTACTACATGTAATCTGCCCTATAAATACACTAAAAATTCTCTCCGAGATTGTTATGGATGTTTTCGATCGCCAGAAGTGAGAGGAAAAAATAGCTAGATTTCTTTTTTTTGTAGCCAAAAATGTAGAAAGTTGATTAAAAATATTACTTATATCTAATTTATAGCCAGAGTTGCCTAAACCTTCTTGTGGATGATTGTTGTTATTTTTTCATCTTCTTATCAGTGTTTCTATTTCAATTTTTTGATTTCTAAACTTTGGCAAAATTTTCCAAATTTCTAGAGATTTTTTCTGAGTTTACATTAGAAAGAGGAAATTTCACAATTATTTTAGCCATAGTACGAAAATTTGCTAAAACAAACTTTTGCTTCCTTCAATGATAGCTATTTTGGCTCCCAAAAAACTTTTCCTAGAAAAAATAGTCACTGAAGGGGGTCCAAGACAAGATAGCTTGGGGACAAGAACAAAATCACTGTAGGCTACCTGGGGTTTGAAACAAGGTGGACTAAGGGCCAGAACAAAATCATCCTAGGTGGCTTGTACAAAATACGAAAACAACCATACTGATCTCATTTGTCCTAGAGTGATCTATGTGTCCTAGGGTCGAACCTCTAAGACAAATAGATTATATTGTCATGTTAAAAGGCAAGGTCCTTGGGACACAAGCCTACATGCCCTAGACTTGGTATCCTAGGACAAAATGTCTTTAAAATCTAGGACCATATAGTTTGAAGGCCTAGGATAGGAGGATTTCAAGGCCTAGGCCTTGATGCTTTTCCAGTCCTAAGACATTACTGCCTAGGACATGAAGGATGTAGTGAGCCTAGGACTTGTAAGCTAATGGACATTAACACTAAGCCTTGTTGTTTCAAAGGCCTAAGACATGAAGGTTTAGGGACATATTAGAGACATGTCTTAACATATGAATGCTACAAGAGACATCATCACGTAGGGATATGAGGGCCTAGGGACGTGAGGACGAAGATTATGTCGCAGCTGAAATTCGATGATGTAACTCACGCGCTTGTCAATAATCGTTATCATCATCAAGAGCGCAGTTTTGGGTGGTGGTGGTTGTGGTGCCTTTCACACATCATCTCCGAAAGGAAAATGATGAAAGTACTCCTCCACACTCTTCCTCCAACAAGTGGAGTATACAGCTCTTACACTGGAAGACACTGACCATGCAATTTCAAAAGAGAGCACCATCCACACTGTTGAATGTTGCTGAATACAGGAAAAGGAAAGTGGAAAAGAAGGAAGAAGAAGAAAATGATGACAATAAACTATGTGTGCGAGAGAGTTCAAAAACAGTAGTGAGTTGCAGAATATTTTGCAACATGCCAAGTGCACCAATATCCTTGTTGTTGTTGACTTCTATCGCACAACTCGTGGAAGCTATCAATACATAGAGAAGGGTTTTATGAAGCTTTGCAAAGGGGTTGGGAGTGGTGCAACATCTGTCATTTTCCTCAAACACAATGTATGGTCCGGAGCCAAATGTACTTGGCCCTAAGCCATAAGTCCTAGGCCCTAAGTCAAATGTCCTACACCTACCCTAAGCCACAAGTCCTAAGCCCTAAGTCACAAGTCCCAAGCCCTAAGCCAGATGTTCTAGGCCTTAAGCTTAATGTCTTAGACATTAAGTCACGAGCCTTAGGCCCTAAACCAAAAGCCTCATGTCCTAGGCCCTAAGCCAAATCTCCTTGGCCATTCACAAAAAGTCCACGATAACACCTTAAACCAATTGTCCTAAGCCATTGTTTGGCTGCAAGAACTTGAAGTCAAATTTCTTTTGTAAAGACATTAAGCCAAAAGTCCCATGAGTGCCTTAAGCCAAATATCTTGTAAAAATGTTAAGCCAAAAGTGCCATGAGCACTGAACCAAAAAAATTATGAGCATCCTAAGCAAAGAACCTTAGGCCAGAAGCCCAAAGTCCTATAACATCCTGAGACAAATGTCTTGGAAACATGGTTAGCCCAATGTCCTCGAGACCAATATGAAATTAATAACCCTAGGCCATAAATTTTCAAAAATGAGGTAAAAGTCAATGTGTTTTGGCCTAGTGTTAGACCTTAAACCGTGAAGTTTAACCCTAAGCCAAAGTGTGGCTTGGGCATTTTGGCATAGTGTTAGAATATTTTCAAGCATATTAATTTGAGGTTAGAATATTTTGCAACATTTTGGCTTAGGTTTTAAATCATTTACGACATCCTGATTTAAAATTAGAATTTTTTTTTGGCATCTTGGCCTAGTGTTGATGATTTTGGCCTAGTCTTAGAGTCATCTCCAGTATGGCTCTTTTTGTATTCCATAGGCTTGACCTGGGGGTAAGCACAAAATCACTACATGCTGCCTGGGGCCTGAAACAGACAGACTTGGGGGCTAGGACAAACTCACCCTAGGCTTCTGTGACCCATGACAAAGGCCCTAGGCTACTCAAGGGCCGGGACATGGTGGCATGGGGTTTGGACAAAATGACTTGAAAATACCTAGGGGCCTAGTAATTGCGATCAGGGTCTTGCATAAGGCATTGACATGGTGTTCAATGTGTCCTAGAGGCTAGGACTCCAAGTCATTAGAACATGTGCATACCCCACACCAAATTTCATAATGTTACCCTACCTTCATGGATGGTTATTTTGGATGTAGTATACAATTATATAAAATTACAAATTCAATTTATAAGCTTGTTCCCAAGAAAGTTCCCAATGACCCTAGGTTGCCAAGGGCCGAAGACAAAATCATATGGGGCCTAGGACATGATATTGATGGAAGGCAAGCTGTCCTGACACTCCCATCCTGGGGAATCTTTGTGGGCTTTCCCCATGGGCCCAAGGCAAAACTTGGATTTTTAGCTTCCTAACTTTCATGGCCTTTGTGGAATTCCATAATTTACTGCACTAAATTTCTTTTTCCAAAGTTGTTTGTCACCCTTTTTGGCCCGGGGTACCTGCTGTAATGTCATTTCAAAGAATCTACACCTAGAGCAATCAAACTATTAAATATGCATATCTGAGTTGTCATTATTTCAATCCAACTTTTCAAATTTGTGAACCCATTTATGAATGAGTTGATTGGACCACAATTATACCTTACATGTGGAAGAAAAACAAACTGGTTGGAACGAAGGCCTATGATTTAAAGCTAGGGTTTGGTTTTATCAAAGGCCAGAAATTAGAATTATTAGTATAACCTTATGGCCAAGTTCAGAAAATTAGGGGGGGGCATACATATGTGGCATGGTTGTATATGTAGCATGTGATTTATATTTCATAATAGAGGTACAGTTAAGGGGGAGTGACAATTCCACAATTTTGTTGAGTACTTTGCAATTTTGTTTGTCACATAATTGGGGTTAAACACGGATGCTGGATCTACACTTGGTTATATCACTTTTGTCAATCACCTTCAACATCCTTCACATCAACTCAAGTTTCATAGGATGCATGCTATTTTGTGCAGTGTCTCGTTAATCCATTTTTTTTGTGCCTACTTGTTGGTTCTAACAAATGTTGTATTGGTATGTCATTTTTCACATACCAGACTAGTATCTATATGTCCAAGGGCCTTACATGATTAAACAGTTCGGGTCCTAGGTAGGAGAAATTGTTCTAAAGCCTGGTTATTTTCATGGTATGAATATTTTTGGATTTTAGATATCTTGGTCTTGCATATGAGTATATCAAAAAAATAACTTAACATATTAAGGGTATATCTATAAAGGTAGGGTATGAAAATGTTGGGACTTCAAAGAATATCACAACATATGTTTGGACAATTTATAGTGAATGTGCAGTCAATTTTTACATAAATGAGAGAAGGATAGATATTGACACCTACCCTAGAGAACCCTTATTGCAATATCAATGTTGATCTTTGAAATTTTGTTTCAATTTCATTCATCAATGTATTGTTTGTTAAAAACATGAATGCCCTAATGACCATTATACCTACCTCTCTCAACCTCAATATTTCACCCTTAGTATTGATCTCACCAAAATATTAAGGTTACATAAAGTTTGACCGGTATGTTTCAACCCTGCATAGGTCCATACTAAGAAAATCCTAGGTTCTAGAAACAAACTACATATCTACTTTAAGACATACTCAACAAGTAAGTTCTAACATACCTTTATATATATCACTGTACATAATATGGGTCTACCTTGTGCACCAATACAACATTGGTTCTAAGTTCTAACCTGCACTTGCCAAGAGTACTGCTTTGAATGATGTTGTTCCCTATCTTGCCATTTTTTGTTGAAGAAAAGGGCTTAATTTTAATAGGTCACTTGCTGCCTATTACTTCCCTTAATTCAGAATGTTCCTCGTTTTTTTCATGTATCGATGAAGAAAAAGGTTTATCCTTTGGGTGTGCACATATGAAAGCGACGATGCACAAGTGCAAGGGTTGGCAATAAAATTATAGGCTCAATCTTGATTCAATGTGCATGTGAAAGCTATGCATGTGATGGCATGGGCATTTAGAGATGTCCCCTGGAAGCACATTCATGCATAAAAGAAGTTTTGGATCCATGGATAGAAACTTTGGTTTGGTTCCTGTCCGTTGGGTAAGTAAATGGTCAGTAAATGGTCATTGCCTTCCCGCCCTCCCAGTTGCTTGTTGGTTTTCTCTGTATGGGTGAGATTGCCCAGTAGATTTGCTATTAGTATATTCCAAGGACCTTCTGACAGAGGTGCAATAACTCCATTTCACACGTGTACTTATAATGATTTTCCCCACATATCTGGTGATCGTATTAAGAAACCTAAGAAAAAACTCCAATTTTCACCTTTTTCATAAAGAAAATTTTCAAGCTGGGACATATCAGTAAGGAAAAATTATAAACTTTTCAACAAGATTGACATGTGGTTTGGAGGACCTGAAAAAAATGGTTCTTGACTTATACAAAGATATTATTGTGTAAATCACCCAAATTCATTAGATTTCAACTTTTTAAGTTGTCAATTCCTTTTATGCATTAATGACCAATACATATATATTAGATTTTCATAAATTATATAAATAAAATAGGAAATAAAAATAGACAGAATCTCAAATATCAAAATTTCAGATTCACTAAAATTTTAGAAGAAAATTTCATTGAAATTGTGAACAAACACTGAAATTTGTTGATTTTTCACTTATAGTGGAACCTCCCTATAAAGTACAACCTATATAAAGTACACCTCAGCAAATAGTACAAAAAAATTTAAATAGCGCAAACCCTTTTATTTATTTATATTCAAACCTCTCTACAAGAAGTTCACCTCCATTAGGTACTGAAAGTATACCAACCTAAGGCCATGGAGTGGTCACACAATTTCGTATAAGGTACATCTGTCTCTCTTTGGCACTAATTGTTCTTACCAGCAATGGAGCCTAAGAAGAAGAAGCAGAAGGTGGTGGATCTAAATATGAAACTAGCCATCGTCAAACATCTTGATGAGGGACATAACATCAAAGCTATTGTTGATAAGTTCAACGTTTCCAAAGGAGCAATCCAGGATGCTAAGGAGAACAGAGACTTGATATTAAAATAAGCAAAAAGTAATCCTTCCTTATCAAAAACAAGAATTGTCAAGCAAAGCGACGTTAATGTTATCTTATGGAGATGGTTCGCAACAGCTCGTGTGAGAGGATATCCGATAAGCAAACCAATCTTGCAAGTGAAGGCCAAGCAAATTGCTAGCGAACTGGGAGTCAAAGGTGGTGACTTCTCAGCTTCGAAAGGGTGGCTGCAGAAATGGAAACAATGTAACAATGTCTAATTATATAAGATCAACGGAGAATCTGGAAATGTCGACCTTGAGCACGCTGAACAATGGAAATCATCTTTTAAAACTCTTCTAATTGGATATGATCTGAAAAATGTGTTCAATATGGATGACATGGGTTTATTTTTTCGTGCGCTACCATATTCAACTTTAAGTCATGCCAAGCAGTTGTGCAAGGGTGGAAAACAAGGAAAAGATCGGATCACAGTGGTCTTGATGTGTTCTGCACTGGGAGAGAAATTGCCACCATGGATAATCAACAAATCCAAGAACCCAAGAGCATTTTGCGGACAAGACATGAGCAAATTGAAAGTCAAGTATACAAATAGTGCGAAAGCTTGGATGACGAATCCGATCTTCAATCAACACTTGAAGGAGCTTGATGAATACTTCAAGAGAAAAGGGCGCAAGATTGTGCTTTTTTTGGATAACACTCTAGTGCATATTGTTGATGAGGCCACCAATTTTACGAACGTTGAGCTGCGCTATTTTTCGCCAAATTTAACCTCAATTCTCCAACCCCTTGACGTTGGCACATTTGAAGTCTGAAGGCGTTGTCTCGGAAATTTGAAGTCCTGTCCATATTGGACAACATCAATGATTCACTGTATGCATCGGACCTTGTCAGAAAGCTGACTGTTTTAGATGTAATCAAATTCATTGGCAAATCATGGTCAATAGTGAAAGCTGAGACAATCCAAAAGTGCTTTTCTAAATGCGGCTTTGTTATCAATGGAGAAGAGGCTCAAGAGCTCAACGAGATTGTTATACAAGAAGAAGAGCTCACAACGCTTGCAATTTGAATCAGCATCCCACGACCCAATCTTGTCATTGAGGAGCAGTTACCAAAGTTTGAGATTGTTGAAGAACAAAACCTTATCTGTCAACTGGTTAAAGAACGCACTAACGTAGTTGATGATGACAAATGTATAGCGATCAAATTGGAAGACTTGGAGCAACTTGAAGTTCCAAAAGTCGTTTGTATTACAAAAGCAAGAGACATGGTAACTCAATTGATTTCGTTCACGAAAGCGCATTCACTTTCTAGTGAGGAGCTTGATTTACTTAGCTTGAATGCGATTCTTAAAGACCTTTATTATTCTACTTTAAAGCAATCAAAGATACATCAGTACTTTCAATGATCAAATAAACTTAAAAAACTACAATTGCAAGAAAGCAAGAGTTTTAGATTTTGGGTTGAAGGCTAGGGATTTTTCCTAGGGTTAAGGTTTCTCTACATAAAGTACACCTACTCTATAAAGTACAAGACAATTTTTTTTGGGAGCAAATAGGGAGTACTTTATACGAAGGTTCTATTGTATTGCAATGTTTTAGGCACAATATTGTAAGCATTAGAAGAAAGGTTATTATAGTAATAAAAAACATAAGGGTAAGGATAGATGCTTTGTTAAGGGTGTTTTCTATTTCCTTTAATTTTACATGCTCTTTTCTATTTTCCAATTTTGGTTTACTGAAATTATCAACATGTTTGGTTTGTTTCTCCAAATTCAAAATATCAAAACACAAATAAACATTGAAGTTTTCTTGTTTATTCATCAAGAACAAAATTATTTTACATCTTGCATTCCAAACAAAATAGAAAGGAAAAGCTTCAAAGAAAATCAAAATAAACTAGTTCAAAATTCAAAAACTCTCCAAGAGTTATAAAAAAAAAATCTCTTGATTTGGTTCCAAGTCCTCATATTTATACCAACTCATATTGTTGTTTCAACTTAAATAGTTGCTAACCAATATAAACTTAGAATCAAAATAACAAAATTACTTGTCATAAGTTTATTCAACATTCTGTTAACAACTGGTTATTATAACAGATTGGTTATCAATTCATATAATAGTTTGGTTAACTTAAAACATGTTATCCAAAAACTAAAATTGTTTTAAGGTTATACTGCCTCACTAATTACTAATTGGTTTTAACTAGTCACTACATATTGAAAAATTGGGTTAACATTACCCCCCCCCCCTTTG
>Ga0209208_10011139_pt1 | contig 11555 bp, 11 predicted proteins | sample S1TSphfallax_3_FD_187694 | JGI IMG/M metagenome (GOLD analysis project Ga0209208, IMG submission 187694) | Host-associated microbial communities from peat moss isolated from Minnesota, USA - S1T2_Fd - Sphagnum fallax MG (SPAdes) (version 2) | ecosystem: Host-associated > Plants > Peat moss >...
AGAAAAACCAAAAACAAAATCAACAAAAGCCGGTTGAACAAAACCACGGGATTTTTTTTTTAAAATTCGAAAAAAAAAATCCTTTTGCAGATTACCTACCATCTGTTGTTGTTCCATCTCATTGAAATTTTGATTTTTTTAAATTAACAAAAAAAATATTTTGGCTGTTGATCGTAGATCTACAATTTTATTTTAGTTGGTTTTAATAATTTATTCTTCGTGGTTTTGTCTTGATGTGTTTTTGTTTTTGTTTTTGTTTGTTTTTTGGAGAGTTTGCAATTGCAGTGGGTTTTGAGAGAATTGGCATACCTGGTTTGTTAGTTGCAGCTGAGAAGGGAGGGAGGGAGGCAGGGAGGGTGGAAGGGAGAGAGAGAGTGAGCTATGGAGGGACGTAGGAATTGAGCTATGAATAAAGAGAAAGAGATTTGTGTCCTGATGCTAAACTCGCTGGAACCTTTGGTATTGGGTTTTTTAAGTGCGAGGTTTTCAAGGTTGGGTAAAACTCTGGCTGCCATGGCTTTTGTGGTATAGAGGCAAAACGAAGAAGCATCAATCATCGTCGCTGCACATGCAAAATGGCCTGTTGGAGCAAATTTAGGGTTTCTACTGGGATCCAGAATTTGGGATGCTTAGTTGCTGTGATTTTGGTAGCTTTTCTCCTACTAAGCGATGGGCTGGTGGATATGGTGGAAGCAATCACACATGCTCGAGACATCCAGGCCTTGAAACAGGTCAGTAATAAATTTATCCGTTTCATTAAAGACCCTCTGAATTGTCTGCAGAAACCAGCCCTTCTCCTCTTACCTCCCTGAATGATACTGCAGGACACACAAATCTGATTGATTGATTGATTTGTAAGGTGCAACACAAGGTCATGGTTATGAGATATTTTCTTCTTGTGTGTGTGTTCCCCCCCCCTTCTTCTTCCCTTGGGTTTGGCAGCTGATAGAAAAACATATAGCTCTGGAATTTGGAACCAATGATGGATACCCAAGTTTGAAAGATCCCAGCAGAAAACAGTAGCTAGGCAATTGTTGTCAGATGGTTAGAGTTGAAGGAATACCAGATACTGCTGTCCACAGTACTGAACTTTCCATTGGAATGTAATTGGCAGGTGTTAATGGCAGTGAATGCAGCATCCATCAAGCCATCATCATGCCTGGGCTCCTGGAATTTCTCAATGGATCCATGTGACGCTCGCTCTTCGGCACACTTCACTTGTGGCATCGATTGCAGCCCTGCAACAATCAATGGAGAGAGATATATTACAGGATTACAACTGGAAAGAGGGGCTGGCTATCAAGGTATATTATCACCTCACATTGGGCACCTTACTGCTCTTCAGAGGTTGATTCTCTCAGGGAATTCATTTCACGGGCGCATTCCTGCAAGCCTTGCAAACTTGAAGGAGCTGGTCCAGCTTGATCTTTCTGTCAATTCCTTCTCAGGGTCCCTTCCAGAGTCTCTTGGCCTTCTTCAAAATATAGAAATTTTCTCTGTTGCATATAATTTGCTTGATGGCCAAATCCCAAAATCGTTCAGCAACCTGACAAGCATCATTTGTATGTACCTCAACAATAATCAGCTGAGTGGCAACATGCCAGAGTTTCTTGAACTAAAGCAATTGAAGTACTTGGATGCAAGTGACAACAGACTGAGTGGGCCCTTACCTGCTCAACCGCCACCCATGCTTAGGTTGTTATCTTTGGGGAAAAACAACCTGACTGGAGATTTGCCTCTAAGTCTGAAGAGTTTAAGGTTTTTGCATGTTCTTGATCTCAGGAGCAACTTACTGACTGGTGTCCTGGAGTCATTCATTTTTGAACTGCCAAGTTTACAGCAGCTCAATCTAGCAGATAACCAGTTCACTTCTCTTGGCACAACAAATGCCTCCAGTATAAGAAGCAATCTTTTGACGCTTGATTTGAGCTTTAATATCTTGCAAGGTTCCCTCCCAGAGTCAATTGCAGGGTTGAGGAAACTCAATGTCCTGTCACTTCAGTCAAATTTGTTTAGTGGGCCAATTCCACATAATCTTGCACTGAAAGTGGGAAATTTGCTACCTGGAACAGAACAGCTGAGGCATCTGCACCTACAGGATAATTATTTGACTGGGGATATTCCTTTGCCATTCTTCCACCTATCTACTGACACTAATAGTGCCCATTTGGGGATGAATTGCTTACGGAGTTGTCCAACCTCTTTCTTCTTCTGTCAAGGAGAGGCTCAACGATCAGCAACAGAATGTCAAGCCCGCAATATCCCCATGTGATTACACTCTCTATCTTCTCTTTTCATGACTTCTGGTCTTGTTAGCTCTCTTGTCAACCAAGGTTCTCTAGCACTTTCTCCATTTATAGTAGATGGCCTCTTTTGGCCTCTTTTTGCAATTTCAGCCTAGTTCTGTGATAGATATTTGAACCATTTTGGACAAGCCTTCTTGTGTACATAACAAGCTTTTCCACTTCACCATTCCAGTTTTCTCTTTCAACTTGATCCTCCCTCTTTTCAAAATTGAGCTCAGTTTTGTCTTCTCCCATGATCAGCTTTTTGGTTTCTTCCTTTGCCTACCTCATTTTCTCTGCTATTATGCTTCCCTTGTTAAAAGGAGCCCTTTCATGACTGCAGCTGAAGAAAATTGTAGAGCATTTTGAGAGATTGAGATTTCATGCACATATAGGTTTATGCTCATAACAAAGAATGCCATTACTCAAACCTCTCTGAAGGTGTTAAGAAAGGAGTGAGGTAGGAAAAGAGTGTTTTCGGGGTTGTATCCCATTTCTAAATTGTAGACTGTGCAGAATTGACAATGTATATACAAAGATGATATCCTGATGGCCTAAATCAGCTTTGGGTGCTTTGGATCTACTACCATGGTGAAACACGCAATGAATAGTTTTTTGTTCTTTCATGTTGTATTGCTTTGTTAAAGAAGGCAGTGCTCTGAAGCAAGCAAGAGTTCCTACTGTTGTGACTTCCAGTAGGCCTGTGAAAATTAAAGCAACATTATTATCCTTGTGCCCATTATGTGATGAAAGCACATAAAAAGCTCTTGTAGAGATTTCCTAGTGTATTTTGCAGTGCACCTTATATCTGTGAATATCCCTCTGAGGAGAGTGGAGGGATATCACACCTACTCCTTAGTAGTGGAGGAGGAACCTTTTGTTTCACAGCGGGCAATTTCGATTCAAAAAGTTCCTCTCTTTCATATTAGAAGAAAAAAATTTATAACAAAATCTTCCTCTTCTCCATTTTTATTTCTATTAAATATCACAACAAAATTCAAAGCAACAATAGAACTCAAAATAGTTACAAAATCCAAAACAAGTTTTCTAAAAACAACTACAAATGAAAACAAACATCAAAATTCAAATCAAATACTAGAATCTGAAATAACATAATGCAAAAAGGAAAAGAAGGAAGAATACATCAGTTTTATTTGAATTGAATAAGAAAAATCAAACAGAAAAATCCAAATGCACCATAGAATGTCTCAAATCTGCAAGTAACAAAGAAACTCAACTACACATTCCAGTTCTTTGCGTCCTTCAAATCGACTTATGGGTTGAAATGTCCTTGTTGCACACTACATAACAAGCTCATGGTTGTGCCTTCATCTAAAATTGAAAGGGTTATACTATAGTTAGTAAGATTCTAGAATTAGTGTCCACCTATGTTGGTGACTATTGATAGTTGTCTCTTGTACATAGACAAGACATGACATCTTTCAATGCAAATGAACCTTCAACAAATTCTCAATACACATCATCAAGAACATTGTTTAGGAATACTAATCCCTACATTTTGCAAATCAACAACAATGACTTCCTCCTTCATGATATGTGGCAAGTTGAGATATGCAAAAGTCATGTTCTCCTTGTTTTCCAAATGCTCAACAAACATGGTGAGAACACGAGATGTGTTGGCAACCTACAAGAAGAAAAAAACCAATAGAAAAGAAAAACAACCTAGAGAATTTTTTTTAAAGGAGAAAACTAATTTGCAAGCAAATGACAAATGAGAAAACCATATAAAAGATCATGAATACCTTCAATTTCTTTGTTGTCTATTGTTCTTGAAGGAGAGCTTAGTCAAAGATAGTGAACAATCATTCCCAATTTTCATCGGAAATAATCTATTGTATAATTTTATTATGCTCTTCATTGTTGGATTGATCGTATTTACAATAACACATTATTAGTTAGAGGAAAAATGCAACACAAATTGAGATGCTTACTTTCAATAACTTTTCAATTTCTAATGGCCAAAATGCTTTCATCTTGTACTCAATAAGGACAAATGGATTTGCCATGCACATGATAACAATTGCTCTCTCTGTCTTGTTTGTTATATTCTTATCCCTCAAACTTGCATTGTTTTCCTTAAACATTTGTTGAACATATGGAAGGTTTTTTTCCCAACTAGAGTTTTCATGAACCATATTTAATTGTTCTTGGTAAAGTAATTTATTCTTGGGAGTCAAGAACAAGGGTTGTGGACATGTGTCTCCCATTGTGAATTGTGAAGCATCAAGGCCTTATAAGTCTCAACCACATTTGGTATGTACAACAATCAAATACTAGTTGATGATCAAAGAATGGTCTATAGAAACTTTCCAATTTTTATTAAATCATTGCTTATATCCATAAACAAACAAAAAACAATGGTTATTGAAGCAAATTAAAAAATAGAAAAACAATTCAATAAAATGTTGAGTTGTAGTTAATAAATATTTCAAAAATTTGCCAAACTCATCAACATTCAATGAAAAATCAATTTCAAATCAACTTTCCAAAGCTTAGTGGTGCCACAAATAATGAAGTTTCAAATGTTGGGCCCCAATTAGCCTAACCCAATTTTGGTTAACATTAGGTAGTTGGCTAATGAAGTTTTGGGGTAACCTTGGGTTCATGGGATAGCACCGGGGGTTGGATCTTGTTTCGCATGGACTACTAAGGGGTGGGTGGCCTAGATAGGATAAGGTGGGAAATAGGTTAGTTGGATTAGGTTAAAACATGGTTATCTTGTTTTACCTATATTAATTAAGTCTATTGGATAGAAAGGTATGGGTACGTGAGAGGTGGCTTTTAGGAAGGTGTCAAGAATTAAGGTTAGGTAAAGACAACATCAACATTTTATTTTTGAAGTTTAGAAGGGGGGTGGGAAGCATTGTTAACCAACTCTTTCACCTTTCAGAGTGATGAATAATGTGTGATGGAGTGAGAAAAAGTGAGGATTGATGATGATGCTATGAGACATGGGTTGTTAGGGGGCTAGGCAAATCATGAGGAGGCAAGGTGGGGTAACGGGGTGGTTGTTACATCATGGGAAGGTGAGTTTCCAAGGAGGGCACCCCCCCCAACAAGTGATGGAAGTGGAGGTAGAAGGCAATGTATGTTGGGGATGGCTCCATTCAAAGGTGAAGGGGGATGGAGGTATAGGGAACTAATGCTTGGTCTTGGAAAATAGAAGTAGAAAAGAAGGAAGAGATGAGAGGAAGTTGGGTTAACTTGCAAGAGATAAAAGGTTTACCCTTTTGAAACTATAATAAGGAAAATAGGCGGGGAACATAATAGAGTTCAAAGAGTTTGGGCAAGCAATGAATGTTATTGTGGTTGATAGTAGGAAGTGAAGTAATTAGGGAAGGAAGGAAGAAGAAGATGTATGTTGCATCTAGGTAGGAGGATGTTTTGTCAAGTATAAATAGGAAATTGACTACAAAAAAAAACCCAACTAAAGATTAAAAAGTTCATTGTAATTTTCTTTTATTTTAAAATGTGAAGCTTTGGTTTGAGAAAATCTTGCTCCAATTTGTGTGTGTGTGTGTGTGTGTGTGTGGTTGTGTACTCAATTATAATTCCTTGGTTTAGGGTTTTGGCCAATCATAGTATGAGTAAGGGACTAAGGTAGTGAATAGGAAGGGGATTACTGTCTGGTTCAAACAAGGGTAGAATAAAATGAGACACTTACAAAAAGACATAAAAGTTTATTGCCTAGTTCTAACACCCCTTGGATGTCCTCCAAGGGGGAAGGGGGAGTGGCTCATAACAAGGTGTTAGGGCTGGGTAATGTTGTGCCTAACACCAAGTATAAAGTAATTGAATTTCAAATTGAGCAAAAAAGTAATATCAATTTGGCACTTTTTTTTGGTTTAGCATAAATTATTTTCCAAACAAAAAAAACGATATATTTTCATAAACATATTTACCAAGGTTGATTACAACTGATTGATTCATGGTTTCATTAATATCGCACTTCACACATTAATACAAGTCATCCATTGTAATGTTAAATTTGGAACTAAAGATGCCATATTCAATTGCCTTAAAAGCTTGCCAATACATCAATATTTTGTTAAGTGCATGAAATAGACTAAAATTGTTACAAACAAAACCAATTAATGATCATTGTGCCAAAAACAAGGTTTAAACAAAACTAATGAAAAAATGAAGAACAAAAAATATAATGTATGATAAAACAAAAACAAAAAAAAATCTAACCTTTGGGGGGAATAGGTTTTTATTTTTCTTCTTCTCTTGCAACAAAAATTCAAATAGATTTGAACAAGTGTTTTTGGATTTTTTCATGCAAATTAACAATTGACTAGGAAGTGTCCAATTTTTTGTATCACCTCCAAAAGTTCCACAATCCTCAATTGTCCATGTGTTAAGATGGGAACCATTGATCAACAACCTTAAATCTTTATTATCCATCAAACAATCTCACTTGAACCTTAAATGTACCATGTAATCAATTGCATTTGGGTCATTGAACTAATGATCAACAAAGAAAATAAAATTTAGTCATTAAATAAACCCCAATGGTGGTCATTGGTGACAAAATCTCTACCATCAAATGAAAAAAAGATAGGTTGTTGTCAACCATTCAATCATCATTAAACCTAATCCAAGAACCCTAAACTTAATCTATAGTATTGATTATGACAATTTGATAAGGAACATCCATCTTGATTGAATGAATTTTTTCCATTTAAAAACATTTCCTCCTTTTTCATTTTTTTGGCAAGCAATTTCAATTCAAAAAGTTCCCCCCTCAACATACTTGTTTTCCATCAATTGATTTCACTTCGTTCAATCCACAACATTTGATCCATATTTTTTGTCTTTAATTTGTGTTACATATTTAAATAATTTGGCATTGTCCATTTGCATCAACATTCATTTTAGGCATGGGTTGTTTGATCAAATAGATTTGGGCCCTTTAAACTAGGGCTTGTATTTTGCATACGAGTCTCCATTTGAATTGATCATTTTCAAAAGGGTAGATAGATCAATGCCATTTATTTTACAATAAAACAATGTTTTCCTCATGTTTTCAATATCTCTTATGTTTTTTCTTTTATTCCGCTATGCCATTAGTTTTCTTCTCCAACCCAACATTTGTGCTTTCATGTTTAGCTCATTATTTTCATCTTTTGGCTTGTGATTCCTTATAAAGCTACAACTTGTCAACTTTCATTTCTTTCCTTTCAATAGGTTTTTTGTTATAATTTTTAGATGTTTCTCCCAAGATCCAATAGGTTCAAAATTAGTAATATATGAAATTTTTTTTTTCTTGCGTTTGTTTCAAATAAATTTTTGATTTGAAGTTAATTTTCAACTACCCCTTTGCTTCCTTTTACATCCTAGATGCATGGCCATGGTACTTTGATTTAATGGCTACAAACTCTTTCCTTTATGCTATATCAATTCTTCAAATATATTTGATTAAAGTTTGACTAACATGTTCACTTTCTAACATTATTTCCAACGTCCAATATTGTTTTGGGAATTTGTTTCATTTTTGTTAATGTTAAAGTTTTAAATGTGGTTTTAAACTTGGGTTGTTGTCTTCTTGCTCTTGGGTGTGCTTGTGCACTTTTCCAACTCAATGTCAATTTCTATCATCAACTTCAATTTAATCTTATCCATCTATAGGGAAAGATTTTGTTTTGCTTTGTCTATGTTGGGTAAAACCTTTGAGTGAAAACATTATCAAAATTTGTCACATGCTTGGCTACCGCTTTGCATGGACCTTTACTTTGATAATGTCTTTGCCCTCAAGCTTTACTTTACACATAAGAACCTTCCATCCAATGCCTTGTGATTTATATATGTTTAGGTTCATGCAACCTTTGCCTTGTGCTTTATGATGGGCAAAGCCCATGGGGTGGGGACATTCTCAAAATGCAAAGCTAGAATTGGCATTCTTCATCCTAGGCCCCTTACTTTGGAAATGCCCCCACCATAGGGCCTTATGCTACACATAAAACCTAGTCACAAATTCTATAAACAAATTTCTTGACCTCTAACAAAAATGTAGTGTTCCAACAATGTGGGGTTGTTATGTAATGTTAATGCCCTTGAAAGGTCTGATTATTTCTGGTATATTTATGACATCTAGTCACTCATCTACTTCACTTTTGATGAGAAAATTTATTTGTTGTGTTGTGCTTAGAACACAACTTGTTTGAATGTCACATGCTTGTATTCATTAAAAAATTAAATGGCGTTATATGCACATGTGAAATTGGACCGAATATCAATTGAATGCATGATTGATTATCACAATACAAATCTTAACAATTCTTAACAATTGTTGAAAGTTTACAATGTCTTTTGCAACTTTGCTCAACATTCAATATTCTACCTCAATGGTTGGGAGAGATGTTTGGTTGAAATTAACTACTCCAATCAATGGGAGCAACCCCAAGCTTATGAAATATCCAATCTTTTTGTATATAATTCATGTCCGTAATTTACATCAATGAAGGTAAGTAAAACATTGTTTTCATAAAATATGTGTTGTTTTCTTGGATATAACAATGCATATGATTGAGTGTTATACATATATCACATAATTTGTTTCGCCACTTTCAAATGTGCCTCATGAGGTTTAGATGAATAATGATTTGTTCCACTCATAACATAACCAATGTCAAACCATGTGTAGATAATGACATGCATCTCCCAAGCATAAATTGATACAACATGACATTAAACTTGGGCATACCTATTTCATTTTGAAGTGTCAAACTACCAAGGTCCATAGGAATTTTGGCATAAATGCATCTATCAACCATGAACTTCAACATGTGTTGGATGTATGTGTGTTGGTGTAGCCAAATCACCTCCTTGATGGTAGGAAGTACTAGTGGGTGTTACCACATGGAATCGTCTAAGGAAAATTTCATGAATGGTCATGTGAAATTTTTAATATTTTTTTTTAAATATTTTTATTTCATTTGTTTCTTATTGTTGCATTTATGTAACCAAGGGTTTTGATTATTTGCAAGACAAATGTAAGATTCTTGTTTTTATTTGTTAAGATGATAAGGTTCAAGAATTTTATTCCTAAAGGTACATGAACTTGATGAATGTCATAATCCTTGATGGACATCATACTATTCAAAGATTCATTTAAAAAATCCATAGCCACTATAAAATGTGCATTTGACAAGCCTTATAAGTAGCAATCAAAGTTGAACAAAAAGAATTAAAAATTTCATTCCTTTCATGCAGCCCTTGGATGAAAACTTATCTTGATATTCAATTATAATCCAAGAATTCAATATACATATTTTAAATTATTATTGCATACTTTTCATAAACATGTCATAAGAATCTCTTCTAGACAATAATATAATTATATGAGTTCATTAAGGATTCCTAAATAGTTCTTATGTTTGTTCCTCATTTGTGGTTTTTCGAAAAATGTTGATATTGAAAATGTTTAAGGACATCAAAACATGTGTTGATTAATGTGGGCCATTCAAAAACCCACAATTTGGATAATGAAAAACTATAAACAAATTAATCAAATATTGTACCATAAAATCAAAAATAATTTAAAAAATCAAGGTGGTCCAATGAAATGATGATGTGATGTTTTTTGTGGTACCACCCAATGATACTTTCAACCAAATATGAATGATATTAATTTTAATGTACAGTGAAGCATTTTTTAATAGAGTCATTTCCAATGTATGAATGAGATTCTTATCTATTCTCTTGAGCTCTTCAATGTTACATCTAATCAAAAGTAGGCCATCCACATAGCTAGAGTAGCAATATGACATAGTTCTTTTTTTATTGGAGTAATACATTTGAAAGTTGAATGAACTCTTCTAAAGTCCCATTGATCTCCACTTCTTGTCAATACAATTGTTGTTTAACATAAGCAATAGAAAGTTTTCTCCAACTTGCATACCAAGTATGAATTATTGGAACCTTTGAATCCTATAGGTATTTCCATCGACACATCCTCCTCTAGCTTTCCATTAAAGAAAGTTGTTTTGACATCCATTTGCTTCACTTCCAATCTTTGTCATTGTTAATGCCAACATGGTTCATATTTGTAGACCATCGCACAACTAGAGCATAAGTTTCAAGGTAATCAACTCCTTATGTTTGCTCAAAGCCTCGTGCAACAATTCTTGCTTTCAACTTTTGTATTAAATTCCTAAGGTGGTAAGCTTGGTTATATATATATTTGTTTTAGGGTGATTGGCTTTTAGTCCATAGGCTTCATTAGAACGGTCCATGTTTGATCATTCTTAATTGATTTGATCTCTTGAGCCATTGCTTCTCTCCAACCCTCATGCGGTGTAGCCTCAACATACATCACATGATTTTCAATTTTGATAGACATGGCATAAAATTCCTTTAGTTGAAATGATGTTTGTTGTCTTCTCGATGGATTTTTTTGTGAAATAAAGTTGAAGTTAATACATCATTCAACCATTGCTCCCTTTCAACTCCTAGCCTCTATGCATGTTCATCTCTTGAGCTCTACTCCTCTTCAACTTATGCAAATGTTGATTCCCCTTAGTATTTGATGATGTGTGCTCCTATGACTAAACATGTTTTTGAGTCACAATATCTTGTATTGGAAGTAATTCAATAATGTTTTTTTTATGGGTCCAATGTCATCAATATTATTGAAGATAGTTCAAGAAAACAACTCTTATGGTGATATTGTTGGTAATTTTCCTAGTTGGTCATAACTTATCGTGGATTCATCAAAAACCACATCATGATTCAACACAATTTTCTTTGTGTTTGAATTGTACAACCTATACAATTTATTATTTTCATCATTGATGTTAAGAATATTTGAAAAATGACCACGTAGTTGAAAAATGTTTTCAACTATATACCAATATAGTAGACAAGTTGATTTAATTGGTAATTGTCATAATTTTATTTAAATTAAAAAAAAATCTAGTTGAAACATAGTTACAGATGTTGTGTGGTTGAAAATTTTTGGTTAAAAAAAGGGGGTTTTCTACTAAGGCCTAGAAACAAGCACTTTGTGGTCTTGTTTGTCAATTTTTTTATTTTTGTATTTTGGCACATGAACATGGTCTAAGGACCCAAATCTGTGCAAATGATTAACCTTAGGCTTTTTCTTTATGTATGTTCATTTGTTAATTTCTCTTTGTTCACTTTTAATGGGACTCCGATTGATTAAATATGTTATAGTGTTTACACTTTCACTTTAAAAGAAGATTGAAATTTTTCTTTTAAATGGCAATGGTTCAATTTGGGCATTTG
>Ga0209208_10011140_pt1 | contig 11554 bp, 6 predicted proteins | sample S1TSphfallax_3_FD_187694 | JGI IMG/M metagenome (GOLD analysis project Ga0209208, IMG submission 187694) | Host-associated microbial communities from peat moss isolated from Minnesota, USA - S1T2_Fd - Sphagnum fallax MG (SPAdes) (version 2) | ecosystem: Host-associated > Plants > Peat moss >...
GATACCCGCGACACCATCGACTGGCTGCTGAAGCATGTGCCCAACAACTCGGGCAAGGTGGGCGTGCTGGGGGTGAGCTATCCGGGGTTTCTGGCGATGATGGCGGGCATCGATGCGCACCCGGCGGTGAAGGCGATCAGTCCGCAGGCGCCGATGACCGACATCTGGCTGGGCGACGACTTCTTCCATAACGGCGCGTTCCGGGAGACCTACGGCTTCGACTACGTGCAGCAGCTGGAGGCGCAGAAGACCGACGTTGCAGCGAACTCGAACGAGGACCAGTTCACCTTCTTCCTGGCGCACACGGACTTTGCCGGCGCGGCCGAGGCGGCGGGCATCACCAAACTGCCGACGGCGGAGAAGTTTCTCGCGCAGCCGACGTACACGAAGTTCTGGCAGGACATGGCGGTGGAGCGGCGGCTGAAGAGGCCCGAGGTGCCGACGCTCGAGGTGGGCGGCTACTGGGACCAGGAGGACATGTGGGGCACGCAGGCCGAGTATGCGGCGCTGCGTCCGAACGAGGCGCCGAACGATGCTGGCGCCGTAAAGGCGGAGCACAAGGTCTACCTGGTGCTGGGGCCGTGGAACCACGGCGGATGGTCGCGCGGGCCGGGCGACCAGCTAGGCGGCAGGTTCGGGACGGTGAGCTTCGGCGGCGAAAAGACCGGGGAGTACTACCGGTCGAAGATCGAGGCGCCGTTTTTTGAGTTGTATTTGAAGGGCAAGCCGGGGTTCGATCTCGAGGACACGGCGAGCTTCCGCACCGGCGAGAACCAGTGGCACCGCTACGCGGTGTGGCCGCCCAAGGTGGGTTTCCATGAGGAGCGGGCGTACCTGCAGCCGGAGGGCAAGCTGACGGCGGCCGCGCCGGTGGGCGATTACGAGGTGAAGGCGGCGGCGTACGTCGCCGACCCCAGCGACCCTGTGCCGTACCGGCATCGGCCCGTCCAGTCGACCTACGGCCAGGGCTCGCTGTGGCGCACGTGGCTGGAGGAAGACCAGCGGTTCGTGAGCGGGCGCAAGGATGTGGCCAACTTCTCCACCCCGGTGCTGGGCCGCGAGGTGACGGTGACCGGCGATGTGATGGCGGACTTGTTCGCGGCGACCACAGGCACCGACAGCGACTGGGTGGTGAAGTTGATCGACGTGTATCCGGACGATGCCGGCGCGGCGACGCCGGGCTACCAATTGATGGTGGCCGAGGAGATCTTCCGCGGGCGGTATCGCAAGAGCTTTACCGCGCCGGAGCCGGTGAAGCCGGGCGAGGTGAATGAGTACAAGTGGAGCCTGCATGGGGTCGACCACACCTTCCTGAAGGGACACCGCATGATGGTGGAGGTGCAGTCGAGCTGGTTCCCGCTGTACGACCGCAATCCTCAGACGTATGTGGAGAACATCATGACGGCGCCGGCGAGCGCGTACCAGGCCGAGACGGTAACGATCTATGGGTCGGCCAAGTACCCGTCCCACCTGGAGTTACCGGTGGCCAATGGCGCGGGTCTGCGCTAGCGAATGCGGGGCAGACGGAGGGTGCGGAAATGGTTCGCTCCGCGATAGAAGACGGCCCTGGAAGCAGGGCTGGAATGGTTGCGTAGAGAGAAACTTTTGCAGGCCTGAATCGTATTGCTAGTGACCGCACAACTGGCCTTTCGACGACGGTCTGGCAAACAGACGGACGCTAGGGCGCGTATGAAGCACACAACAGTTGGCGAGAGGTTTGGCATGGCAGGGATGAGAGCAGGCAAGTGGTCGTTGGCCTTGGTTTTAGCCGGTTTGGCGACGGGTGCATGGGCGCAGACGCCGCCGCACCAGTCGGGGACCGTGAAGGCCGCGACCGGTGACGGGCTGACGTTGACCACGGCGGCGGGGCAGGACTATACGGTGACGTTGCCGGCGAGCGCGAAGGTGCTGGTGGTGGCGCCGGGGCAGTCGCCGGCGCAGGCGACCGCAGGCACCCCGGCCGATGTGTCGGTGGGCGATAAGGCGATCGTGATCGGCACGGCGAGCGATACGGGCACCACGCTGACGGCGACCAAGGTGTACCTGATGAAGTCGGCGGCGATCGCGCAAAGCCATGCGGCGGCGGATGCGGCATGGGCCCAGGGCATGGGCGGGATCGTGAAGAGCGTGGCCGCGGACAAGATTGTGCTGGCCAGCGGGATGAAGACGATCACGGTGACGGCGACGCCGGCGACGGTGGTGCGGCATTACTCGGGCAGCTCAGTGAGCTTTGCCGATGCGACGGTGTGCACGCTGGCGGATGTGAAGGTGGGCGACCAGTTGCGGGTGCGGGGCGCTAAGTCCGCCGACGGGACCAGCGTGGTGGCCGATGAGATGGTGGCGGGCACGTTCCACAACTACTCGGGGCTGCTCTCCGGGGTGGACGCGGCCGCGGGCACGGTGACGCTGAAGGACCTGGCGACCAAGAAGACGGTGACGGTGCAGGTGACGCCGGCGAGCGACCTGCGGCGGATTCCGCTGGCGCTGGCGACGCGGCTGGCGGCGCAGATGAAGGGCGGCGCGGCCGGTGCCGGCGGCGGGGCCCCCGCCGGTGGCGCGCCAGGAGGCTATGCGGGTCAGGCTGGCGGCGAGGGCGGCCAAGTACGTCGCGCGGGTGCGGGTCGTACCGGCGCGGACCTCTCGCAGATGCTGACGCGGCTGCCCAAAGAGACGGTGGGCGGGCTGAAGACGGGCGAGGCGGTGATGATTGTGGCCTCCTCGCCGGCGTCGGCCCCGGCGAAGTCCACGGCGGTGACGCTGGTGGTGGGCGTGGAGCCCATTCTGACGGCCTCGCCGGAGGGTGAGACGACGCTCTCGCCCTGGAGCCTGGGCGTGGGCGGTGGCGGCGGAGAGGCCGGCGGTCCTGGCGGCGGACGGTAGCAGGATGACGCATGGACGCGTCCGCGTTGGTGGAAGCCTTATGGAAGGCCGTGCAGACGAAGGCAGAGGTCTGTCTGTTGCGCGGGGCGGTTCGGGTTGTGTTGAAACAGTTGACCAGTTTGCGAGTTTTCGATTTTGCGAGTTTGAAGGAGTGAGGATGCGATTGAGCAAGAGTGTGATGGGGTGGGTTTCCGGCGCGGCGATGGCGCTGCTGCCGGCGGTGGTCGCGGGCGCGGCGGCGCAGGGCCCCGCAGCGATACCGACGGTGCAGGCCGCACCCCAGACGACGCCCCAGGCCGCGCCCGCCGCCGGCGGCACCCGCGTGCACGGCACAGTGACCGACCCGGACGGAGAGCTGATTCCGGGTGCGTCCGTGCAGCTGACGCCGAACAAGGGTGGCACGGGCCGCAAGGTGGCGAGCGGCAGCGACGGCACTTACAACATCACCGTGCCGCCGGGGACCTACACCGTGCTGGTGACGATGCCCGGTTTTGCGACCTTCACCGCGCTGAACGTGAAGGTGCAGGCGGTGGCCGGCCAGACGCTGGACGTGAAGATGCAGGTGGGCACCGACGTGGTGGTGAACGTGGACGAGAACGCAGCGGTCCTGAGCGTGGACCCGGACAGCAATCCGAGCGCGACCATCATCACCGGCGACGCGCTGAATGCGCTCTCGGACGATCCGGACGACCTGGCGGCGGAGTTGAGCGCGCTGGCCGGCCCGGCGGCGGGGCCGAACGGCGGCACCATCTACATCGACGGTTTTACCGGCGGGCAGCTGCCGCCGAAGGCCTCGATCCGCGAGATCCGCATCAACCAGAATCCGTTCTCGGCGCAGTATGACAAGGCCGGCTTCGGGCGCGTGGAGGTCTTCACCAAGCCGGGCACGGACCAGTACCACGGCAGCGCGCAGCTGAACGGTAACGACAACATCTTCAACACCGGCAGCCCGATCATCGGGCCCTCGGTGCCGCAGCCGGGGTATTACACGGTGCTGGCCAACGGGCAGCTAAGCGGGCCGATCAACAAGAGCAGTTCGTTCACCTTCGGCGGGCAGTACCGGTCGATCCACAACAACACGATCATCGACCCGGAGAGCCTGTACTCGCTGACGGGCAGCCCGGGGACGGTGTGCCCGCCGGGGCAGACGGCCGGCTGCTCGCAGCAGGGCTTCCTGGGCTATGTGGCCGCGGTGAGCGCGCCGCAGACGCGCTATGACCTGAGCCCACGCGTGGACCTGGCGTTGGGGTCGAAGAATACGATGACCGTCCGCTACCGCTATCTGCATTCGACGGCGAACAACCAGGGCATCGGGGGCAACCAGCTCCTGCCCAACGCCTACACCGCGACCACCGGCGAGCAGGACGTGCAGATCAGCGACACGCAGACGGTGACCAGCAAGATCATCAACGAGGTGCACTTCGAGTGGCAGCGCTCGACCACCGGCGATATCCCGCTAAACAACACCCCGCAGATTTCAGTGACGGGCGCGTTCGTCACCGGCGGCGATGCCAGCACCGGCAACACCAACGACGTGCAGAACCACTTCGAGTACCAGAACTACATGTCGATCGCGCTGGCGCACAACTTCATCCGCGTGGGCGGCCGGCTGCGCACCACATCGGACAACAACACGACCAACCAGAACGCGAACGGGTCGTTCACCTTCCTGTCGACTTCAAACGGGAACAGCGCGCTGCAGAACTACATCAACGGCACGCCCAGCCAGTTCAGCGTGATCACCTACAACCAGCCGAGTGTGCATGTTTTCAGCGAAGACCTGGGGCTGTACGCCGAGGACGACTGGAAGCCGAAGTCGAACGTGACCTTCAGCTACGGCATGCGCTACGAGCAGCAGAACTTCATCCAGGACAAGGCGGACTTTGCGCCGCGCCTGGCGCTGGCCTACGGCGTGGGCAAGCGCAAGATCGGCGGCCCGCTGTTCGTGGTGCGCGCGGGGTTCGGCCTGTTCTATGACCGGCTGTCGCTGTCGAGCCAGGAGAACACGGTACAGCAGAACGGATTCAACCAGATCCCTTCGACCTCGACCACGGTGGTGCTCTCGCCGACCTGCTCGGCGACGACGGCCAACAACTTCTCCGGGTGCGGCGCGTCGGCGACGACGGGCCATGTGACCACGCAGTCGGTACAGACCAGCGGCAACTTCTTTGGGCGCGCCTACCGGTCGCCGTACCAGGAGCAGGCCAACCTGGGGCTGGATGTGTCGCCGTTCAAGAACGGAACGCTCTCGTTCAACTACCAGCACGTCATCGGCGTGCACCAGCTGCTGGACGACAACCTGAGTGCCCAGGCCGACGCCACCAATACGAGCGCGCCGGAGAACAATGTGTATCTGACCGAGGGCTACTATCGGCAGAACCAGTTCATCACCAACTTCAACTACCGCGGCTCGGCGAAGTGGACGCTCTCCAGCTACTACGTGCTGAACTTCGATACCAAGTCGGACACGTCGGGGGCGAGCTCGTTCCCCACCAACCCGTACAACATCGGCGCGGACTACGGCCGGGCGAGCTTTGCGGTGCGCAGCCAGATTTTCCTGTTCGGCACCTTCACGCTGCCGCACCTGGTGACGCTCTCGCCGCTGCTGCAGGCGAAGTCGGGCACGCCGGTCAACATCACCACGGGTGAGGACAACTTCGGCTACCTGACCAACAACACGCGGCCGGTGTTCGCGACCCCCGGCACGGTGGGTGCGAAGACCTTCGGCGGCTGCGGCACGTTCGTCGACCCCGGCAAGTTCCCCGGCAACCCCGGCGCGTACACCGAGATTCCGGCGAACTACTGCACGGGCCCGGCGAACTTTACCACCAACCTGCGCATCAGCAAGGGCTTCGGCTTCGGCAAGAAGACAGGCCAGGCAGGGCTGGACCAGGGTGGACCTCCGGGCGGCGGGCAGGGCGGACCTCCGGGCGGCGGCCGCGGTCCTGGCGGCGGTGGCGGTGGCGGCGGCTTTGGTGGCGGCGGTGGCCGCGGTCCCGGCGGCGGGGGCGGCTTCGGCCGCGTCAACAGCGGCAAGAAGTACAACTTCACCCTCGGCGTGCAGTTCCAGAACCTGTTCAATATCGCCGACCGGGCCACGCCGAACGGGACGCTCAGCTCGTCGAGCTTTGGCCAGCTGACCTCGCTCGCGGGCGGCCTGTACACGACCAACGACGCGGTGCGCCGCGTGCAGTTGTCGGCCTCGTTCAACTTCTAACCCGACAGCAAGACCGTAAGAAGACAACAGGCGCAGCCGCGATGGCTGCGCCTGTTGCGTTTCCGGGGCGTCGGCTAGCGATCTAGCGGTTGAGGCCGAGGATGGAGCCGGAGGTCGGGGTGGTGTCGTCTTCGTCGTCGTAGCTGGGGGCGTCGTCGACGGGTCGCAGGCGGTACTCGCCGGTGTCGAGCGGCTTGAGCTGGACGGCGTGGGGCTTGAGCGGCGGCGGGTCGCGGGTGACCAACGGCGGCAGACGGAACTCGCCGGTATCGAGCGGCTTGAGCTGGGTGCGGGTGCGGGCCTGCGCGGGCTCCGGCCGGGAGGGGGCTATATCGGTGAGCGACGGCGTGACCGGCGGCGGTGGCGCGGGGACAGGCGGCGGGGGTGGGACAGGCTGTGCCGCAGGCGGCTCGGCGGGCTGTGCGGCGTCGAAGAGCGAGGGCTGCGGCAGCAGGGCGTGCTGGGCGCCGGCGACGACGACGGTCTTGGCGTTGAGGAACTCGCGCATGCCGGCGGCGGAGAGCTCGCGGCCGTAGCCGGAGTGCTTGACGCCGCCGAAGGGCAGGCGGGGGTCGCTGGCGACGGGGGTGTTGAAGAAGACGCCGCCGCACTGCAGCTCAGCGGCGAGGCGCTGCTGCTCGGCGGGGTCGTGGGTCCAGCAGCTGGCGCCGAGGCCGAAGGGGGTGTCGTTGGCGAGCTGGATGGCGTCGTCGAGCGAGGTGATGGGGAAGAGCAGAGCGAGCGGGCCGAAGGTCTCCTCGTGGCACACGGCGGCGGTGCGGGGGACGCCGGCGATGACGACCGGGCGTACGAAGTTGCCATGGCTGTGCGCGGCCGGCGGGGTGAGGATGCGTCCGCCGGCGGCGACCGCGGCGTCGATCTGGGCCAGCAGCGCGTCGCGGATGCGGGCGGTGGCGAGCGGGCCCAGGTCGGTGGTGGGCGCGGTGGGGTCGCCGACGCGCAGCGCGGCCATGGCGGCGGCGAAGCGGCGGGCGAACTCCTCATAGAGGGACTCGTGGATGAGGAAGCGTTTGGCGGCGATGCAGCTTTGGCCATTGTTGATGCAGCGCGCCTGCACGGCGGCGGCGACGATGCGGTCGAGCAGAACATGGTCCGGGCCGTCGCCGGCGACCGCGGAGGGCAGCACGATGAAGGCGTCCGAGCCGCCGAGCTCCAGCACGGTTTTCTTGAGGAACCAGCCGGCCTGGGCGGCGACGGCGCGGCCGGCGGCCTCCGAGCCGGTGAGCGTGAGCGCGGCGATGCGTGGGTCGGCGATGAGGGCCTCGACCTGGGAGGTCTCGAGCAGAAGGGCCTGGAAGGTGCCGCGCGGGAAGCCGGCGCGGCGCACCAGGGCCTCAATGGCGAGCGCGCACTGGGGCACGTTGGGCGCGTGCTTGAGCAGGCCGACGTTGCCGGCCATCAGCGCCGGCGCGAGGAAGCGGAAGACCTGCCAGAAGGGGAAGTTCCAGGGCATGATGGCGAGCACGACGCCGATGGGGTCATAGCGGACGAAGCGCTCCGGCTGCTGCGGGTTCTGCGCGCCCTCGCTGGGCAGCGGCTCGGGCGCGAGCATCGCGGCGGCGCGCTCGGAGTAGAAGCGGCAGGTGTCGGCGCACTTGGCGACCTCGGCGTGGGCGGAGGCGAGGGTTTTGCCCATCTCCGCGGTGATGAGCGCGGCGAGCTCATCGATCTCGCTTTCGAGCAGGATGGAGAGGCGGCGCATCCAGAAGGCGCGCTGGTCGAGCCGGACGGCGGGGAAGAACTGGGCGGCCTCGGCGGCCAGCGCGAGCTTGGCCTCGACGCCCTCGGGCGTAAGAGGCTCAAAGCTGCGCAGAAGCTGGCCGGTGGCGGGATTGAGGGACTGGATCATGCGGCAGGAAGACGAATTGGGGTCCAGGGAAGCAGAAAACCGGAAAGCAGCCGAGCCGTACCAGTGTAGACGGGAAACCGCCCCTGTGCGGCTACGCGGCGGGACGGTTGTATCTTCCCGCGCAGAGGAGAAACCTGCATTTTGCGGCTGCGCAGACGAAAAATGCAGGTCTCTCCACTGCGGCGGCAAAAGCGCCGCCTCCGGTCGAGATGACAATTCTTGATGATGACACCTGCTTCGGCAAGACCTACCTACCGGCCCTTGAGCGGCTAGGCCCCGGCGAGTTGGGCGAGGGCGTGGGCGAGCACGCGGACGCCCAGCGCGATGGACTCCGGCGCGGCGTACTCGTCGGGGCGGTGGGAGACGCCGTTGCGGCAGGGGACAAAGATCATGGCGATGGGGGCGAACTGGGCGACGAAGCTGGAGTCGTGATATGCGCGACTGACCATCTGCCTACAGGGGATGCCTTGTTCATCGCAGATGGCCTGGAGCGTAGCGAGAATGTGGGGGTCGCAGAGGGCGGGCGGGTCGGCGTTGATGGCCTCTTCGGTGACGGTGACGCCGCGGCGCTGCTGGAGGTCGGCGATATCGGCGCGGAGAGCGGCCATGGTGCGGTCGCGGCGTGCGGCGTCGATGTCGCGGATGTCGAGCAGAACGGCGACGCGCGAGGGCACGGAGTTGACCGCGCCGGGATGGACGAGGACGTTGCCGACGGTGGCGACGGCGTCGGCGACGCCCGCGGCGCGGTTGGCGTCGAGGGTGTGGCGCTCGACGGAGAGGATGATCTCCGCGGCGGCGCAGAGGGCGTCGCGGCGGTCGGGCATGAGCAGCGCGCCGGCGTGGCCGCCGTGGCCGGCGACCTCAAAGCGGTAGCTGGCCGGGGCGGCGATGGCGGTGACCAGGCCGAGCGGGAGCTGCTCGCGCTCCAGCAGCGGCCCCTGCTCAATGTGCAGCTCCACCCAGGCGGCGTAGTGGCCGTGGGTCAGGCGGACGCCGGCGAGCTCACCGGTGAAGCCGGCGGCGGTGCGGACCTGGCGCAGGGTGAGGCCGGCGGGGGCTTTGGGGTCGGTCTCGGGCAGGCGGTCGGGCAGCGCGTCGGCGAGCGCGGGGTCGAGCACGCCGGCCAGCAGCCGCGAGCCGAGGCAGCCGATGCCGAAGCGGGTGGGCTCCTCGGAGGTGAGCAGGACGGTCTCGATGGAGCGCAGGGGCTGGAAGCCCGCGGCCTTGAGCGCGCGCATGGCCTCCAGCCCACCGAGCACGCCTACGGTGCCGTCGTACATGCCGGCGTGGGGGATGGCGTCGGTGTGGGAGCCGGTGGCGACGGCGGGGAGGGCGGGGTCGAGCCCCGGCCAGCGGAAGAAGGTGTTGCCGACGGCGTCGACGCGCGTTTGGAAGCCTGCGGCTTCCGCGAGGGACGCGATGTAGGCGCGGGCTTCGAGGTCGCGCGGGGTGAAGACGATGCGGGTGACGGCGCGGGAGGGCGCGGGCAGGCTGGCGTCCGCGGGCGGGCAGTCGGTGAGCGAGGCGAGGTGGTCGAGCTCGGCGAGGAGACGGTTGGTGTCGATGGTTAAATTCATGGGTCAGGCTTTGCTGGTTTCGTTGGCGCGTTCTGCGCCGCGCACCATTTCAGCCAGAGAGATGGCGCTGAGAAACTGTCGCTCCTGGGGTGTATTGAAGATCCAGAACTGAACCTGAGGCTCAGGCCGAGGTCGTTTTGTTTCTGAGATGACGGTCGTGTCGAGAAGGAACACTATTCGAACTCGACTTCACGCATAGGCGCGGGGTCGCGGGGAAACTCAACGTCGATCCCAGCAAAGGGGCTGTCCCGGAAGAGTTCGATCAGATTTTTCTTCCGCACTTCGCGAAGACGTGCGGTCAACTCGGGCGGAATCTTGCTCGTAGGCTGAAGGCCCAATCCTGCATCCGCCTGGGCTGGAAGGGACTCAACGCCCGCGCGTATGACGTCCTCAGGCGAGGAGAAGCGTCCGCTTGCAATCAACTCCTCGATGCGCGCTTCGAGTTCCGGATTGAGCCTGAACGTCATGGCTCAAGTATGGAAAGTTGTGTGCGGGATGTCAACGGTTAGGCCAGCGGGTGGCGGTTGAGGTCTTTGTAGATGAGGTATTTGGCGGGCTGTTTGCCGAGACAGCCGAACCACTGCGGGCAGAAGGGGGCCATCCAGATGGCGTCGCCGGCGGTGACGCTGTGCCACTGGTCGCCGAGGCGGTAGATGCCGCCGCCTTCGAGCAGGAGCAGGCCGTGCTCCATGGTGTGGACCTCGACCTGGGAGAGCGCGGCGCCGGGGGCGTAGGTCATGGTGTTCACGGCGAAGTCGAGGGCAAAGGACGGCGGCAGCAGAGCGCGGACGAGCAGGCCTGGGTCGCCGTTCAAGGGCGTGGCGGGCAGGTCTTGTTCGCGGGCGAGGATGAAGGTGGGGTTGGGTTCGGATTCGAGCGGAAGGAGGGGCTTGTCGAGTACGGCGACGCGGGACCGCGTAAGCGCGGTGAGGGTGTGCTCGTGCTCGGTGGGAATGTAGGCGTAGCTGCCGGGGGCGAGCTTGTGCAGCCTGCGGCTGCCTTCGACCGAGAGCGTCAGCCTGCCTTCGAGCACATAGAGCAGGCGCTGGGTGGGGGCGTCGGTGAGCGTGCCGTGGGGCTCGAGTTCGACGGTCATCATGCTGAAGGCCGCGCCGAGGGCTGGGGAGACGTGCACGATGGCCTCGCCGCCGGCGAGGCCCGGCAGCGGCGTGCGCACGAAGGTGTCCGGCGTCTGCAGCAGGTGGGTGGGGTGGAGCGCGGCGCGGGTTTGGGGCATGGGCATGATTGTAGAAGCAAAAGCAAGAGCGCTAACGCGGAGGGCGCGGAGGTTACGCGGAGGGCGCGGTGGAAGACGCGGCGATCGGTGTGGGTTGGGGTTGCAGGTGCTGCGGGTCGAGGTGGAGGAGGAAGTCGAGCAGGGTGGCGAGCGCGGCCTCGATGTCGGCCTCGTGGACGCTCTCATCGGGATGGTGGGAGAGGCCGCCCGGGGAGCGCAGGAAGAGCATGGCGGTGGGCAGGTGCGGGGCGAGGACCATGGCGTCGTGGCCGGCGCCGGAGAACATGGAGTGGGCGGGGTGGCCTGCGCGCGTGGCGGCCTGGTGCAGTTGCAAGGCGAGCGCGCGGTCGAGCGGGACCGCCTTCTGCTCGGACTGCACGGTGGCGTGGACGGTGACGCCGCGGAGGGCGGCGGCGGACTCGGCCTTGGTGAGCAGGTGGGCCACGGCGGCGTGACGGCTCTCATCGCGGGGATGGCGGACGTCGAGCGTTAGGTGCACGGTGCCGGGGACGATGTTCACGACGCCGGGGAGGGCCTCGATGCGGCCGACGGTGGCGACCAGCTGGGTGTAGCCGGCGGCGTAACGTTCGGTCTCGACGATGAACTGCGCGGCGGCGGCGAGCGCGTCGTGGCGCAGCGCCATGGGGGTGGTGCCGGCGTGGTTGGCCTGGCCGGTGAAGGTGAGTTCGAGGCGGGACTGGCCGACGATGGCTTCGACGACGGCGAGCTGGGCGTCGAGTGATTCGAGGACGGGGCCTTGCTCGATGTGGACC
>Ga0209208_10011141_pt1 | contig 11553 bp, 10 predicted proteins | sample S1TSphfallax_3_FD_187694 | JGI IMG/M metagenome (GOLD analysis project Ga0209208, IMG submission 187694) | Host-associated microbial communities from peat moss isolated from Minnesota, USA - S1T2_Fd - Sphagnum fallax MG (SPAdes) (version 2) | ecosystem: Host-associated > Plants > Peat moss >...
TGGGTTTGATGGCTCGGCCCACACCTCCGAGGAGACGGTGAATGCCCGCCGCAATGTGCCGCGCGGGATCATCAACTCGATTCTCTGGTCGATGATCTTCGGCCTGGTGATGGCCTGCTCCTTCATCCTCGCCATGCCGGACACCACGAAGGCGGCGGCGAATGGCGGCAGCGTGATTCTGGATTTGATGGCCTCGCTCGCGATTCCCACGGCGTTCAAGGACATCCTTTACATCGGCATCGTGCTGGCGAATTTCCTGTGCGCGCTGGCCGGCGTTACCTCCACGTCACGCATGGTGTATGCGTTTTCGCGGGATGGCGGGCTGCCGGGCAGCAAATTCCTCAAGCATGTGGACGCCAAGCACCGCTCGCCGGTGGCGGCCATCTGGCTCACCGCGTTCCTGTCGATCGCCGCCACCTTGTACTCGCCGGCTTTCGCCGCCCTTGCCGCCGGCTGCGCGATGTTCCTGTACATCTCCTACGCCATGCCGATCGGCGCCGGCCTGCTGGCGGAGGGCAAAACCTGGACCGAGTTCGGGCCGTTCCGGCTGGGCGCTTTGTCCAAACCGCTGGCGGCGATTTCTGTGCTGGGCGGCTTTGCCATCATCTATATCGGCACCAGGCCGCCGAACGATATTCTGGACAGCTACTTCGTCGGCCTGCTGGTGCTGCTGGCGGTGATCTGGTTCGGCGTCGCCCGCACCCGCTTCCCCGGCCCGCCGATCGGTGCCGCCGCGGTCGCCGCCCGTACCGCGGAAATCGCCGCCGAGGAAGCCGCGGTCGGCGAAGCCTGATGTCTGTCCTGGCGCGGGTTCGAACGGACCCGCGTCAGGCTTTCACCTTTGCCATCCCCGGATCGTACAGCGGTGCGAGATGCAGCCGGCAGTCCACGCGCGTGGTGGCAACCTCCAGCGTGTATCGGCCGCTGACCAGATATTCGTCGTCCACGCCGTCAGGATTGCGGACATAGCCAAAGCCGATGGGCTTGCCGATGGTGTGGCCAAAGCCGCCGGAAGACAGCCAGCCGACGCGAGAGTCGTCGCGATAAATCGTCTCCCGCCCGAGCAGAATCACATCCGGATCATCGACGGTGAAGGCGCACAGGCGTTTGCGCAAAGGCGCCAGGCGCTGCGCTTCCAGCGCGGCGCGGCCGAGGAACGGCGTATCCGATCGCAGTTTCACCGCCCAGCCCAGCCCGGCTTCCAGCGGCGTGTGGTCCGGCCCGATATCCGCCCCCCAGGCCCGGTAGAATTTTTCCAGCCGCAAAGTTTCGATCGCGCGATATCCGGCATTGACGATGCCAAACGCCGCGCCCTCCGCCATCAGCGCATCATAGACGGTGGCGGCGAATTCGGTCGGAATATGCAGCTCCCACCCAAGCTCCCCGACATACGTCACGCGCAGCGCGGTCACCGGCGCACCGGCGACATTGATCCGCCGCGCGCCGCCGAACGGAAAGCCGGTATTGGAAATATCGTCACGTGTCAGTTGCCGCAGCACGTCGCGGGCGCGCGGCCCCATCAGCGCCAGCATGGCATAAGCCGAGGTGACATCCACCAGATGCGCGTCCAGCCCCTGGGGCAGGTTGCGGGTGATCCAGTCCGCGTCATGGGTGGCGAAGCCGGTGCCGGTGGTGATGTAGTATTTCTCTTGAGCCACCCGCGCGACGGTCAGATCGCATTCGATCCCGCCGCGCGCATTCAGCATCTGGGTATAGACCAGCCTGCCCGGCGGCCGGGCGACATTGTTCGCGCAGATCCAGGAGAGTGCCGCCTCGGCGTCCCGGCCGATCAGGTAAAATTTCGCGAAAGAGCTTTGATCGAACAAGGCGACCGCGTCCCGTGTGGCGTTATGTTCGCGGGCGACCGCATTGAACCAGTTGGGGCACGCGAACGTATAGATGTCGCGCGGGTCCTCGCCTGGGGCAGCGAACCAGTTCGGCCGCTCGAACCCCATTTTCTCGCCGAAACAGGCCCCCGCCGCGCGCAGCCGGTCGTACAAGGCCGAGCGCCGCAATGGCCGGCCGGATGAAAACTCCTCCGCCGGCCAGGCGGTCGTGTAATGCTTCGCATAGGCTTCCAGCGTGCGGGTGCGGACCCAGTTCACATCGCCATGGTTGCGGCCGAAGCGGCGGATATCCACCGGCCATAAATCATAAGGCGCTTCGCCGCCGGCGACCCATTCCGCCAGCACTTTCCCCGCCCCGCCGCCGGACGCGATGCCGAAAGCATTGAACCCGGCGCCGACGAACAGGCCGGCGACCTCCGGCGCCTCGCCCAGGATAAAATTGCCGTCTGGCGTGAAACTTTCCGGCCCGTTCAGCAGGGTCTTCACACCGGCGGTCTGCAACGCCGGCACCCGCCCGATGGCCAGCTCCATGATCGGGGTAAAATGGTCCCAGTTCGAATTCAGCAGCGAAAAATTGAAGTTTTCTGGTATCCCGGCCGTCGCCCAGGGGATCGGGTTCGGCTCGTAGCCGCCCATCACCAGGCCGCCGACCTCTTCCTTATAATAGGTCAGCCGGTCCGGATCGCGCAGCGTCGGCAACGTTGCCGTCACGCCGGGAATCGCCTCGGTGATCATGTACTGGTGCTCGACCGAGACCAGAGGCACGTTGACGCCAATGCCAGCGCAGAGTGCCCTGGTCCATTGCCCGGCGCAGACGATCACGGCTTCGCAGGAAATCCTGCCTTGTTTGGTTTCCACCGCGATGGCGCGGCCGCGCTCAACGACGATGCCCGTTACGTCGACATCCTCGAAAATGCGCGCACCGTTCATGCGCGCCCCTTTCGCGAGCGACTGGGTGATATCGGACGGGCTGGCCTGGCCGTCGGTCGGCAGAAAGGCGGCACCGACGACATCTTCCACCTGCATCAGCGGCCAGAGTTTTTGCGCTTCCTTGGGCGAAAGCAGATGCATCTCCAGGCCGAAAGAGCGTGCCGTGGTCGCCTGGCGCTTCACCTCCGTCCAGCGTTCCGCGTTGCAGGCCAGGCGCAGGCCGCCATTCTGCTTCCAGCCGGTGGCAAGCCCGGTTTCCGCTTCCAGCCGGCCGTACAGCTTCACCGATTCACCAAGCAGCTGGGTGATGTTGGCACTCGTGCGCAGCTGGCCGACGAGGCCGGCGGCATGGAACGTGCTGCCGGAGGTGAGCTTGTGGCGCTCCAGCAGCGTCACCTCCCAGCCAATTTTGGCCAGGTGATAGGCGGTCGAGCAGCCGACGATGCCGCCGCCGATGATCACCGCGCGGGATTGCGTGGGAAACGTCACGGTCCCGCCGCGCCAAGCGCCCAGGCGAAGTCCGGCGAGGCCATCGTCGCCCGCGACTGGGTCAGCCTGTCCACCGCATAGGCCCAGAAATCATCCACCGGGTTGCCGTTGGCGTGCTGGATGCTGGCCCACAGCGTCCACAGCAGGTTGCACATGGCCTTGTACAGAATCACGCGGGCGCGCGCCCCCGGCGGCGGCGGCCCGGCGAAATAGCTTTCCAGCAGAACCGCTTCCTGCGCGGCGTCGAACCGCGCCTCGATGGACACATCGCCCAGATCCCACATCGGGTCGTTATTGCCGGCATATTCCCAGTCCAGCAGGTGCATTTTGCTGCCGGTATCGACGAAATTCTCCGCCAGCGGGTCGCAATGGCACGGTGCCAGGGCGGGTGCGGCGGCGGCCAGCACGGCGCGGACGGCTTGCGCTTTTTGCAATGCTTCGGCGAAGCCTTCAGGTGGCTTGGCACCTTTCGCCGCCAGCACCGCGCTGTAATGCTCGATCATCGCGAATACCTCGAACCGGCTGGCGAACGGCCGGGACGTCCGGTGCACGGTGGCGAGCGCCGCGGCGGCGCGGGCGATGGCGCCGTGATCCTTGAAGGCGGCGGTGGTCATGGTCTGGCCGTCGATAAAGCTGGTCAGTTGCGTGCCGTCCGCCGCGTCGAACAGCAGCAGCGCGGCGTTGACGCCAATTTCCGCGGTGGCACGCGCCGCCACGGATTCCGCCTGGCGGTTGATGTAGTCCGCCGTGCCTTCACCCGGCAGCCGCAGGACGAATTTTTGGCCGGCTGATTCAATCAGATAATTGGCGTTCGTCAGGCCGCCGAGGCGGCGCAGCAGCACCGGCGGCGCCGGTAGCAAGGATGCCACCCGCAACAGGCCGGCCGTGACTCGCGGATGAAGCGGTGCTTCCGGGGATGGGGGCAAGTTGCTCATTCAGCCAGCATTCCAGAATTCGGTTAAGCCGACAAATCGCGGCACGGCCTTTCAGGCAGACATTCGGCCCAAAAAATGATCGTTGGTGCAGCGCAAAAAATTCTGGCGGCCTTCCGGCTTTTATGCAATGTTGGCCGATCATTTACCGTCGGCCGGAGCGCCTGCCATGCTGGATAAAACCATCGTCAACGAATTCTCCCACATCAAGCCTGGCGATACGCCCTGGCGGATGGACGGCCTGCGGGACTTCTTCCTGTACCGGGACCTCGGCGTGAACGCCTCCACCGGCGGGCGGGTCATCTGCCAGTTGGTCAAAGCCAATCCGGAACGGCCGCCCGAACATGGCACCGGCTGGCACCAGCACATCGCGGATTTCCACATCGTCATCATGACCAAGGGCTGGGCCCGGTTCATGTACGGGGACAAGGAGCATCTGGTCTCCGCCGGGGATTGCGTCCACCAGCAGCCCGGCATCACGCATTACCTGTTCGATTACTCGCCGGACATGGAATACATCGAAATCACCTCGCCGGCTGATTTTGGCACCGTGGACGTGGAAGGCCCGTGCGACGTGCCGCACCCCACCCCGTGGACAGCGGACGCCGCCGCCGAATGAAAAAAGGCCCGGAAACGGGTCTTTTTGATGAGGAGAGCGGTGCCCGGCTCAGAAATCCAGGTCGAGCTCGATGATCTCCTGCGGCTCTTCCAGAGAATCCGCCACCCATTCCTTCATCGGTGGCCAATTCATGATGGTGTCGCAGTAATCCTGGCACACCGGCCCCACCGCGACGTCATAGCTGAGGAACCGGGTGACGACCGGGGCGTACATGGCATCCGCGATGGTCGGCTTCTTGCCGAACAGGAACGGCCCCTTCCAGGTGGTCAGGCATTCCCGCCAGATATGGGTGATCCGGTCGATATCCGCCTGCGCGGAGGACCAGACCGTGAAGCCCGGCTTGTGGAAGCGCAAATTCATCGGCAGCGAGGAGCGGAGCGCCGCAAAACCGGAATGCATCTCCCCGGCGATCGACCGGCAGCGTGCCCGCGCCACCGGCTCGGCCGGCAGCATATGGGCTTCCGGCTTGATTTCATTCAAATATTCGGCAATCGCCAGGGTATCCCAGACGGAGACATTGCCATGGATCAGGCAAGGTACCAGGATGGAGGATGTGCGCATCAGCAACTCCTCTTTCGCCCGCGGGTCATCCGCCGCCACCCGCTCCTCGGCAAAGTCCAGGCCAGACAGCTTAGCCAGCAGGAACCCGCGCAACGACCAGGAGGAATAGTTCTTGCTACTGATCAATAACGTTGCCTCGGGCATGTTAGACCTTTCTTTTTCGTGTAAATATATCCATGCTTACCAAAGCAGGTCAGCCGACACAATGTTAACTGGCAACGAAGTTCATAAGATGTCGCTGCGGTCGCAGCCAGGATTATAGTATGATCTATCAAATGTACCAGGCGCAAGCCGATATCATGGACCCTCTCCGCGGCATGGCGCGCACCGCCGCCGGGCTGTTACGCACCGTGACGCCGCATCAGCCCTACGGCATCGCTTTGCGACATATCAACGCCGCACTGGATGTTTTTGGACATTCCGGCACCACCCATGCGCGGCCGGCCTATGCCATCGACGATGTCATGGTCGGCAACAAGATGGTTTCCGTTAGCGACGAGGTGGTTTACCAGACGCCGTTCGCCAGCCTCGTGCACTTCAAAAAGGACACGGACCGCAAACAACCTAAGGTACTTCTGGTGGCGCCGATGTCCGGCCATTTCGCGACCTTGCTGCGCAGCACGGTCGAGGTGCTGCTGCAGGATCATGATGTCTACATCACAGACTGGCACAACGCGCGCGACATGCCGGTGGAAGCCGGCCCGTTCGGCTTCGATGAATATGTCGAACATGTCATCAGGTTTCTGGAGTTCCTCGGCCCGCGCAGCCATGTCGTCGGCGTCTGTCAACCCACGGTTGCCGTGCTGACGGCCGTCGCGGTGATGTCGGAGGATGCCCATCCCGCGACACCGCGCAGCATGACACTGATGGCCGGGCCGATCGACACCCGCCGCAATCCGACCAAGGTGAACAAGCTCGCGAAGACCAAGGATATCGCCTGGTTCGAAGACAAGATGATCGGCGTGGTGCCGTGGCGTTACAAGGGCGCCGGCCGGCGGGTTTATCCGGGATTCGTGCAGCTTTCCGCCTTTGTCTCGATGAATCTGGACAAACATATCGGTGCGCATATGAAACAGTTTCGCTCGCTCGCGACCGAGGATGCGGCGGCCGCCGAGACCCATCGCGCCTTCTACGATGAATATCTCGCGGTGATGGATCTGCCGGCGGAGTTCTATCTGGAAACCGTGCAGCGCATTTTTCAGGATCACGACCTGCCGCGCGGCGAGCTGAAATATCGCGGCCGGGTGGTAAAGCCGGACGCGATCAAAAAAACCTTCCTGTTCACCGTCGAGGGTGAGCGCGACGATATTTGCGGCCTCGGCCAGACCGCCGCGGCGCTGGATCTCTGTTCCAACCTCCGGCCCTTATTGAAGCGCCACCATGTGCAAACCGGCGTCGGCCATTACGGCGTGTTCAGCGGCAAGCGCTGGGCGCACGAAATCTACCCACGGGTGCGGGAAGTGATCGAGTTCAGCGTCTGAAGGCGGTCGTCAGTGGCCGGTCATCGGTTGTCAGTCGGCACTCCTGGCAACTGGCGACTGACGGCTGCTAGCTGGTTTTGGACGGCTCATCATCAGCAGGCAGGCGGCGGCGGGGATCGTGGCGAAGAACATGAATTTGTAGTCGTCGATGTAAGCGATGATCTGCGCCTGGGTGTTGATCATCTGGTCCAGCAGCGAGGCGTTGGCGGTATTGCCGGGTACCAGCATTTTGGTGACCGCGCCGCCGGCCTGCAGCACGCGCGTGAACGGCGTGATGAATTGCGTCAATACGTCGTGTTCAACATGGGTCTGCCGGTCCAGCAAGGCCGAGGTGATGGATATCCCGATGGCGCTGCCGACATTGCGGACCAGGCTGAGCTGAGCCGTCGCCTGCGTCCGCAGCTCCGCCGGCAGCGTGAAAAACGCCACCACCTGGAGCGGCAGGAACACCATGCCGAGGCCGAAGCCCTGAATCACGATCGTAATGATCATGTAGGTTTCCGACACATCCGGCGTCCAGCCGATCTGCATATAGAGCGAAAATGATAGCAGGGCGTAGCCGAGCAGCATCAGGCCGCGCGGGTCGACCCGGTTGGTGAGACGGCCGGCGATCAGCATCGCCGCCATGGTGCCGGCACCGCGCGGCGCCATCACCAGGCCGGCGGCGGCGACCGGGTAATTGTCGAGATTTTCCAGAAACGGCGCCTGCAGCGCGGAGGATGCCAGCAGCACCATGCCGACCGAGAGCATGGTGAAAAGCCCGGCGACGAAATTCTTGTCCTTGAAAATCGCCCGCGGGATGAACGGCGCTTTCGCGGTCAGCATATGGACGGTGAACAGATACAGGCCGAGACCGGCGAGGACGAAGCAGGTGACGATGGTGCCGGAGTTGAGCCAGTCCAGCTCCTCGCCGCGGTCCAGCCCGATCTGCAGCGCGCCGAGACCGAGCGACAGGCAGCCAAAACCGATCCAGTCGAAGCCGATCGTCCGTCTCGTCTCGACCTTCGGCATCAGGAACAACAGGCCCAGCACCGCGATGATGCCGAACGGCAGATTGACGAAGAAGACGTAGCGCCAATTGAAGTCATTGGTCAGGTAGCCGCCCAGCGTGGGGCCCAGGATCGGGCCGACCATCACGCCCATGCCCCAGACCGACATCGCCGCGCCGCGCTGCTCGGGTGGGTAGATATCCAGCATCGTGGATTGCGACAGTGGCACCAGAGCGGCGCCGAACGCGCCCTGTAACATCCGGTAGACCACCATCTCGCTCAGCGACCCGGCAATGCCGCAGAGCATCGAGGTGACGGTGAAGCCGATCAGGCAGGTCAGGAACAGGTTTTTCCGGCCAAACCGGGCCGCCAGCCAGCCCACCGGCGCGGTCATGATCGCCGCCATCACGACATAGGAGGTCAAAACCCAGGTAACCTGGTCGTAGGAAGATGACAGGCTGCCTTGCATATAAGGTAGCGCCACGTTGGCGATGGTCGAATCCAGCGACTGCATCAGCGTGGCGATCATCAGGCAGATGGTGATCAGCGCGCGGTGCGGCGTATCGGTCGCCGCCCCGCCGGCCGGGCCCGTTCCGGACATCAGAAGAGGTCCGAGAGATGCCGATGATGGTGGGTGTCGATCGAGATTTCGGCGCTCATGCCGTCACGCAGTTGCAGCCCAGGCGGGCCGCTGGTGATCTCGATCCGGACCGGGATGCGCTGCACCACCTTCACCCAGTTGCCGGAGGAGTTCTGCGCCGGCAGGATCGAGAATTCCGAGCCGCTGGCCGGGCTGATGCTCGCCACCACCCCGTTCCACGTCTGCCCAGGATACGCATCGACGGTGATGGCAACCGACTGGCCGGCCCGCACATAGGTCAGCGTGCTTTCCTTTGGCTGCGCGGTGATGAACACATCCGTATCCGAAACCAGGCCGAAGGCGGCGGAGCCGGCCGGCAGGAACATGCCCGGCTGCAATTGTTCGACCTGGGTGACATAGCCGGAGAACGGCGCGCGGACGATGGCATCACTCTGATTTAGCAGCGCCGTGTTCAATTGCGAGAGGGCGGACTGGTATTCCGGTGTGTCGCCCACCGCGATGTCCGGGTTGTTGTTCAGTTTGGCGAGCTGCAACCCGGCCTCGTCCTGCAACTGGATCAGTTTCGCCTGGTCTTCCTGCAGCGCGAAACGCGCGTCGTCATAAGTGGAACGGGTAACGCCCCCATTGCCGACGACGGCGCCGTAGCGGGCGAGGTCGGCCTTGTCCTTGTCGATCTGCACTTGCTGCAGCGTGATGTCGGCCAGCGCGCCGGCATAGCCGCGCTTCGCGGAATTGATGTCCAGCACGGCCTGGGCAAGCTGGGCGCGGGCACTTTCAACGCCAATCGCGAAAGAGGACGGCTTCAGCGTGAACAGCACCTGCCCGGCGGTCACATGCTGATTGTCACGCACATAGACCCCGGCGACGAGGCCGGAGACGTCGGTGGAGAGCGAGACTTTCGCCGCGTCCACATAGGTGTCGTCCGAACTCACATACCGCCCGCCGACCACCCAGAAGATGAGCGAGCCGATCGCCACGATCAGGATGCCACCGATCATCAGAACCGGCCGCAGAATACGGGCCCGGTTGGCGCGGCGAATCGCCGCGGTGCCGGATCTCGGCGGCGCGGGCTTGTCCCGCGCCACCACGTTTGCTTGCGACATCAGGCACTCTCCTTAACGGTCTCGCCGGCCGGCGCACCGGCGGCCACCGCGCGCGAAGACGGCGCGGCAACAGGTTGCAAAAGGTTCGATTTGATACGCAGCAGGCCCTCGACCATCGCTTCCCGCATCGCTGGCGTCACGCCGCCGGTGACGAAGTTCGCGAGTTCCTGGCGCTGTTCCGCAATTTTTTCCAACATGCAGGTGGCGGTAGGACGCAGATGCAGCCGCCAGATTCGGCGGTCTGCGGCATCGGCGCGGCGTTCCACCAGGCCAACGGCTTCCAGCCGATCCACCAACCGCGCGACGGAGATCGGCTCCACTTCCAGCAAATCGGCGATCTCCTTCTGGCTGAGCCCCGGATTACTTTCCAGCCGCAACAATATCCCCCATTGTGCCCTTGTCATGCCGTAGACGCGGGCGCGCTTATCCGCCTCGACCCGGATCAGCCGGGCGACGTCGTGCAGCAGGAACAAAAGATCACGTTCGATACTCTGGCTCATAGCGTGCGAGATAATAAGCGCGCTTATGAAATTCAACTACGCGGATTTTGCATAGCAGCATAGAGCACCGGGATGACGCCAGAGAGGATAATCTGGACGCCGATGCCGAGCAGCAGGAAGGCGGCGAGGCGGGAGACAGCCTGCCGGCCGGTGGCGCCAAGAATGGCGGAAAGCCGGTCCGCCGCGGTGTAGGACGCCCAGATCAGTACCGCCATGGCCAGCACGGCGGCACTGGCGCCGGCGAAGAAGACCAGGCTGGGCAACAAACCGTCCGGCCGTTCGGTCCCCAGACTGACCGCGACCGCGATGGTGCCGGGGCCAGTGGTGAACGGCAGAGTGAGGGGAAAGAAGGCATACGAGTCCAGATCGGTGCTGTCGCGCTCCACCGGGGCGGCTTCCGCCTGCTTGCGGGAGGTTTGGGCCTCCGGCGCGGACAGCATTTCATACGCCCGGACGGCGACAACGATGCCGCCGGCGATCCTCAGCGCGTCCAGCGAAATCCCGAAAAAACTGAGGATATAGCTGCCGGCCCAGAGGGCCACCAGCATCACCAGGATCGAATAGATCGCCACCCGGCGGGCCAGGGCGACACGCTCCACATGCGTCTGCGCCGCCGTCACCTCATTGAAAATAATCGCGCCGCCGAACGGATTGACGATGGAGAACAGCGCCGGGAAGGCGAGGAGGAAGGCCTGGAGCGCCGATGTGAACGTGATCACGGATAGAGTTTGCCGGTTTCCCAACCCTCGCCTGACCGGGTGAACACGGTCCGGTCGTGTAAGCGGAATTCCACCCCTTGCCAGAATTCGAAACTGGCCGGGCTTACCCGCCAGCCGGACCAGAAATCCGGCCGGGGGATATCGTCGCCGGGAAAGCGCGCATCCATTTCGGCGCATCTGGCCTCGAATTCCTCGCGCGAGGCGAGCGGGCGGGACTGCGCCGACGCCCAGGCGCCGAGACGGGATTCGCGCGGCCTGGTGGCGTAATAGGCGTCCGCCTGGGCATCCGCGACCGGGGAGACCGTACCCTCGATCCGGATCTGCCGGTTCAGGGACTTCCAGTAGAACAGCAACGCGGCCCGCTTATTGGCCTTGATTTCCGCCGATTTGCGCGAGTCGAGATTGGTGTAGAAGACGAATCCCTGGGTGTCCCACGCTTTCAGCAGAACGGTGCGGGCGGATGGCGCGCCATCCGCCGTGCTGGTGGCGAGGATCATGGCATTCGGGTCCACGGGCTCGGTACTTTCGGCGTCTCGCAGCCAGGCACCAAAGAATTCGAACGGATCGGTCGGGACTTTGGCCATTTCGATTTGCTCCTGGAAAGACTTAACGGGGCTTGATTGGGTTGCGTTCTCTATGCCACCAACAACATCCCATCTGAATGCCCGCTTGGAGATAGCGCCCATGCCCGATACCGCCGTCCAGATATCGCCGCCGAAGGGTACGCTGATGGCGGGCAAGCGCGGGTTGATCATGGGCGTTGCGAATAACCGCTCGATCGC
>Ga0209208_10011142_pt1 | contig 11553 bp, 11 predicted proteins | sample S1TSphfallax_3_FD_187694 | JGI IMG/M metagenome (GOLD analysis project Ga0209208, IMG submission 187694) | Host-associated microbial communities from peat moss isolated from Minnesota, USA - S1T2_Fd - Sphagnum fallax MG (SPAdes) (version 2) | ecosystem: Host-associated > Plants > Peat moss >...
TTTGATGCACAACAACCAAAATGAAAGGGAAGACTACAAATAGGAGGAAAGCTCAACAAGCTTGAGAGGAGAAAGCTATGGGGGACATTAAAATATTAAATCCTAAAATACCCCAAACCCACCTAAACACTTAAAACCCAGGATAATCCCAAGTCAAGTCGCTCCAATGTTAATCCCCAAGACAGGGGGTTCTAGTTTGAACCTAATTCTTGCCTACAAGCAAGTTCTTGAATGAAGTTCCTAAGGCATTTTTCAAGGTTTCAATCTTGATTTGAGATCCAAATCTTCATTATCAAAATCTAAACCTTCAATTCTAACATTATGATCTAGATACCCTCACAACTTAGGTTTAAACCGCACTCTTTTTTAATTGCAATGGATAATAGCAAGTGGTTTTGGAATTGCCTCTCATGATCAACCTTGCGTTAAAATCATTCATGAATTACACAAAGTGTTTTGTTTGGCTCAAAATACATAATTATGAAGAAGCACAGACACCCAAATCACAAACTGTGATTTATTTCCAATGAAGTATGTAAATTGTCAAACATGAACATTTAAAGCACACACAAAAGCTGATTTCCTAACTTCAAATGTAAAAACATGAACATCGAAGGACACAAAAGCATTTTTTTTTGTTTTGGAAGGTTGTTTGAGATTTCTCAAGCCACAAGGCCCTCCACCACAAGCCCTTTGTTCTATTGAAAACCCCTTATGAGTAGGGGTGCATTAAGGTGCTTTTGTAATGTTTAGACCTCTAACACAATAATTATTGAATATTGAAAAAAATTATTATTGAAAATTTTAATGACAATGACAATTAGAATTGATTTAAATGAAGTAAATGTAGAATTTAAAGTTGTTAATAGGACGTTTCCTACATGTTCACCTAGTTGACAATTCCTAAAACAATTCATACCCACCTCATTTTCAAACCTACATACTACATACCTCATTTCCTTCTTAATCACTAACACACTTTGTTTTCCTTGCCCACCAACATCAATATGAAAAGACAAATTAACATGTGCCTTTTGATGTTCATGATATTTAATATCATGCAAATTAAATTCGACATTGGCATAATTAATGATGAACTATTAGAAACAATATGGGAACCGTTGAATTTTTTTTGGGACCAAAAACAAAGGTCTTGCAACAAGTACAAAGATTTTTGGGGAAAAACTAGCCCTCTATCATCACATTGTGAGGAAAAGCTTTTTTGAAGTTGCCATTTTTAGACATTAGGTTATAACATGTTGCCAATCTATAGCACAAAACCTAAAATATTCTACTAATTTTTTTATATTTTTTATGTGTAGCCAAATTTGGCTAAGTCCTCTTGTGGATGATCACTAACCCTCTTAGCTCACAAATTTGGGGGCGGGGCGGGGGAGAGATATTAAAAATGATGGGAATAGAAGAATTTTTTTAGTATTATTATTATCATTAGTAGTGTGGAGTAGGGCAAAATCCAAGTTTAATCAAATTAAAACTAAAAATTTAAGGAAATGGGTGCACACTTTTGACCTTGTAGGATAGTTTTAATGAATAAGATCTTATGAAGGTGATTGATATAATACGTTTTAGACCTAAGGTGTGAGAGATATTAAATTTTGAATAGTTTTTTATCATTGGAAATTTAGCTAAATTTACAAAAAAAAATTGATTTTCAAATGACAAATAAATTGGGTAATGATTTCACACATTAATTTTGAAAGAAAAATTGGTTTGTTCTTGGATGCAGACCTATACCAACTTCCAAGGCCTTGTAATTTTATGTGTATTTTATAATATACTAAATATAATAACCCATCTCTATCCGACAGAGAGGGTTGAAATTTATCATGTGCACAATGTCAATTTTTATTTTTTAATTTATTTTAAATATTTTCTAGGTGGCAAATTTTCACATGGGTACATGAACACTCCCCAATTGGTGGCTGAGAATAAGCTACCTTTGCATGTGGTCGATCGACCACCTATTTTTCTCTTAACTTTTGTCTTGCCTTAGTGACATCTTAGCTTACGTGAACAATGAACAAATCATTGGGCAGTTGGGAACATGAAAGAACTTCTATTAAGAAAATACACTCCATCTGAAGACCAAATCAGGTTCATCTGAGTTTGAAACTTAACATTTCCCAGGCTAAATATAGTTACTAAAAGGCTTCAAGAATGATGAATCATATGCATTTATTACAATAAAAGGTGTCCTTATATATAAAAGTGATTTCATTATATTTCGAGTGAATTCACTAGCCTAATGAACAAAAACTAATGAATTGCACAACATTTTGTAGCAATTATTATTATTATTATTATTATTATTATTATCTATATATATATATATATATAACCATATACTAAAATATGCATGATTATATATGCTATTTCACATATGGGTCCTCGTTCTTTTATTCCCTCAAAGACAACAATTTCCATGCTCGATCATTTTTTCCCCCATTTAGCACTCATCATCCCCGTGCCCTACTTACCTTTTCCATGCCTGATCACACTTCTTCCCACATTTATCACTCATCATCCCATGATGCCCTAATTACCTTTTCCATGCCCGATCACTTCTTCCCACACATTTAGCACTCATCATCCCATGCCCTCCTTACCTTTTCCATGCTCGATCACTTCTTCCCCCCCTTCCCTCGTCATTATTATCACTTCCATTTTATCACTCGTCATCCCATGCACTACTTACGCATTTCAGCAAATTCCCCTGCAATGGTCCCACTTGAGAATGCGAATGCACCTCTTGAGCCCCATCTTTGAGTCACATTCTCCTCCCCGTGGGCATCATCCATTATTTTTGACAAAAACATGGGATGGAGCCAAGGACTTTCAGCTGCCAGTATAAAGAAGTGCACTGGACTTGCTTGTAAGAAGTGGGGGCGAAGAGAGAGGGAGAGACAGAGTGTGTGTCTGTGTGTGAGAGAGAGAGAGAGAGAGAGAGAGAGAGAAGATTGCTGCTGCTGCTGCTGTTGTCGCCACCCACCCCCAGCCCGCTGCTCTTGCTTTGCTTGCAGCTGGGCTGTGGCGATGGAGCCCTCAGCTTCTTCTACAACAACAGAATCCGAACTGAAACCTGTTGGAGACGGTAGGCGTGACAATCATGTGTCCATTAACACCGTGGAGTTGTCGAATCATACTAAGTCTCTCAATAGTACCACCAGTAAGACCAATGGCAGTGCCAAGAACCTCACTGGTAGATTTGGTTTCCCGAGAGTGGACTCGCTGGATGTCGAGTCCAGCAAGATGCCCAAAGACTTTCTGCATGGAAAGGTTTTGTTTTGAACCTGCTCCCCCCAATTATTCCAAGTAAGGTTTTCTCCTAGCTCTGATCATGTCCCCCTCCCCAGGCCGATCCCATCCTCTCAGGTCTACTTAGGCTCGGTTCTCTTTTTGGAACAATTCGTCTGAGTCCTTGTTGAGATCTAGTCTTTAGTGGTATATCTTTGTGGGTTATGGCGCTGGTTGAGTTCTTTTTCTTTTGTGGTTTTCTTTCCGAGCTGATCCCTTGTACCAAGAGTGCTTTTGTCTGTGGATCTCTGTGGATTATGGTAGTGCTACCATGTGTTGTTAATTTTTCTCCTGTTGCATTCGTGCTTGGTAGATCATACTGAGAGCGTTGTAGTACATGGTAAGACGCGAAGAATAAAGTTTGGTTCACAAAATGAGTTAGGAGCCATTTCTTGCACGGGAATTTGATCACACAATCCGACTACTAATTCGCACTGAAAACATTTAATCTTCCGGTCTAGTACAAATGAAGAAGAAAATTCTTCGGTAATGAAGAAATTCCCGGAGTTCTGGGGACCCATCAGGAAATTCACAAGTTCTCTTCTTTTTCTGGTGAAGAAAAATTAATTGTCTGGACCCGTACAAGTTTTAATCCAAAGAATTTTCGAGAGTCCGGGGACTCATGGTCATCTTTGCTTGCTCATCATTCACGTCAGACGTGTAATCTGCCCATGATGAAGTTTTTCTGATGCAGCTAGACTGCTTGCAACCGTGCGTGATGTTTGCTTGCTGCAGAACAAGGACAAAACTTCTATCATGCTGGCATTGGCATTTCAAAGCTTGGGAGTGATCTACGGTGATGTGGGGACTTCGCCCTTGTATGTCTACTCAGAAACCTACGTCTTGACGCACAATCCAGCGGGACCTTCCAAGGAAGACTTGGTGGGAGTGCTGAGCCTCATCATCTGGACCTTGACACTCATTCCTCTTATCAAATACGTGTTCATTGTCCTGCGGGCCGGTGATCGAGGAAACGGTAAGTGAGCATCATGATCATCTGCAATATCCAAAGCTCTTGTCACTACCGCATCCAAAGCAGTTCTAGATTCCCAGCTCAAGTGTCCTCTGTTGCTTCCTGAAGGTCCTTCAAACGAGTCTAAAGGGATAAATAAATAAAAAAGACCCACTTGAGCTGGTCCTTATACTTTTTCCCAGTTCAAAACATTGGTGAGCCTCATGGGAAGAAGCTGGACTTGAGAGCTAAATTAGACTGTGTGAAGAAGATCTTCTATTAAGTCTCTTGTGGTGTGATTTTTGGTTGGCAGGTGGAACATTTGCCTTGTACTCACTGGTATGCAGGCACGCAAGAATCAACACCGTATCCAATCAATCTCCAGAAGATAGAGAACTCTCCACCTACAAGCTGGATCTTCCCACAAGATCAGCAAAACGTGCTGCTAACCTGAAAGGCATCATGGAGAGAAGCAAATTGCTGCAGCAGATCTTGCTGCTCATGGCGCTGGTGGGGACATGTGCTGTGATTGGTGATGGTGTCTTCACTCCTGCTATCTCAGGTAACTTTACCCGCACTAATTTCTCCACCTCCATTGAGCAAGCTTCCTCATCTGCATCATGATCAATTTAGTTTTTTGTTTTTTGTTTTCTTTTTTTTTTCCCAAATTCTTGAGGTAGGTCCAAAAGAGGGCTTAGCCAGATTTGTCTACAGGTTAGAGAGGAAAGTAGAAAAGCTTAGGAATTCTACTGTACACAATGGCTACATGCTAGCACCTATTGTCTAAATATGGTTGACATGGGCCCCATTTTTTCCAAAAGAAAACCCCTTTGTACTATTCACAACCCCACCCCTTCAAAGGTTTTGTCACCAATGATGCGAAACTTCACCCCCAAAAAATCAAAAATCTGTGGTCATCATGATGCCTGGGTTGTTGAACTCCAAGCTCCAAACTGTCTTTGAGGCCTTGGAGCTTGCTTTCAAAAGCTCAGGCTATGAAACCCAGCAAAATCATTTATGGCAGTATGCTTTTGAGAGTTGCAGCTGTGAAAAGAGTCCAAATTCAAAACTGGCAAATAAATTCAGGCTCTTCTAGATGCTAGATTTCTCTTCTAGATTCATTGTCTAAGAACATCTTTTCTTCAGGCTGCTGTGATTGCAATACTTAGCAGTTTTCCATTATGTTCTATGTGGCTAAGCTATGCTCACAGTCATCTCACCGCATCAAAGCACATTTTGAACCAATTACCAATTTCAGGAGTAGCCAGAGTTATGAGCCAAATTGTGACTCACCACAAAATGATATCTATCATTTCTTTTTTCCAATGAGAACATGTGTTCCCAGAATTCCTATCTTGCTAAAGTACATAGTTTCACAGTACTTGTAGCTCTCCAATGAAAAGTGATTGTCCATGCAACAAGTAACAAGGCCCTATGTCGGTGACTTTCCATTAGGCTGCTATGATCACAACACACTATGTACATAATTGCGATCACAACAGCCAAATGGAAAGAGACCCTAACTGTTCAACCAAGAGGATCTTTCTAACCAATAATTTGTTGTTTGTTACCTGATCATAATTACACTAACTTCATGATTATGAATCACTTAGATTGGAATGAAGCAAATTGTAGCCCATTTGCAAATATCAAAATTGAGTTCTGACACTGGGATTCTTGCAGTCTTATCTGCAATATCTGGAATTCAGGTACCTGCACCAAATCTCCCTCAAGGTATGCCATGAATTCCCAGCCTTCCAATTTCTGGTTTTGACCAGCCTTGTTCTTAAAAATCTGATCTGATCTGATGAGTTCAGTGGTAAAAAAGTTTGACAAACCAGATCTAAGCTAGAAATATTTTCTTTCTGCATGCACTGAGTCTGGAAACACAGTGCAACATCTTTTGAAGGATTTGCACCTAGACTTGAATTATAATGTGACATCTCAAGGAGGATCCACCATGTGATGTGAATTCAATGTCCTGTGATTTAAATCTCATGAAACAGATCATGGAGTATAAGACTAAAATCAACTGATAAAAACCTGCAACTATTTTAAAACATGAAAGATCTATCTAGTCTTTTTGGTGTTACGGCTGGATTAATTTTGTTTAGCATAATTGGAAAGTAGTTGCAGATGAGTCAATGTTTTGGGTGAAAAAGTTAAGGACCTTGAATTTCTTAGAGAAGAACCTGGCTCAGAACAGGACCTGTAGTGTTAGATTTGATATAACTTAGTTCAGAACTATGAACTTTTTCTTAAATGTGCAGGTGTGGTGACGGGTATCTCCTGTGGGATTCTGTTTGTTCTCTTCATGGTCCAAAGATTCGGAACTAACAAAGTGGGCTACACATTTGCACCAATTGTGCTTGTGTGGCTTCTGTCTATCGGACTCACTGGTCTTTACAACATTTTCAAGCATGATCCATCTGTTCTCAAAGCTTTCAACCCGGCTTATTGCTTCACATTCTTTACAAGGAACAAGAGGGCAGGATGGATTTCACTTGGAGGCATTGTACTTTGCATCACTGGTAAAATTTACAATGGATCCATCTTATAAGTACTTGCTGTTGAGAGAGTTGTGGTTTTTTAATAAAGAACACAAGGGTGGTACAATAAAATCCACAAGGATGCAAAGAAAACTGCACTGTGACCTCCATTTGTGGACCACCTAGCTTACAAATGCCCATCAATCCCATTTCCAACCTTAGGTTAATAATCCTTCATGAAATTTTTTATGCTCAGGTATTGGCCACATGTGTTGTACCCTTTCTACAGAAATGGTTTCCCTAACATTGGTTTCTTGACCATGACAGGAACAGAAGCAATGTTTGCTGATCTTTGTCACTTTTCAGTGAGATCCATCCAGGTAAATTGTGTCTTTCTATTGTTTTGTTTGGTGCCTCCTTCATGTTTGCAATTTAGGAATAATTTGATACATCTTTCATGTCCAATTTTGGAGGTTGTGTGCAATAGGGATTTGATACAATATTGTGTGTCCAATTTGGAGGTTGTATTCAATGTTGTAATAGGCTTTTGATACATTTGACATGTCTTTGGTGACTGCACAGCTTGGTTTCACCACTTTTGTATACCCTTTTCTGTTGATGGCTTACATCGGACAGGTACTACTACTCTACAAGCTATAACACATCCCTACCAGTTTTGCCTCATACATTTATGACTCCAAATTCACAAAACCCCAAAATCACAATTGTCAATTTGAATAATAATTATGGAATTTCACATGTGAAATTCATTTCATTGTGAATTTTTTTAATATTGAATTTTGAATAAAGATATAATTCTAGTTGAATTTAATGTCCCAAGACAAAATCTTTAAATTCCCCCATGTAATGTTTCATCTTTGAAACTAGATGGGTTTGTGTAACAAGTGTATCTAATCCCATTGATACCAATTCGGTGTGTATGTGGGGTGGGGCGGGTGTTGGTAAATTGACAGGCTGCATACTTGTCCAAACACCCAGAACATATTTCTCAAACATTCTACAAATCGATCCCATGTGAGTTTCTGAGGAATTCTTATGCGTCTCGAATGATGCTTGTGGTGTTGTAGAAGTGCTGAAATTTCTTTTGCTAATTTTTTTTCCATGCAAAAAGACTCAGATTCACATTGTGCAATGTGTGTGTGGATGGATGGTGGCCAGCTCCTCTGTTTTGGCCAATGTTTGTGGTCGCTACAGCTGCAGCAATCATTGCTAGTCAGGCCATGATTTCAGCAACATATTCAATTATCGACCAGTCAATTGCACTCAGTTGTTTCCCTAGGTTGAAAGTCATCCACACATCAGAAAAATATCATGGGCAGATTTATGTTCCTGAGATCAACTACATACTTATGGTTATAACAATTGTTATATGCATTGCATTCAAAGGCAGCACTTCCCTGATCGGCAATGCTTATGGTGATTTCTTTCATCCCTTCTATATCTCTCCTTCCATGGGATTGTGTAAGAGTGTTACAACTTACAAATTGCCTAATATGTCACATTTGTTAACATGTGTGCTTTCATGAATGGTGTAGGTATTGCGGTGGTGTCGGTGATGGTGGTGACTACTACCTTCTTGACCCTGATCATGATTCTGGTTTGGCAAGTGAATTTATGGATAGCTCTAGCATTTTGCGTCTTCTTTGGGTCGATTGAATTGGTGTACTTTTCATCTTGCTTGTTCAAAGTTCCACAAGGAGGCTATACCCCATTGATCATTGGTGCTGTGGCCCTCTTCATCATGTGTACTTGGCATTATGCACGTAAGAGGGGCTATGACTTTGAAGTGAAGAACAAAATTTCATTGGATTGGGTTCTTGCATTGGGCCCAAACTTGGGAGGAGTGCGCGTTCCAGGAGTTGGACTTATTTACACTGAGTTGGCTCAAGTATGTCTTACATACGCAACACAAATTTGCAACTCCCTTGTTCATTACTGATATAGTTTTGATTCATGAATTTAGTTATATTTGAAAATGTGTAGTTTGTGTGTTAATGTGGGAAGTTTTTTGGGGTGGTTGCAGGGAATACCAGCAATCTTCTCGCATTTGATTTCAAACCTACCATCAATGCATTCAGTCCTTGTTTTTGTTTGTGTCAAGAATCTTCCTGTACCTAACATCCCCGATGATGAACGGTTTCTTCTTCGACGAGTTGGCCCCCAAAATTTTCATATGTTTCGTTGCATCGTTCGATTTGGTTACAAGGACTATCAAGAAGACATCAAAGATTTTGAGGACCTACTTTTTGCAGATCTCTCAAAATTTATCCGAACTGAACATATTGAGTCCTGGCAGCCTGCCTCTGATGGTGGACTCCAAGATGATATTACGCCTGATGGAGCTACAGCAGTGACTGTTGAACCCTTCTCTGAGGATTCAACAAACCATGGCCTTGTGTTTGGTTCACAAAGTTCACAAGAGGAATATGATTCAAAACAAATCACACCTCTTTCAACAAAACCTTCACTTGAAAGTATAAACGAGGGTTTGGAGGTCGATGAGTTACGATATTTGCACAAAGTACGAAGAATAAAAGTGGCCTACATCTTGGGTCATATAGACGTGAGGGCACAAAAAGATTCAAATGTGGTTAGAAAAGTAGTGATTGATGACATTTACGGATTCCTACGCCGGAACAGCAGATCAAATGTCATGGCACTTAATATTCCACAAGAGAGCTTGTTGCGAGTGGGAATGATCAATTACATATAAGCTCACTCATGTGAAATTGCAACTAAAACAACCAAATCATATGGTGTAGTCTTTTAGGATTGCTATCATTGGGATTAGCACAAATCTCATCACAAAGATCACACTTAGGAAACATTCATGTAAAATTTCAAAAATACTTAGGAAACAATTATTATCTAATCTTTACATGATCATTGTGAGAGCTATTGTTGGTGGGGAAGTGAAAAGGTGCTGAATAGACCCGTGGGAATCCATTGTTGATGTATAAATTCAATTGGTTCATTGGCTCATGGCTTCTTTTCTACTTCATTATCTATTATACCATCATTAATTACTAATGTTTGAAATGAATTATTTTGGTTCATTGATGGATCTAACATTTATGTGTAGTGTGTAGATCTTCGTCAATCTTCTTTTTAATGAGTCCCATGTTGAATCTCCTTAATTACATCCTAAAGCAAAGATCAATTTGTTTAAGCATTTTTTAACCCTAACATAAAAAAAATTTGATCTTGAAGAATTTGATTTTTAAAAATTATATTGTATTTTATTTTGTTACTAGTCCTAGTTATGAAATTATTTCTCCTTTATTTCATTTTGTTGGTCATTGTTGTTTAGATGTTGTTTCCACATCTAATTTTTTTATTCATCCTAATCATGATTTTATTCCTTTTAAATATGATATTCATTATGGATTTAAAGTTGTTGAAGGGATTAATTATGAATCTATTGTTCGAGAGGTAATTTTGAAATCTCACTTCTTCGATATTGATAATAAGAAATGGAGAGTGTAAATAAGGGAGGTCAAAAAACGAGCAAGCACATTGAGCTTTAAACAAATAATGTTTTTGATCAACAGAAAGTCTTTTGTTGATTTGACACAAAGAAATTCATTGTTGATCTCTCTAACAATGAAAATTTGTTAAAGAGTGTGTGGATCTATTATTCTTTTTTGTTTTGCAAGTTGCAAAAAAAGATGGCAATTTATATGAGTATTATATTCTTTCATTCTTGGTTTTTTTTTTTTCCAAAGAGGGTTTAAGGTTTTTGGTTTTTTCTTGCATTATTCTAAACCTTAACATTTAAATCCTAAACCTATCTAAACCTTAAACATGGTTGTTATTGTTTTTTTTTTTTTTTTACCTTTGTAATGTTTTTTTAATTTTTCTTTTAATTGGTTTGTGGTTTGTAAAAAATGCCTTGTATATATTTTATTTTATTTTTGGATACATCTAGTTTTAGTAAAAGGTATTGGAAGGCTTTTAAAGTAACAAAAGTGCATGGCTTAATCAAATAAAACATTTAGAATTTTTAAAAATATTTTCACAAATATTGTAAGGTAATAATATGTTAAAGTTATCAATGATGAAATAATTGTCTAAATGTCATATGCACAAATTAAACTACCAAAATAGATGACGAAAGGATAAGTTTAAATCTAAATTCAAAACACAAAACAAGGGACTAAAACTAAAACATTAAGGTTAAAACCAAAAACAGAAAATGTGCAAGACCAAAATACAAATAGATTTTTATTACAATGAAATAAACAAACATCAACACAAAAGAAAAAAACAAGGCTGTCAAACAAGATAGCACCTTAGACTTATGTTGGACAAACTGAAAATAATGAGGGTCCTATCTTTTTTTATACCCCTTTGGGGACCTAGCTCAAAGAAGTTTCTATGTGCCCATCAACCAAAGAAACTTTTTTAAAAGTTTCTTAACTACAAGTGAACTACGAATTAACTAAAAATTAGTTAAAAGTGAACTCAAATTTAATTAAAATTTAACTATGAATTCAACAAGAGTTAAGTAAAAGTGAACTGAAAATAAACTATGAATTAACTAGAAGTGAACTTGAAATTGATTAAGAATGAATTGAAAGTTAACTAGAAATTATGGATGAACATCCATATGAATTAATTTCATTTATCATGTGAAAGTGATGTCTATAACATTAAACCTTAATAATTGGTCTTGGTAAATTCATTAAAAAATTTGATCTGATAATCATTGAAAAAGAACATAGGATGTTAATATAAACAATGTGTTAGATCACATTTCCATTTGGTTTTTAATAT
>Ga0209208_10011143_pt1 | contig 11552 bp, 13 predicted proteins | sample S1TSphfallax_3_FD_187694 | JGI IMG/M metagenome (GOLD analysis project Ga0209208, IMG submission 187694) | Host-associated microbial communities from peat moss isolated from Minnesota, USA - S1T2_Fd - Sphagnum fallax MG (SPAdes) (version 2) | ecosystem: Host-associated > Plants > Peat moss >...
ACACACATCGCCATCATCTCTCTCTCTCTCTCTCTCTCTCTCTCTCTCTCTCTCTCTCTTTCTCTCATGTGTGTGTGTGTGACTATTTCAGAGCTGATGAACACATGAAAATTAAAGAACGAAGGAGAACAAAGACTGAAAGGGAGAAAGAAAACCAGCAAGCTATTGATTCACATACCTGTCTTGCTGCTGCAGCGACTCCCGCGCAACGTGCTCCTTGCTGCTACTCATAGAGAAAGCACCTTACGAGCAGAGCACCGATTATTCACGTTTGGTCCCCAGGCGCACCAGACTTGCCTTCCGCGTACAACAACGAGCACACACTTGCAAACCCTAAAAACCAGATTTAGAATCTTCACTAGCTGCCTTGGCTCTGCCTCACACAGGCAACCCCCTTACTCTCAGAACCCTGAATACCCTCCCCTTAGGGCTTTACTTAACACTAAACCACAAAACCAAAATCTTGCTTGTACAAAATCAAAATCTTACAGCCAGTTGTTAGTGTCTGTAAAGATTCTGATTTTGTGGTTTTGAGTACGGGAAGATGGTTGTGTCCCAGTTCTAGTAGAACTGGCTGGCTGTAAGAGCATCTCCACTGGTGCTCAGTATGTCACTCTGGATAATAAAATTAAATGTCTAAGTTTAGCTGTTTTCTTTCTTGGGCAACCACTCTTAACCGGAACTGCATATATGTGGAGACTACCATTAGCAAACCACCTGGACCAATCATATTATGATTGACCAATCAGAAATACTGAGCCGCAGTCAGGTCCAATTTATTACACTCTTTTTTTTTGGAGGTGCACAACTTTGTTGCGCCTTTACCAGCCACGAATTTGGTGCAGAAAAACGAATTTCCTGAGCTAAACTGGCACATTTTGACTCTTTCGCAATAAATTTTACTGTCTGGAGTCAGATACTGAGCACCGGTGAAGATGCTCTAAGTGAATTTCATTAGTTCTTGCCATGTTTATTTCTTATTATTATCGACAACGTGTGTCTGTCAGGGCACCTTCATTCCTAGTTGACTTGTGGCTTTCACCTGTCATAAAAGTGCATCTTCATTGTTAGTTGATTTGTGACAAACAACGCTTTTTTTATTTATGATCTTTTTATTTAATTAGTGATGTCTTGATTGTTATTTGTTTTGTTTGTGATATGTGTTTGTATGCTTTTATTTGCCTTGTACTTCTTGTGGATGGTTTTCATCCTTGCCTTTTTTTTAAAAATCCACAGGGTTTTCACTATTTCATTTCACTAGATTTTCAAATGTTAATTTTTAAAAAGTGTACCCCTGTTTAAAAAAACCCTTTAAATAAAAATTTATTGGAGTCATTTATTTTGATTCTCATAATTATTATCAAAGAATTAAAATTTTAAAAATAAATTACAAATTAATATTTTAAATCATCACATATCTAAAACCATCAATATCATTCATTTTATGTTTCCAAATGTTATTAAACCAGATTATTAGTTTTTTTTTAAAATCATCATATATTTAAAAACATCAATATCATTCAATTTGTGTTAAAGTATATGATGAAACAAAATTAATAAAAAAATTGTGTGATATACTTTACAAGAACTTGTCAATTGCCTCAACCTCAATCAAACTTTCAATGAAACTTTTAATGCAAGATGTGCATTTTGAACATGTTGATGAGAAAGACTCTTGAACAAGTGAGTGTTCTTCAAGGCAAATTTTCAGATTGGAGGTGTGAAATACAATCCTGACTCAGAAAAGCACAAAAGCACACTTGGAGCCTAGACCCGGTTACAATGCCAAAGAACTATTAACACAAAAGAAATGAACAAGAGCCTTGATGATACTGTTACAAAACTTGCTTTCTCATATGTAAACCATAATATATATATATATACACCCATTGTCAGTATCGCCCAATATTTGCAAAAACAAATTTAAGCTTTGATCCAACAAATGCAAGTCAGCAGAAGAGAAGAAGAGCAGAAATTGGAGGATGACTGCAGTGACAGAAAACTGAAAATGCGGTTGATAATAAATTCACAAAAGAGGTCAATTCCCTTTCATGTACCTGAAATTCAGTGGCCAATTGTGTCAACAGTAATGTGCACTTGATCAACAACGGGTGCAGCAATCCTTCACTTTCTGGACAGGCTCCAACAAGTTTTGAACTTCAAAGCAAAGAGATAACAGTGTTGACAGTTTCGGATTACAATCTCATCACCTAAAATGTTAAGAAAATTGTTGGTTAACAAAAACTCAATGTCTCTAGTTTTTGCCTTTCTGGCTGTTCACAATTTTTTAACTCTCTCTCTCTCACTCACAAATTGGTCTGTAAGCTGAGAGCACATCATATCATTCTTGGTCCAGTAATTGGGTAAAATCTAATATGCACACAAAATGTTCCACAAAAACACCTGATCATCAGCAAGATGCACCCACACTGGTCACAGGAATTTTGTGTCAAAAGAATATTCCTCATCTGTTTTTATTTTCCCCCCTTCTCTCTATGTCTCTGCCTCTCTCTATGTCTCTGTCTGCGTATTCATTCCTCCATTTCAGACTCTAATTTGGGTATTCTTTCTTCCATTGTAAATCTGTCTTGAGTGGTTTTTACCTGCACATGATACCCCAACAATATTTTTGTCTATTAAAGCTCTCTGGACTTGTAAGTGGAACCTGCTTCAGACTTGAACCAAGCAAACCAAATATACTAGACTTGAAGTACTGGAACAAATATACTACTCTGACAACCATTTCAAACAACCCATTTCTCAGAGTTGACTGCAATGCCTTCACCAGATGGAGTCAGCAGGTCTAAAGAACAAAAGACAGTGTTTTTTAATTTTTCTTTACACAACATGCTTGGGTGATGAGGAGGAGCTGTGTCTATAACCGTCTGATATATGAAAAAGATTGGAAGAAATATAAATTCAGCTAGTCTTTCTGACCTTGAGATTGCATTTGGGAGATGATTGAGTCATTTTTTTTACCTCATCCTCATTGTCTCTGACTGCTTGTACAAGTCTCAATTGTTCCTGCAAGAGTGAATATTTCACCTTGTGCTCTGCTAACTCCATCTCTAAAGCTGCCACCTGGAAAAAAAATCCAATTAACACTTTGATGATCAGAGATCTTGCACTAATATCAGCAACAGCATGTGTATGAGATTGCAGAGAAAACATTGCAATAACACTTTGAATATAGACATTGTGTATTAAACTCCCAAATCAAACAAACCCAAAATCAGGTTTAGGGTCCTGACAGCATGGGTGGGTCTAGACTCTACACAACACAGAGAGAATGGCTCACCTTCTCCTCCCAGTCCTTTTCACGCTTCTCATATTCCTTGCATCTGCAACAATCAATGTTGTTGACTCTGTCAGAAGTTACCAGGTAATAATAACTCACATCCCTTTGTCAGGGAATTGAGCTCTCATGAATTGGGTTCTAACAGCCAAGAAAATTCAACAACATTTAGTAACATTTTTGTTTATAGAACTCTTTGCTAATAATGGTAAGAAAATGGATGACAACTGTGTTGTGTGGGAAACCATACTTTGCACGTAAGCTAATGTTTTGTTCCAAAATCCCTGTCATTGAGGTTGCTGTGTTTTGTCGATGGACCGTCAACACAGTGCCACTGACCCCAGGGACCTCACCTTCACAGCCTCCTGAAGCAACATCCTGTAACACGAGTATTTCAGTCAATAACACTAACAAACATCATGTCACAAAACTCCTGAAAATAGGGTTGTCACCTTTAGAGGCTGAAAAAGAATCAAGGCCGTTTTACATGACAGAAAGCAAATCTGCTGGAAATCAGGAGGAAACACTTGAGAAAAAACCTCTTCATAAGAAACTCCCAAAACTGCAAGAACAATCATGACAGTAAACTCTTTTTCATAGTGCCAATCCAAAACATCCCAAATCCAAAGAACCCACAAGGCACACGTGCACATGTTGACTTTTATTGTTATGTGAATACCTGCATTTCATGCCCGTGTTCTAACTCATCTGCTCAGTATATAGCCAGTCTTAGAAAGCAGGAGGCACATTTGACACACACCTTTACTGAATCAGGAATCAGAACCGCTGTTACACTGCCTCTCTTGTCAATAGTATTCACCTCCTTTTCTTGAACTCGAAGTTTCTTCAAAGCAGGCAACAGCACATCTGAACTCCTCTGCCTTTCCAATGCACTTCTCTTGAGAACATTGTCTGCTGCCTCTACAGGCTCGAGCTTCACTGTTGCTGTTGTTGCCATAAGAGTTTCCCCAGAGTTTTGGGCATCACAACACTGTTCTTGAACACAGTCCTCTTCATTCAATTGGCTTCTGAGGGGTTTCTGCTCTTCTGATCCCTTGGAAGTTTCCACCTTCGTGGATACAAATTCGGTGCCTTCACCAATGATGACACAATCATCATCCTGGAGAATTATGATCTCTGCATCAACTCCCACCCATGGTGGGGTGGCAGGAGCTGCTGCCCCTGCTGTGTTAGTGGGATTATTATTACCTTCTGTTACCCTTCCATTACTACTACTCACCCTGCCACTGTTTCTAGTAGCTCGCAAAGTTCCACCTGAAGCAGGGACAAATGGCATGCCTGGATGTTGTTGCTGAGAGAGACTTCCATTGATTTTCTTCAGGTTCGTAGCCACACTACTACTATGATCAGGCAACTGTTCACCTTGGCTGCTGGAATCAGAAGTTGATGGAGACAATGAGGTCACCATTTGTGGTTCGTTTTGGTTTGCCGTTACTAGCAGATGGGATGACAATGGGTGAGAAGAGGTGGCAGCCACAGCAGCAGGAATAGCAACTGGAATCTCCACTTGCAGCATTGTCTTGCGATTTCTCTTATCAGCTGAAGATTGGTAACCTATTAGATGACAATGAAGGTTCCTGCAATAAAACCAGCCAGAGGGTTTAGCATTTAGGGTTTAGGCATATCTATGAAAAACAGGCAGAGAATTCTCCACAACAACAATTTGGAAGCTAACACAACAATGGGTGCCATCATAACCTTACAAGAGTCACTCACCAAGTGTCAGACCATCATCACCTTCATCACAGTGACAACTACCATGACTACTACCAACTGACTTCACCACCTCCTTCCCAACAGTAAGTGTAGAAAAGTATATAAAAACAGGCATAAACAGTATACCATCAAGAGATTTAAGAACACTGTCACATTGCCAGCATCATATGGTGTAGATCAATCTGATTCACCCTTGTACGCCAAAAAGAAACTACACTTACCAGTACTCAATCGTCATGGCCTTGAGGCGAGCTTCAAGTCGCAAAAACACTGTTGTGCGTTCGAAGTCTTGCTTATCATGGGCTGGCTCAATGAAGTTAGCCTCCAACACACCTGCCACATGCAAGTCATCATCCCCCCCATTGAGATTTAGATCCACACCTAGATCTTCCCATGTAACATTTCTAACATTATCTCATGTACAAGATAAAAGCACTAAACCCTAAACCGCTTCCTCCAGTCCTGGATAAGAACCCAGACTTCTTCACAAAAGTCCCAAAGAACACCAAAGTCTACAAACCAAACAATCGAGGGATGGCATCCAAGAAAGTACTTGGCAAACAAAAAAGTTTAATGACTGAATTCGGTTGGTTGTCCTGGGAATTTCATATACTAAGCCTCAAGCTCCAAATCAATCAATTGTGTTTCTGGAGGAAAACCTTACCCACGACACCTCTGCCCCGACTGCTGTTGTCTTGAAAAACCTTCCAAAAGGGCTGTGCAAAACAAGCAACAACTTACACCCTCAGTATGTATTATTTGCACACATGTTGCAGGATCCAGATGTGCAGATACTAAACTGAATGTTATCAGCACCCAAAGATGGTCTTTCTTTTCCTGCTTACCATGATAAGTCGGTTTTTGTGGTAAACATTGAAACCATGTACATTGACCATGGGCGCTTCCTTTGTGAACCCAATGGTGGTTATTACAGATGTCTGTAAATCAGGGAAAATCTTCAATTAAAACCCACCAAAGTTTGCCATTTCTTTGCTCTCCCTCATTCTATTCTCCTGCTACAGAGCTTTGTCTTTTGCAGCAGCAAAATAAATTATAATTTTAATTTAAAATTAAAAAAGAAAAAAACCCCAAAACACCAAAAAAAACAAAATAGCCTTCTTTGCTCCTTGCAAAAAATGCAACAAGCAAAAACTATGGCACTAGTTTATAGTTTGGTATGTGGAAAGTGTCAACAGAGAAGAATTAAGAGCCATTACCTCCTTGTTGATGGGGTCCTTATTGCCTCCAATTTGGGGCTTATATACAATGTATTCACAGAACTTCAGATCCATAGCTATGCTATGATGCTCCACTGGCAGATTCCGCAGAATTATTTGAAATTGTGGTGGCATTTGCAAATACAAGATTGAGGCATACGCCTGTGTTTTTCATGAATCTGAGATGGGTGTCAGTATTTCAAACTGAATCTCTTTCTACAAAACAATCCAACTTTGGGTCACAAGCACCAATTTTATGGCAGTGTTTCAAGAGCACATTTCTAACTTACACAGTGACAATCTTATACAGAACACCATCAGTGTGTACTACACTTAGATACACAGATCACAAGGGTAGACATGAGAAGACACAGCCAAGAGTCTAACTCATGGTCTTGACATGTGGTAACCAGGAAAAAAGAAAAAGACACAACAGTACAAATTCAATCCTTTTTTTTTAAAGAAAAGGGATTAGTTTCAGAGACCCGAAGAGAGAGGCGGTAACGGTTCACAATGTGCTCTTGTGTAAGCTGTGTGGGAAGGTTGACTTGCTTTCCAGGCTTGTCTTTTGCTCCCACACGTAACTGAATATCCTGAACCTCCAACCATGATGTATTCACCACCCTATTTTAAGATCTTATGTACAGCCATTAACCCTAAACCCTAAGCTTCAATTCTTGATCCAAGCCCCTCTAATTTCAATCTCAAGAACTTCAATTTTTAACTCTAATCTCAATCTCGAGAACCCAAATCTCCAGTTCAGCAAAAAAGGAAGAATAAACCCAGATATAATCAGCAAGATACTGCGATGAAAGAGAATAATCAAAGGGGTTTGTTCCTAGGAATCCTGAGCAGATTTGGAAGGTTCATGGGGTGAAGAGTTGAGTTACATGTTCATCGGAGTCAAAGTCAAGTTCGAGAATGCCATCATCGTTGAGCCACAAATTGAATACTATTACCTTTGTGCCATGCCATCCAATGTCATTAAACTGGAAGAAATACAAAACACCCAACATAAAAAAAACATTAGAATATATAGCCTTCACTGCTAAACGCAGATAGAATAACATGAGAAGAATAGAAAAATAGAAGCAGCATGAGAATAACAGACTATTGAAACCCAAAATCTCTCCAGTTCTTTGGTGGGATTTTTCAAGACAAAAAATTGCAGAACTGGAAACCAATGGGGAGACCCCAATTCAAAAGTCTGTTGAAAAACTTTCCAACAACAGAGAAAGAAATGTACTACTTGCACTTCCACCCATTTTACTGACCTGTTTTAAAAGCTCAACTTCAGAAGCATAAGGTGACCACCGCATCAGTGTAGCTAGATTGCCCAGCCAGTCATCCATATTCGAACGTACCAACACTGTTGGCTCCCTGCCACTGGCTGAGAGTTGATAATCCAACTGTTTGCACACACCCCTTTTGTCTAACTCAGAAACTAGGGACGAGGGAGAGCAAAGTTAAAGGATCTAGATAAAACCCAACAATAGCAATAAGCCACACCTTCCCAAAAGACCCAATGCAACCATACAATGCATCATAACCTCCTCGCAGTGTCTAGAGGTATACTACTAAGAAGGATGCACAGTTCTTCTAAATGCCCCAGATCTCAGAACATACTTACCATGGGTACCACAATATCTTCGTGTCCAGCCTTTCGCAGAAATGTGTAAGACAGAAGCCCAATACTTTGTGTAGCAACCCTGTTGCAAGCAATTTACACACAGTAGACAGACATCAGTACTTTCACCACACAAACAAAAGAAAGGTTTTTATGAGGGTATGAGTAGGATTGGATCCAATTTTGTTGGCACAAACAAACTGTCTATTAAATCACATGAGTAGAACAACAGACACTTTCTCTAATTTGGGTAGGTGGCATCTGAATACATTCTCACTAATGGCTCTGATAGTCTATGCTTTCTTTCACCAAAGTTTTCTGTTACACATTTTGAAGTATGTTTGAGACAAACCGGCCACTTGAGTTCCGAGTGAAAACAATGACATCTGCACCCAATCTCATTGTACTTGTCTTGAATCCATTCCCATCTGCAAAGGAAAGTCAGCTGATTGAGCGGTCTCCAGTTTTGTTACATGAGTGCCTGGTTAGCTTTTGAATACATGTGATCCTTACTTTTCTGAATACAGTAGATCAGTATTTTCCTGAATACATTTTATCAGTATTTTCTGAGTACATTGGATCAGTATTTTCTGAGTACATTTGATCAGTATCTTCTGAGTACAGATCCTTGCATCATTAGTCCTCCAGCTAATGTAAGAGACAAAGGAAAAAGAAACCCACTTACATTGACCGATTGTAGTATTGGTGTTTTTCCGGGAATAGCCCAAGCTCATGCATTGTCGGATACCTTCGGGTCCCATTCCACCTCCATCATCTGCAGTGTCCAACCCATTCCACATTCATCAACAGGATGGCATCAATATATTCTTATGGTTGCCAAAAAAAGAAAAAGAAATTGCTTCCAAATTTCACCCAAGTAAGAATCAATCCATGTACACATCTGGATCATGACAGGCACTACAGTAAACTCTTTTGCTGTGAAAATGTATAATGTGAAACTTCCCAACCAACCAACCTTGAATAAGAAGGGCAGGGTTTCCATCACGTGGATTTGTAATCTTGTCCACTCTCACGTATGTCACTCCATTTTCGATCTGGACAATGAAAAAAAAGGATATTATATGTTTGTTATGAGCAAAACCCAAGTGTTATTATAGAATTTTTTTTATATGCATTCCATAATTCTCTTGTGTTGAACCAAATTCAGCTAGAAGGTGCTAAAGAGGTGCAAAGAAGGAAGAAAGAAAACTCTGTTCTTTTACCTCATCAATAGCATTATCCAACAACTCCGCAATTGCTGTCCAACAACCAAAACAAATTTTGTATTTTGTAAGCCCTGGTGGGATTTTTTTTTCCTGTTGTGGAAATTGAATGTCAAGACAATGGGTGTGGGGGAAAAGAGGCAAAAGACAAAAAGGAGGCCATAAGCAAAAACCTCCAAGTGCCCATTTATGGGAAGTGGCATTCGAGTGCAGAAATTTTGGGTGAACGCGAACATGGTCCATTGACCCTGCCACAGGATGAAAAGAGTTAACAAGGTTGAAGGAAAAAGGGCCCAAATACATGTAGATCACCATTTCTACAGGAACACAACAAAACTGTAAACCCTAAACCTGTGTCTGCTGCAGTTATCTCATGCAAATTCTGAAGAAATGCATGCAAAAGACAGAGCTGAGAAACCACACTGAAGTATCAAAGTTGTAGGATTGAGGGTCTTTGTGGCAGGGAGAGTTTTTAGCCTCCCCCGATCCCTATTACCTTGAGCAGGTCGTTGACGCCTGGGAGCCGGTGCATTGTAGTCACCTGCCCTCCAAAAATGACGACAAACATCAGGGTCACGAAAAGATGACCCTGTGCTCACTCCTTGAGATCCTGAAGCTGTTAGTAAGGATTTTCCCCTTTCAAGGTTTTGTCTCAGCTTCCTTTCTGTCTCCGGACCTGTTATTGGGTGAACACTTGGAAGCGCTCGTTGAAGCTCCACAGTGTCACAGTGTGGATTTGCAGGTTCCAGTTCCTGGCTGCCACCACCACCATCAATGGGTGATGTGGTCATTAGGGCAGGAGGAGGTGACAACTTGCTGCCACCACTGCCATCGTCAGCAGCCCTAATTGTGCCTTTTCCTTTGGGTATCCAGCCATTAGCACCACCCTCTGGGTTACCATTCTTTACACCTCCAGAAGATGAGTGGAAGAGGCTGCTGCTGCCACCACCGCCACTGCCATCAACACTCCCACCTGGTGTTAAGGAGACCAGGGGCTCTGCAACCAAAGGAGCTTTATCTCCTTCCTGCGTTCCTGGATTCTCTTCATCATCACTGCTCACTAGATCTATTACTCCAGCCATATCTGTAAATTATTATACCCCAAAAAAGCCCCCAAATACATATTTTGTCATCACATCAAATACTGAAATGTAAGCCTACAGTCATGAATAATACTAAAACTAATGTGTAGCTCACATCAACACTGCTGCCTTTGCACAACTTCCAATTTCACATACACAATCCAGATGAGAGAATCAACAGTAACAGAGTTGAACATACCAAGGACTCTGACCTTTTTTCCATCTAACCCAAAGAGACCCCAAGGTAACATTTGCAACCCAGGGCTCTTGCAATACTCCCAGGCATGATTGGCTCAACAGGACCCCTTTCTAGGGTTTAAGTTCCTGACACTGAAGGTCCACAGGATTGGGTTTCCACAGGATCTTCAAGAGGCAGGGGGGATGGGAATGGGATCATCAATCAATGGGAATCGGTACCTGAATACTTGTGTCAGTTGCTGTCTTTGAAATGTTGCACAAATCTTCAGAAGAAAATGTTGATGGCACACTGTATCTGTCTATTTTTCTCACTGATTCCTGTTCACAGTTCCTCCATGCCCTGAAATTCTCAGAAACAATCAACAAAGAGTTAAACCCAAAACTCATTGGGTAGCCAAAAACAAATAGGTCATAATTGAAGAAGCATCACAAAATTGGGCTCTGGGATATCAACATGTCAATACAGTTCTGCCACTCTTTATTAGGGTTAGGGTTTTTGAGGCTCAAATGGCTCCCAAAACTGCAATCCACGATAAAAATTAGTGTATGGTCTAACTCAAGCTGTGGCTTTTCTTCAGAACTGAGGACAGGGTTTATGATTTTGTGACCTAGGCCAAAAAGTTCACAATATCAGGCTTCAAAATCTGGCTGCATTTCAAGGCAACTGGAATATCAGAAAAGGAAGCAGCAGCTCCTTAGAAACCCCACCCACAACTTTAGAATTGAGAAATCAGGAATGTTGTCAAGAAAACCAAGGATGAAGGCAGAAAAAAGTGTTGAACCAACAAAAAGAACTGGAAGACCTTTGTCCCTCTCAGAATTAGGCTGTGCAACAAAGAAAGGAATTTCCAGAGACAGGGAGAAGAAGATGAAGCAAATTGAGAAAATGTGTCCAAATTCAAGGCTTTTCAGTAACACTAGCTTCTTCTTCAATGAGAGGATTGGGGTCTATCCAGAATACTGAAATTAAATACAAATTGGGAAGAAAGAGACACTGCAAAAGAAACTGACCTTCTTGAGCCACCTCCTCCTTTGATGAAGGGTGAGATCTTCTTCTTTGGTGGAAACCCAAAAGCCCAAAAACCCATAAACTCTCTCTCTCTCTCTCTCTCTCTCTCTCTCTCTGTGACCCTGTTTGAAGTGAGAGCTTCTTCTTTGTTGGAAACTAAATGT
>Ga0209208_10011144_pt1 | contig 11550 bp, 8 predicted proteins | sample S1TSphfallax_3_FD_187694 | JGI IMG/M metagenome (GOLD analysis project Ga0209208, IMG submission 187694) | Host-associated microbial communities from peat moss isolated from Minnesota, USA - S1T2_Fd - Sphagnum fallax MG (SPAdes) (version 2) | ecosystem: Host-associated > Plants > Peat moss >...
CTCATTTAGACCATTCAAGAGTCCATTACTATATATTTGATGTATATATGTTACAATTTTTTTTAATAAATGTTTTTTTCTTCGAGTTGAAAATTTAAATTTAGCCACAAATTTAGGAAATTATCTTTTTATGCCATGATAATAGCATGTAAATGCGCACCACTCTACAAAAAACTAAATTGCAATGCAAAAAGTGAGCCACCCTACCTTGCAACCACCTAAAACAATGGCTTGATATCTCATTTGTTCTTTTTGTGCTTCTAGCTTGAAGATATATATATAATCAAATTTTTATTCCTATTACTTATGTTAGAAGGGCTAAAATAAATCTTGATGTTACTAATGCATCTAATAATATGCGAAAGAAGTTTTGGACATGGAGGAAATTGTGTTTTTAATTTCTCAAAGCCTTTTATATGATTAAATTTCTCTCAATGGTGTTTAATCAATTTATTCATGGTACAAATTTTTTATGTATATTTTTGGACACTAATGATCAATAATAATTTCTATTGCATTTTAACATTAATCCTTGGTGGCCACCAAGCATCCTCTTTTCTCATTTTTAGCATAGAATCCATAATTTGTAAATGATTATGTTTTTTTTGTTTGTTTGTTGAGGTGTATTGTTTAATCAAATTTTTCATCGTAGAAAATTTTGTGTACATTCTTAGATAGTCATAATTATTGATCTTTGTTATTGCACCTTACCCTAATCCTTAGTGGCCACCATTAATGTATTATTAATTGTTCATGGCATTGAGTTAAATTCATGTATTGTGAATGTTTTCATTTTAAGGTTATTTTGTGTTTGTTGTGGCATATTTTTAATGCAATGTTTTAATCCCCATAACTTATATGTGTATATCTTTAGATAATCATGGTTGATGGTGTTTTTTGTTTTACCTTAACCTTCATCCTTGGTGGCCACTAGTTGTTTGTTTTTTTTTTTCATGGCATAAAGTCCGCAAAAGATTGAGAAATTTTTTTATTGTAGAAATGTTTTGTTGTATATTCTTGAATACTCACTATCAATATTCTTATATTTTCAACCTTAACCCCCTTGGTGGCCATTAGACATTTTCTATTTTCTTTCATGCCGCCTAAAATTATTAATGATTTTGTTATTGCATGAACAACAACTTTGGATCCATAAACATTATTGCAATTTATGAATTAATTCATGTTGTGCTTAATTCTTTGTAATTTAGTAACTATATCTTTTGTTTCTCATGGATAGGAGCATTGACTTCCAACTTTAATAATGAATAACATATAATTTTCATTTGGTGGGCATAAGGCAAAAAAATCTTTTGATACAATTTGCTTTTACATGGGTGTTATATTTTTGAATGATTTTTGTTTCTACTTGAATATAAGGTTACATTTGTTAAATTTGGTGGCCACTAGGCGAAGTTCATACCATCCACCAAGGTGGGTAAAGTCCTAAATTAATCAAATATGTGTTCTTTAATAAAACTCACCATCATCCTTTTAACAAACCAAAACCTTTTTTTACACACATCTTGGTGTTGTTTTAAATGAAATCCCAATTGTAATTTTCTCTTGAATAATCATCTTTTGCTCTTCAAATGGTGAAAATATGAAAGGTTGTGATGGGTATGTTCCATTGCCCACCAAAGCACATGGAGCCAATTAATATATATTTTCAAAAAGCTGGTTTGATAGCTATTAATTTATAGAAATTCAATAACAATGAACTAATTAAAAGATAAACCAACCCAAACAAATCTACAATCATTTTCATACTATGAACTCAATAGTTAGATTAACACTTATTTCAATTGGGATTACATCTTTCATTTTTTTGTCTTTTCTTTTTCATGAATGGTGCAACTTATGAACAAATGTATTGAAAAGTTTCTCTACTCATTGGCATTCAATTTTTGAAATCTTTATTGTTAAAAGAAACCAATAAAATACGAGGATTGTAACATTACACCTTGTCATATGTTCACAATCATTGAGGAGGATGTCAATGTAAAATCTCAATAGGAGATGGTACATTGTTTATTGATGAACAAAAAAAATTGTTTAAAAAGTTCAATTCACATGATTATAAAAAATCATTCGACATAAAAAGGTGACAAACATAATGTTTTAACCATGGTGTTCCATTGATGAAGAAATATTCTCAAAATAAATGACAAAAGGAAATTATATAAACTAAGAACCTCAAGTGTGGACAATTGTCTTTACAAAAATCTCAAGAGTTGAAGAATTGGTAACATACCTTTTTGTGATAAGTTCATATGTAGTTTACAAAAAGATGAAGAGTCAAGAGAGGTAACACAAAAGTGAATAATTGAATAATTAGGATTGAAGTGGCAAAGAATATGTGGACAAAGGCATTGGACCTTTTGTTACCACATGTGTGGTGGGCAAGTGTGAAGCACCACCTAAGTGGACCGATGATTATTTTATTTTCCTAAGTAGTGGTTTTCAACTACCATTGCTAATTATGACATGAGCCTAATGCATGCTAGCCAATATTTTTAAAAGGTCGTTTATTTTAGTCATTTGATTTATTTGGAAAACTTCAAAAACTTCCTTTAATTAGGCAATTCAATACCTCCAAAAGAAGCATAAAAGAAGATTAGTCATTCAATAATCTATCTAAGGATTATGCCACCAAAATTTCAGGGTTCAAGACCTCCAACAATTAGAATGAAGGAATTGTGAAGGTTTGTGAACAAGGTAGGAGGATTGGGGATTTGATTTGGTCATTCAAACTAGTTGCAATCTTGGCAAAGGTGGTTGATGGTGGGATAAACAAAGATGAGTGATGAGGCCACTATAAATAAGGGAATGACAGTCAAGCCCACACAAGTTGTTGTAAAGCTCAACAAAATGTGAATGGTGGTAGAGCTATAGCATGAGTTGTTCGATTGCAATAGACTTGGTAAATGTTGTTGGGCAAAATTTGCTATGAGCAAAGTGAGTAGTGATGAACAAGGTAAGGTGGTGTGAATTGCAACAATAGAAATCAACATAACAACTAATAGGCAATAGTTTGTTGTGTCACAAAAGGTTGCTATGACTATATGGAGTCTATTATGGGTTGAAAAATGCAACAAGGCAATGACAATGATAAAAAAATTGGGGTGAAGTTTACAATGACAATAATGTCAAGAAAACATAACAATAACAAGATGGATTGCAATGAGCTAATCCAAAATGAAGAAAAACCCTTGATGTGGACCATTTATGTTACTATGAACCTTCCTAAACTATGACATTGAGACTAGGGCACTTAACCTAAACTACCTACATAATCATGCTCTTCATCCACTTGGAGATGATCGCATCCATTATGGATTGACTATTGAGAAAACGCTTGGTTAAGTAAGGTTATTAATAACCTACCTATTTTCTTTAAAACTCGAGTAAAAAACCTACCCAAAGGTAGCATTCAAAGAACTCACAAGACCTTTATGGCTCAACACTATGGTTATGGTTTCCACCTTAAAGAGGGTTAAAATGAACTAGCACCCACATTTAAGCTATTAACTAGTAACCTTATTTTTAAAAATAAGGTAAAACAAACAAACAAACCTAAACTAAACCCTAAAACCTACCCTACCACATAATATAGCAAGCAATTTTGGAGCAAGTATGTGAGAATTGACCCTTAAATAGGCGGTTATTGCCCAAGAAATAACCAAGTAAATTGGGAATTTAGGGGTATTACTGTGACAGTGAAATCCTTAATAGGCGAGTATTTTCTAAATTTTGTTTGATATTGATACCCTTGATGGCTAAAAAAAGAAAGTGAAAAACAAAACACCTAGCCGGTTATGAGAGGGGGCGGGGGAGAGGTAATAACCGGCCAACAGGAGTGGCTGGTACCGCGCATTTCAACCCCACGTCCCAAAAGGAGTTTTGACACGCCTACAAACAGAAGCAAAGGAAGGGCCACGTGGTGGGATCCAATTGGTGTAGAGTTGGAATGAAATCCCTGATTGGTTGGCAACAGATAGGGTTATTACGCAGTTTCCCTTCGGTCGTCCACGACACACGCACACAAACAAACCCCTTTGCTTGCGTCGCACATCGTGTCGCCCACGACAGGACCAGCACCACCGTCTGTCTTCGTGTATTCGTCATCCCTCCCTGTGTGCGTGTGCCTGCGCGCGCGCGCATCTCTCTCCCTCTCGCGCTTTCTCTCGCGGATTTGAGCTTAAATTGCTCTTCAACTCTTGTTATCATTGTTGGATTTTGGGTGTCTCAATTGTCAGAGGTTTAAGAGGAGAAAGACAGAGACAGAGACAGAGACAGATCCTGTGTGTGTGTGTGCGTGCGTGTGCAGGGAGTTCGTGGTAGTGATGAACTGAGAGAAGAGAGGGCGTGGTGTCATTGCACAATGGCAAGTACCGGGAGTAGTACTAGTACCGCTGCTCGTCTACTGGTGGGTGAGGGGCGCTCGCTCTTGTTTCCGTTTCCCAGGAATCATGACCAACGGAGGATGATTCATTCGGTGGCGGTTTCCAATTCCCAGGACCGGCAGCTGCTGCTGCTGCGCCGTAGCAGAAGATACTGCTGGATCAGTACCACTACTGCTAACCTCCCTCTCCGTCAGGACTTCAACAAGATGCGACGACCCAAGCGGCTTCTCAATCGACCGCCATTGGTATGGTGGTCCCTCTTTTTTTCTGCTGGCTTTTGTGGGGTGGCCGGGAAGATGGGTATACTCTCCAATGTTTTGAAGAAGAATGCTGAATGTTGCTGTGAAATCACTTTCTCTGTTTTTGCAACTCAGCTCCAATTGCAACTGTCAGTTTTCATGGAACTATGGTTTGCACTGACTTTGATGAAGAGTTCTGTTGATTTTGTGTGAGAGCAGTAAGGATTTCTTTCTTTTGAGCTGCTCTCTTCCTCTTCTCCTTCTGATCAGTCTTTGTTCCAAATGCTGCTGCAGAGACCCAACAAATTGGGTGTCCAACAAAATCCTTCAAATGTGTCATTGGAATCCCCATGACTGGGAGCTACTAGCTCTCCATGTTGAGGATGGAGTTCTTCTTCATGTTGAGGACTGAATGTGTCTCTATTCTTCATGCATCAATTGGAATTATAGAACTTTCATTGTCATTTGTAAACTGTGCACAAACATTTTTTGTGTGAAGGTGCAAGCAGTGGTTTTTGGACCTTTGGAAGTGGAAGAAAAGATCAATGAATTCTCTGGGCTCCATGGCAATTCAGATACTCCAGTGGGAATATGCCAGACACGCACACTTCCACCTGCCCTTTTTCTTGATGATGCACTCGCTGCTCTCCAGGCTGCGATTGTCGATTTGGAACAAAACCCAATAGCATTGAAAAGTGGAATTCTCAGATTTGAGGTACCCATGTCGCCCAAATCCCCGAATTCTTTCTCATACATGTTGAGAGACCCTTCTTTACAAGCATCTCAAAGTTCAATACCCTAGTTGTCTCTGAATTGTGTTGTCTATGGCTCTAGAATCAAGCCAAACACTAAGTGGCCAGGGTATCCTCAAGTCTATCTGCAAGTGGTTCTGGGCTGAAATCCCTATTTCTGAGAATCTCAGTGGCTTTTGCACTTCATCAAACACATTGACAGAAGTAGCTCTGATGTTCCAGAACATAAAAGCATTCAAGCTATCGGTTTTTGTCTTCTTCAGGTTCCGCTTCCTCCAGGTATCAAGCCATTGCAATGGCTACAATCCCAAGCCAGAAATTCCAGTGTGCTGTTTCCACGCTCTTATTTCTCACCTAGAGCTCCACGTGGGGATGGCGAAGGAGCAACTATTGTCTCCGAAGATGGATTCAATGTAAATGACATCGATGCATGCAGTTTCTTAGCTGTTGCGGGTGTTGGGTCCACTGTTACTTTCAGTGATGACAAGCCTTTTTCCAAAAAGAGTTGGCAGGCTACCCAAAGGTAATATATGTATGTGGCATCAATCTAGCCTATCTGGTGCACAATTGAATCTCATCATTCAAGAAAATGTGCTACCACCATTCCTCAACATGTCTCTGTATCTGTAGAGTGAACAATACCAGGTCCGTGGGATCTTCTATGTGTTAGATTTACTGGTTCTGGTCCAAATGGTATTCTTTTTCTTCAATATGTACTCTAGACATTTATTGCTCATTGCTGTTGAACTTGGATGGATCATAATAATGCTCACTCCCCTACTCCCATTTCTCAATGAAAACACTGTGTGTGTGCATCTCTGAAGATTTCTGTCAAAGGGTTCTCCATCTATCCGAATGTATGGTGGGATGCGATTTGATCCGGATGGCATGCCAGCAGCAGAATGGAGGCCATTTGGGTCATTCTATTTTTTTGTACCCCAAGTATGTTTCTGTGAATGCTGCACATTTTCCTTATATGGTTTCATATTTCGCACTAGTGCTGAAGTGGATGGAGTTCTGCTGCAAGTGATTTTTAGCATACGTACAAGGAAGAACTTCTAACTTCCATCAAGTTCCGCTCGGTGGGTAGTCAATTTTAAAGTGGGTTTTGGAAAATTTGAAGGCTGAAAATGCAGCATCTTCAGTCATTTGAAATCATTTTTGCAACTCCTGGGCAGCTGAGGAAAACTGTAAACTATGGGCTTTTGGCACACAATGTTGTGAATTCTCATGTACCATTCTTGATGGCAAAAATATGTATTCTCTGTACTGCAGCTTGAGTTATGCGAGTGCCATGGATGTTCCTTATTGGCAGTCAATATAGCATGGGACAAGGCACTCAATTGGACTTTCCAAGCATCCATTTGTAAAGCTCTGCTTGTTTTAAGCAAGGTACACACTACTTCTTCTGACTGCTCACTCTCTGTCTGTCTTGAAGATGGCTCCTTTACATAAGTTCACAAAATTTCCTGTTTTTTTGAATTGGGCAGGCTTTGATGATTCTGAAAGATTGCCCCAATGTCCTGTCCCTGTATCAATGCATTTTTGAACCTTCAAATTCCCTTTTTTACTGAACAATTTTGCAGGTTACAGGTGGAGTAATCTGGCCAGCATCACATGAGAGAAGGACATCAGTGGTGGAGAGCAAACATCACTCACCTGATGAGGGGGCTTGGACTCAGGCAGTCAGAAGTGTACTGGAAATGATCAAGGACAGCAGTCATGGATCTCCTCCTGTAGTGTCTTCTCGATACCTTCCAAATGGATCTGTTTCTGAGACAAAGCCGGGTCTTTCAAAGGTACTGTGCCTCATAATAACTGGTCAGCGAAACATTTCAAAAACTCACATCTTTGTATTTGGGTTAGTTGTACTGAGTTGGGTAGCAACATATTCTAGTGCAGAACATGAATGCTGAAATGAGTATATGAGGACACCTTCAGGATGATACTCTGTTCATCATCTGATGTCAGAAATTGCCCAAGATATGGTTGGAAGCTCTCTGGTTTCAACTGTGCCAGTTTTGTCATTCTCCCTTTATGCAGGTTGTATTGGCAAGGAGAACAAAACTTGAATTGAGTGATGCTCTTGATCCCCTTATTCTACTTGCAAGCTTACAAGTACGAACACTTCCAATGAACGTCTTTTGTGCAATTATGATGCTTATTCAATTATCATCTGATTGTGAAAAATGTTGTAACATGTGTCTGTAGTTTTGAGATGTTCCACTCTCAACTGTTCAATATCCAAATGGGTTGTATGCTGCAAAATTGTGCAGGAAAAGGATCCAAATGCTTATCAGTTTTGCCTTCAACTTCCTGATGGGAGTGCTTTCATTGGGAGCACTGTAAGCTCCCAATACACACACACACCTTGTTCAGGATTGTGCCTGGCCCCCGAAACTCAGCCTTTGTGTTTTGATGAAGATGGAAAGGGCTTGTCTGGTCAGTGTTTCCTTCTTTTCATGATGCATCTTTGGTTGTATGGAATGGGGAAGCTAGCCAGAAAGACTATTTGCAAGGAAGGGACTTTTAGTAGCCAGTGAGGCAGTGGCAGCAACACGCCCTCGTGGTCCAACGAGTTCTGAAGATCTTGGCAAAGCCATTGATTTACTCCTTAGGTAAAATCAATCTTTTGGTCCTTATTTTCAACCACCCAAGTGGGTCCATATCATCCAGATATGGAAGAAGTGATGCTAATCCTGTGTCTAATTTTGTTTCTTATTGCAGCCCAAAGGATCACAATGAATTTGGAATCGTGCGTGAAAATGTGAAAAAGCATCTTGAGGTATCATCCAATTCTGTGTACATATGTGAGGTATATTGTAGTTTTGTTACTGGAAGATTTCTGACAGCTTTTCTTTAACACAATGGTAGCAGTAAAGAATTCTGTACAGGAGAAGTGTATGAATCTGGATGATGGGTGATTGAAGTCTCAGTGTTATTGACAGGTCATGTTGCACCTGTCTCTGTAGGCTGTCTGTTCAAAAGTGGAAGAGGAGTTCCATAAGCGCGTAATCAAGCAAGCCCGAGTTCAGCACCTCTACACTCGCCTTGTTGGCCAACTTAAGAATAAATCCAGTGAGGTAAGTTTTTCGGAAGAGTTTTTTGCAAAGGGGTTTTATTGGTTGGTCTGGGGTTTAAAAATTGGTCTAGGGTTTTCCTCAAAACTATTTCTTTTGTCAATCATGGCCTCGAGCAGTAGCAACTCCCTGCATTGTCCTTGGTTGTCTTGATGAATCACTCCTGTTATGAAGGGAATGAGGTTGTTGCAGTTTGTTTGGTTGTGCAGTTCGATTTGATGATGAAACTTCATCCCACACCAGCAGTATGTGGACACCCACAGGCCTTGGCCAAGTTTGCCATATCCATGAGTGGTATGTGTTTGCCACATCCCATTAATGAGCACAAGTTAATTTTTTCCATGAGGCTCTTACTCCCAAACCTTCTTTCTCAGTTCAAAGTGGCTAACACTGCTAGTGGCATTCCATGAGCAGAAAGTTTTGACCGAGGAATGTATGCGGGTCCTGTGGGATGGTTTGGGGGAGATGGGGCGGAATTTGCTGTTGGGATTCGGTCATCATTAATCCAGCCTCACATTAGAGGGAAATATGGCACGACAGATGAAAATCAGACGGTTAGTCTGCAGAAATCTGCTGACCTGGATCATAGTTTGTGCAATCTGCTTGGCTTTAATAATGTTGATTGTTTCCTGTACTTTCTCTAAAGTCATAGTTGGCTCAATGGTAGTTCCATGGACCCATTACCTGTTTCTCCTATTTTTCTTCAGTTTTTTTTTTGTGTCTGTTTGCTTTCAGGGCTTGGTGTAAGTTTATTTTCTGTTCAAGAAACAAAGTATGGTGACTACTTATATGTAAGATTTATTTTCTTTTTGGGGCCTGTGTTAAAGTTTTTTTATGCATTTTTATTTTCTGTGTGTAGGAGGGTGCAACTGTTTATTTATATGCAGGCACAGGAATTGTTCAAAACTCGAATCCTGCATCTGAATGGCAGGAATTGAACCTCAAAGTTAGCCAGGTGTGTGACACACTTATTCTGGGTCTTCTTAGTATCTGCTGTTATGTGGAGAATGTAATTACAGATTACCCTTAACCCTAAACCCTAAAACCCTGCCCTGATACTGCCAGACCATCAGTTGACCAATCTATTCAATCACAAACAAAGGACATATCAAAAATGCTTGTCAGCATTCATGTTGTTTGAGCTTGTTGTAGTGGGTTTTCTGAGGTTGGAAAATGGTTGTATTGGTTGCTTGCAGTTTGAGGTTTTATTGCAGCCAACTCTGCCTCTCGATGAAGCTGTGAATATAAATGCTGTGTGGGCTAATCTCATTGTTGAAGAATGTTGCCGCTTGGGAGTTACAGTATGTATTCCACGCACACTCAATTGAATGAATACCCATTTCTGGCACTCTCTCAAATTTGTAACTCCCTAAAAGTTGGAAGGTTTCTTGCATCCTTCAAACTGCCTAATTTTTTTCCTGAAGGAACCTCCTTCCTGCATCATATTATAAGGAGTTCACTACCATCTCTGGGGCTGATCCTTGTTGACCCAAGGGTTGGTTCCAAATGTGCTCACCATTAGTGCAAAGGCTTTAGATATCTAGTGTTTCTGAAAGAGTACTCAATGGTCTCAAACATACATATACATGTATGCTGTCCTTTCTCATAGGCACTGACATTTCATGGAAATCCTGAAAGTAGTCAGTTAATGTGAATCTATAACTCTTGGACCAAAAAATAATTGGATGGGTTGGTTGCAGTACTTTTGTACTGCTCCAGGGTCACGGTCATCCCCACTTGTTGCAGCAGCAGCTGAAAATCCACAGGTGACACTGATGACTTGTATTGATGAGCGGTCACTAGCATTCCATGCAATCGGGTATGGGAGAGGAGCGAATAAACCTGCAGCAGTGATCACAACGTCAGGAACAGCTGTCTCAAACCTTTTACCTGCAGTATGTCTGTCTGTCTGTGTCTCCTAGTATTGGTATAATTTTACTGCCTGCAAAATTATGAGCTTATTTTTTCTCTATGGTCTGGCCCCATCAGTTGGATTTTGCAGCAGCATTTACCAGAGTAGCTTAAAATCCTTCTATTGTGTTCTGAGTAATGTATCCTGGTTCTTAACATGCTAATAGGTCTTGTCATGCTTAAACCCTAAACCCTACACCCTAAATCCATGTTGTCAGGTGGTTGAGGGAAGCCAAGACTGTGTTCCCATGATCGTCTTAACAGCTGATAGACCACATGAGCTGCGTGCTACTGGTGCAAATCAGGCTATTGACCAGGTACTCCTCCTATACTCTTATGAACCCACCACAATTTTCTACTCAGGTGGACTAGTATCCTCATCATCACTGACTATGATTTTCAGTGCTAATTCTCTGCTTCACCATGGCAGTGAAGCTCACAATGTTGAAAGGACTGGTTTCAGTCCCAAAACAAGAACTTTTCGGAACTGGAAGGTTTGTTTAATGCTAGCAATCTTAGAAGTATTTTGTAGAACAATCTCAAAAAAACAGCTGCTTGGGTTTTCTATCTGTTTTGTACTTAGTGTAGAAATGCTACCGAGTTAGTTCTGGATTGGAGAAGAGCTGCTCCTTCTCTAACCCACTTCTTGACATGATGCTCCAGACCCATGTCCACTGTTCACCTGTATGTTTCCACAATTTGAAAACAGGGTGCTAATGTTCTCATTGAGTTTGTATCTTCTGGCGGATTTCCAGGTGAACCATTTTGGGAACTACGTAAGATATTATTTTGACCTACCGCCAGCCACAGATGAAGTATCGGCAAGAATGGTGCTCACAACTATAGATACAGCGGTATTTCTGGCAAATTCTTCTCCATCAGGTCCTGTTCACATCAATTGTCCATTCCGGGAGCCCCTCTCAGGGATCAAAGAGCCTTGGAATCCAACTTGTTTACAGGGTATCGAAAGATGGGTCATGGATAAGTCACCGTTCACAAAGTATGTTGGGAGCATGACTCATGCTCCCTCCAACTATGGCATCATCATGGGGCAGAGATTGGGAAGATTTTCAGAGATTCTGAAAGTCATAAAAAGTGCCACAAGGGGCTTACTAGTAGTTGGGGGCCTTCACAACTCTGAGGAGACTTGGGCAGTCATCCT
>Ga0209208_10011145_pt1 | contig 11550 bp, 8 predicted proteins | sample S1TSphfallax_3_FD_187694 | JGI IMG/M metagenome (GOLD analysis project Ga0209208, IMG submission 187694) | Host-associated microbial communities from peat moss isolated from Minnesota, USA - S1T2_Fd - Sphagnum fallax MG (SPAdes) (version 2) | ecosystem: Host-associated > Plants > Peat moss >...
TTAGAAAGAGCAATTGGGAATTGTGGTTGTATGCATTTTATCCTAGGAAGTCAAGTGATGAGTTGAAGGGGCACCATGCATGTTCTTCAGGAAGTGGACAGCACTGATTTTAACTGACTGCACCCATTTCCTTGAATTCAAAAGTGAGGCCTCAAATCATTTGAAACAACTGAATACATTTTCTTGAGGATGTCAAAAGTGATGATTGGAATTAGCAAAAGTGATGGTTGGAATTAGTATTTCCTTTTCATATGCCCAATAAGAGTATTGTATGTTGAACATTGCTGATGACCTAGTAATTTCCAACAATGAAAGAATGGTCCAGGAGATTGCCTGATGATCGATATTGAAATTGCACCATAATTTTGCAAGTAAGAACTGTCCACAAGATTTGGCTAATATTTTGATTCAAAGTTAAATCAGCATATTTTTGAAGCAGCCAAAGAATCATCTAGAGCATTGCAATGCAATCCTGCAGATGAGCAAATTCGATCAAATTCGATCTGAGATAACAAATCATGGCACTGTTACAGGGCTAGAGTGTGTGTGTGTGTGTGTGTGTGTGTGTGTTCTATGACAAGTTTTTTATTTTCAAGGACCCCACCCACTTTGGGAGGTTGTAACTTTTGCATTTCTGACCCAATATGAAGTTTGTAAAGCACTACTGGTGGCTAGACTAGTGCCCTATCAAAATTCTTTGATTGCCAAGGCCATCAAATGCACAATCACTGAACCCCAGCTCTCTGAGCTGCTAAGTGTTCAGTGACCAGCCTGTCCTACCCTATGGATCTATGAGAACAAGAATGCTGTGATGACAAAGAAGAGAGACTAGTATGATGACTTGAAGAGAGGAGGACTACTTGAAGAGAGCAGGACTATGATAAAGAATTGTCCAGATTAACATTGCAATCCTGCTGATCAGTGAATTCAATCTTAAATTACAAATCATAGGTTTTATGAATACAAGAAGACTATGAATATGAGTAAGAGAGAAGATCTATGGATTTATGAGCACAAGAACGACCATAATGAAAAACAAAAGAGACTATGATGAGTTGAAGAGAGGAGCCTGACTATGAACAAAGAGAGCAATGAATGATTCAACCCTAGACTACTACAGAACTTCTCTACACGTACTCAAAGATGAGCAGGTCTTTGCAGATTTCAAAGCAGATAATGTCAAACTTGACATGCTCCTCTTTCCAGTATCCAGCTCACAAAACAGAGCCGTGCAATGGGTGCTGCCCTAGTACCTCTTTAGCAATTGGTTCCAGCCATCAGAAAGTAGTACTAGCAGTAGCAGTGATCAATAGTGATAAGAAGGGGAGAATTCTTCACAGAACAGTATTATATCCCAGCTACATGATCAAAGAAACCAAAGAAGCATAAGAAGCTCAAAGACCTCAAGCTGTTGGATATGAATAGTGCCACAAAATGTGTAAATTGGTCATGGTGGCCATGCAGTTTGAGTTATTAAAATTCTTCCTCCAGGTTCACATCAACAGGTTGTACAACAAATAGATCAACAAATTGCAGTGTCCATATCTTACAAGAAAAGGGTGAATCACCTTGAGAAACACATGCAGCAATTGTTGTGCAAAAAGTAGACTGACTAAAGGGGGAAAAAAAAAAGATCCAGGTGCCCTGATGGTGATCATGGGTCCCTGCTTCTGACAGGAGATTCAATGATCTCTAAGCTATAAAAATTAATCATGTTCACAACTGTATTGAAATCTCATCCCAACAAAAAACAACACACAATTCACCAAAGTTCTGAAATTGTTGGGGGCTAAGTTTACAACACGACGTGTTTTCCCTTCTATGAGAGGAAAACTTGTGTTCAAGGAAGACTTGGGTAATGAAGATTTGCCACTGGATCTGCAGTGCTTGCTTGCTGTGTGCGCTCTTGAATGTGCAAGGGAGAGCTGGTAAATGTTGGAATATTTGTTGCTAAAATTCCTTCATGATCTGTTGCAGGAAACTCAATGCTCTCCATTGTTGCTGGGGTTGTCCAGTTCATGTTGTTTGCGCTCTTGATGTTCCTAGACTTTGTCTGAAGCTAGCGAGTCTGTGAACATTGCTGTCTCACTATCTTGCACTTTTGCTGCTCTGACTTCTGCTCTAGCTAGGATCAGCTTGATCCATATCCTGCATGGGGGGTTGATTCCATTCATTCCAGGCTCATCACTATGCAACAACTCCACATAATCTGGCGTTGTTCGTGTTGGAATACAAGTGACGTGCACCGCCTTGCTGCATTGGGTTGCAGTTATATATCCTTCTCTAGAACACTCCCGACTTCTAGTTTCTGACAACTGCTCTTTGAAGGTTATGGCATCATCATCTTCTTCTTTTTCTTCTTCTCCTGGACAGACAGAAGGACTTCTTCTTCTTCTTCCCTTTGTTGTCTGAAACATTCTAGTTTGTGGACATTTGATGCAGAACTAGTCCAGTGTGATTCTAGAAGTTAGCTCAACTGAGTCATGGGTCAGACTGTATCTCCTGCAGCCTCACATATTCATTCTCACTTAGACTGATATGACATCTGGTTGAAGTTCCAGAGATCAAACTCGCAGCTGGAGGGGAAAAGATCAGAGTTTTGCCTCTTGAGTTGAAGCAGAATGTGAATGTCCCCTGCACCCCCCATGAGTGACTGATCCGCAGCAGCAGCTCTTGCAGTGGTGGTTGCTGCAGCTGGTGACCTGAAGCTGTCAGCAGCAGCAGCAGCGCCAGTTGATCTCATACCAGTGCTCTCATGATACACCCCCGCCCAGTCATCTAGTGCTGGGAATCCGGATAGAACTCCAGGGATGTTGTCATTGCAGCGAGCTGCATCCGAGGACGCAAACAAGCCGGTGCAAGGCGAGAAGTTGTGATCGTTTTCCAACGCATAGTACTGCTCGGCGCTAAAGAAGCTGCCCGTATCAAGAAGCTTTCTACAGCTACCGTTGTTGTTACTCTGCTGTAATTTGTTGTGCATACCAAGCTGCTGTGCCATCTGATGCAGAGGTGGAGCATTGTTGAAGGGATCATCGTAGCTGCTGCAGCTGTTGTCCATGAGCTGCGTGATGATCTCTTGCTTACAAGGAACCAAAGCTGCAGGATAACAGCAGCTTGCAGAGCCATGATGAGCTGCAGCCTCAGAGAGAATCTCGGGAGACTCGCGGCCCATGATATTACTATTCTCCAGAGGCATACTCAGCCCAAACTGGGATGATCCTTCAAAGGAAACCGCCCTCTCTTCAGTACTCTTCATCTTGAAGTTCTTGCTCTTCTTGAACACCCGGCACACAACCCACCCACCATCATCCTGCACACCCAAAAAAATTCCAAGAGAAGCTCCAACCATCAGCTTGCAACACATGAATCTATCATCTATCTGTTCATGCAGCTTGAACTTAGAGCTTAGAGTAGGAGGAGATGAGGAAGAAATGAGCTGCAACCAAAACAACAGAGGCTCTAGCTTGCGAGGAGCTCGCTACACTAGGTGGGTGATAGATGTGCAGGATCCATACATGGGCAGGCATGGCAGGGCCATCGTCTAGACGAAACTCATGCATGATCCAATCCGTTTTGTTGCCATGGGGAGCTCGTCCTTCGTAAAACACTAGCGTCTTGCGCATTCCGATTAGCTGCTGCACGTCCTTAGCGACGTAGATTGCCTTGTCGCGTCCTGTCGCCTTCCAGAAGCCCGCTGTGGTGGCTCGATTAGCTCGGTTTCCAGTCGGGTACTTCTTGTCTTTGCGACTGAAGAAGTAGTAATCCGTTTGCTTCTCAGTAATCGTGTCTGCACCGATTTTGCACACATCTGTGCTCACCCAAAACACACACAACTGTCAGTTCTCAAGCTTTCCGGTTGCTCTTCAGCATTATTTCCTCGCTCCAGAACTCTTTCTCTCTCTCTCTCTCTCTCTCTCTCTCTCTCTCGTCTCACGGCATGCATGTACATACCGTGAGCTCCTCCACTAGAGGATAATGCTCAACTGCATGCATGCTAATCAGGAAGGAGTTCACACCATGCATATTGAGAGGAGAAGTAGTTTGTGCATTTTGCATGTATGTACCTTGGAGATCCCATGGCTCCACTTTGTACAGGTCAAGCTCCTTGATGAGCTCAAGGTCGATGTGCTTGGCAGCCACTTTCTTGGGCAAGTAATAACCCACTAGCTCCTCATCTGTCGGGTGGAACCTGAAGCCAACAGGCACGCGCGTGCAGCTGATCGGCGGGGAGCTGCTGCTGTGATGATGAGTCATTGTGTGCAGCGACGTGCTTGCAGAACCCTGCCTGCAGCAGCTCTGTCAGTGCACATGCATCCACAAACACTAGATCAGTTGTCATGAGGATTGGTGCTCACAATTTTTTAATTTTGCCTCCTGTTTTTCCTTTTGCAGGAAGATGGAGCTCATGCTCATGCCACAGTCTACATTTTTGTTGAGTATTAGATTATGTCCATGATCTGTAGTTGCACCTTGCGTGACACAAGCAGCAAACTTTGGTGGCTCACAAACTATTTTTCCCTGGAATCTGGGCAGGACTCAAAAGTCCTTCAGAGCATTGATCAGCAATGACAAACACATTGCAAAATCACAGAACTGATTCTATTGAACAAGTTTGTACACACTGGAAAGAGAGAGAGAGAGAGAGAGAGAGAGAGAGAGAGAGAGAGAGAGAGAGAGAGAGAGAGAGAGAGAGAGAGAGAGAGATCGAATGCGGTCAGATCATGAGACTGCTTGAAGAATTTACGGTTCTTCAACGAAGAAGAAGAAGCATCGATCTCAGCAGCTGCAGGCAATACTAGATCCGAGTCCTAATTTGCATCTTGATCATGCGCACATGCTACAGAACGATGATGATGATGATGAGATCGACTTCGGGTGGATCCTTCTGAGATTCATGCAGCAGCTCGGCCATGAGACTAGTTGCACACAAAATCAATTGAATCGAAACAAATCCCAGCCAGGCTGCTGCATATGAGACCGGCACAGACACACAGAAAATATTGATCTGTTGTTGCATTTGTTGGGTTTGAAGCATAGTACTTACCAATGAGGCTCTTCACAGCTGCGATCTGTAGCTCTGCCCCTTCGATCTGACAATAGCGGAAGTCGAGAGATGAACGAGAGACTCAACTGATGGCAAACTGTAGGCGGATGTCGAGTTAGAGAAAGATATAGTAGCTCGAGATCAGCCGGGAGAGGGAGATCTTTCGAAGGTGTAGGGATCTACCAAGACTAGCGTTTGAAGAGCGTTTGAAGACCAGAGGTGCTGAAGCGGATCAACTAGGGACCAAAGAAGAAAACACAAGCTACTGTCAAAGCAGCAGCAACTACTACTACCAGCAAAATCTCATCAGGAGCTGATGATCTGATCAAGCAGATGATAGATCAGGCAACAGCAGCAGCTTAATATAAGCATCGGCTGAGAGCCTCATTTGCATTCCTTCTCGCACATGCCTGATCAAACGAACAACAGAAAGAGCTACTCACAGTAATTTGCATCAGACGCTTCAGAAGTAATTTGCAGCAAGAGAAAAACTTGGAATTATTTTCCCAGCGGCAGTCTGTGAGATGAAAACCAGTGGAAAACAAAACAAAACAAACCAAACACAGTCGATAGCAGAAGAAAATGTATGGCAACACCGGCCGGCCGCGGCGCGGCGCGGCGCATCCAAGTCCCTTCAGATCAAGAAGAGATCACGACAGAAGCTGTGCTCCGAATTACGTACACATCAAATTATAACTCTTTTGAATCACAATCCACAAAATCAGGTCGTTCACAACAAATCCATCCGGTGCAGTCGTCGAGTTATATACACTGGAGACGTAGCAGGAGCAACGCGGGGCTGGACTCCTATCATGACAAAATTAAGCCTAGTACAGAAAAGAAAAAGATCAAGCGCACTACAGAACACTCCAGACCTTACCGATCACCAGAAAACTACAGGGAAAAACTGATGATTCAAGCAGAAACAAGGGTTCGCAACAAGTTACCACCAAAAAACAAAGAAAAAGAAAAAAAAAGAAAAGCAGAATCGCTGAGCCGCTGGAGGAAGAGGAAGCGTTGTCGTGAGAATCGTCAGATTCTAATAAGAGACAACAACAGAGCTTCTTTCTCACCAGTGAAATTTGTAATGGCGATCAAGACGTCGCAGTTAAACACACTGACTGATGATGGATCGATCGATGAATAGATGTCCTTGAGCATTAAAACAAAAGGCCGCACATGAACAGACTGTGTCGAAAGCGAAATTTGTGCACGAAGATCCCGCAAATGATCTGTTGTTGCGATGGAAGAGCCTGATTTTGGCAGCAGCAACAGCAACAACAGCAGCAGTGGCGTCAGAGCTCGGCAGGCAGAGCAGGCAAACAAGAACAACAAGAAGCTTGCAGCTTTGTCTTTAGTACAAAGGAGCTTTTGCCCTACTAGGCCAGGTACCTACCTAGCTGGGGAGGTAGTGACGTCTCCAACCTAGTACTAGGTACTAGTACCACCTAGTATCTAGCTACCTAGTAGCTATCTAGCTATTCCCTCTGGACCACTCAGAGTTTTTTTTCCACTGGCTGCCCTGCCCAGGCCTGTCGTGTTCTGGTTTCCTGCCAGGCCTTTTTGCAGCTTTTTGTTATTTGGATTTGATGCTCTGTCTTTTTGTTAATAACATTTTTGGGATACATTTCGGTTTTCTCCCCCCCCCCAGCCCACCTAAAATTTGTGTGTTATTTGCTTTTTTATTCTTTTTATTCTGCAGATTTTTGGGGGTTTTTAATTTATAAATAAATAAATAAATAAATTTTTGGGGAATTTGGTGGGGGGGGGTCTCTTTAAGTTTTATCGTGGTTTTTCTCTCCCATATTGTCATGTGGCCAAACTGGCAATCATCCACAAGAAGATTCAGCCATATTTGGCTATACACCAGATACAAAAATAAAACATTTAAGAATTATATATATACATATATTGGCTACCTACCTGCTGGAAAGTGTTGTAGAAATGAGGTACTTAAATGTGTTTTTGGAGGAAATCTTGGGAATGAAGTCTAACTTTTTTTTAAAAATTCCTTTGAATATAAAAAAACCATAATTTTTGATACAAAAAATACACAAAAATTTGCCAACAAGGGAGAGAGAGAGAGAAAAAAAAAAAGAGAAAGAAAAAGAAAAAAGAAAAAAAGTTGTCACTTTTGTTTAGTCTTTTAGGGGTTTACTTATAATTTTTCTCCCTCGTTTTGTTGTTTTTGTTTTGGGGGGTGTTAAGACCTCTAAGTCTTAATAGGTTTCCCTTCTCTTGGGTTTGCGTGGGTCTAGTGTAGGTATAGGTCGGAATCTGTAGCTATCTACCCGAGTTTTCAGGGTCGTCCAAAATTGTGGCAACTGAGTGTTAGGGAAGGCGAAAAATGCGACTCCTGCTTTAGCTTTTTTGACAACGGTCAGAGGAAAAAAAAAACCCGTAAATTTAGACATTTACTGCGAACCGGTCAGGCACAAAAAACAACTCCGGCTGTTTTGGTTTCTGTCTGATAACTCTGCAACACGGTTGGTTGGGTTCTTCCTTCGTCGGCTTCTTCTGATTCTGCATCCTCTGCGTTTCTTCTTCTTCCTCGTCTTGTTCGTCGTCGTCGTCATCGTCTGCTGCTGCTGCGTCTGGCTTAAAGCTTCACCCTTCAACAAAACAACACAGCCTTTGCAAAGATTCCGCTCCCACTTTCACGTTTTGTTTTTGTTAATTACACGAATCGCAAGTCCGCATTTCGTAGTTAGTTCTGCTAATGCGTGCCGTGTGTGTGTTTCAGCAGCGTCTTTCGCCAGTAACCTTTTGCACCCGGCAGCCAACAAGCTACCGGCGCATGACGCCGACACGTGGTCTCTTGCTCCGCGAACGCACGCCGCGCCGCTTCCCCGTTTCCCTCTTTCCCCCCACCCTCCGCCCTTCCACTTTCCAGGGTTTGTGTTTTACGGCCCAAAATTCGCCTTTATTTAATTCCCCCCCCGCCCGCCCGCCCCTTTTACCCTTCAAATTGGCGAGAATTAGTGTCTTTTTGGAAGTTTTTGAGTCGCCAAATTTCGAAAAAAAAAATCCTATTAAAAAGAAAAATCTTCAGATCCTATCCTAAACTGCAGCAGTTTCAACAAAATGGAATATTCCCGAATATTCCCTAAAAAAGAAGCCATTAGCACCCCCCATTTTTTTTTTCTTTTGTGCAAAATTTCCAACAAATACAAAAAAAGGAAAAAAAGAAAGACTATTGTCATAAAATCTGGGAATAATTTTGGGATTAGTTTCACAAACTTCTTGAAACTACTTATTTTTTAGTTTTAGTTTTTGCATTTGGTGAAAGTTTGCACCAACAAAATGCTGGTAGTACCATGGCAAGTGCAACATTCATTGTGGAATAATTATTTTATTTTGAAGATTTCATGTCAAAAAAAGATTATTCTAAATTATTCTAAAATATTATCTAATTTCCCTTCACAAAATTCTATTCATTAAATTTTCTTATGTGGAAAATTTAAACACTTTTGAAAGTAACGATATTATTAGTGTTGAAGCTATCAAGGGACTATGGTATCTTTGAGAATAGAAGAATTTAAAAAACAATTATTTGTTTAAACTTCCATTTTCACGGATTGCTTATAATTCCTTCATTTCATTATCACATTCTTTTGCGACATTTCTTTATTTCATGATTTGTGGCATGATGTATAATGCCCACTTACAAGCTAAATTGGGTATTGTGGGAGGTGGACTGATGTGAAACCACAATCTAGTACCACAAAGCAAAACAAGCAAATTCAATTACATGTGAATTAGCCCAATCATATATGTTCAAGGCATGTGTTCAATGAATGAATGGTAGGCAAACACCCAAAATGTGCATATTATGGCATCCCTATGAAATGCAATTTAAATATTCTTGGAACTCACTATCCCTTGGTAAAATGGCTAATCTTCGACTTCATATTGGTAAGGGTGAACTTTACATGTTTATTTCCACCTAATACTCGTTTGAATCACTCTTGCACAATAATCTTCAACTATGGGAAGCAAATTGATGAAGATAATGCAAGCCAAAATTGTTCCAAAGCTTATCCTTGACAAATGGTCGTGTCAGCTTCCACACGAGAAATAATATTTGAAGTAACACATGTCTGCTCATACTAACATTCGGGGAACAATCGTACTAGTTTCTATTGAATTTCATATGGGCAACTAAGAAATCTGTAGTTGTCATGTTAGCTAATTGGGCTTAACCCCTAAACATCAGGGTGGATCAATTTGGTTTCACTTTTCAAAGTAAATTTTTTGGGGGTCTTTCTCTACAAATTATGGGTTAAGGACTAAATATTCTTTCCAATTTAAATGGGCTTCAAGACCTTGATCTAATCTTATGATGGGAGATTTATCATATTTAGAAAATAACATTGTTCCTTATGTTGTTCTCCTTGTTCCCATATCCGCCCCACCCCCACCCTCCACCTCACATGTGGTTCAATGACATGTTCCCAATGTCGTTCCCCAATGTGTTTCAGTTTTTTTGTTCATGTGGTTTCTTAATTTTCTCCAATATTCATTATCACATTGTAAACTCCTTATATTGTTCCCCTAGTTTCCATGTGTTCCCACCCCCAGGTTCACATGCTTCAATGACATGTTCCCAAAGATGTTCCCCAATGTGTTTCAATTTGTTCTTGAGGTAATTTCTTAAATTCCTCCAATATTCTTTACCACTTATTTCTAAGTCCCAAGGTTGTTCCCCTAGTTCCCATGTGTTCCCACCCTCACACATGGTTCAACGACATGTTCCCAATGATGCTCCCCTAGTTCCCATGTGTTCCCACCCTCACACATGGTTCAACAACATGTTCCCAATGATGCTCCCCTAGTTCCCATGTGTTCCCATCCCCGACAAGTGTTTATAAAATTTCTCCCATGATATTTGTTTTGCCAAACAAGTAGGTAAACAAACCAGATCTAAGGATCTAAGGGAATTGTGTGTGGGTTACAGGGGCATGTGGGCAGAGAGAGAGAGAGAGAGAGGTCTGCAACGCATTCACTCCGAAAACAAACAAGTCCTGGGATGATGATCATGCTGATGGCAAAAGCTTTTACGCACTAGTAGTAGTACTAGAAGCATGAGCTTGCCGGCTGGCAACTGCGGGGAGGGTATGATGAGCTTTTGGATTATGCGCACAAGCACCGATCGATGTTGGCACCCCTGCGGCCAATGCAATGCAATGCAAGCGCCCACCCTCTGTGACCGAGAGAGTCTAGAGGGTGTAGTCCAGAATCTCGAGCTTCCACGAGAACGAGGACCCACGTGGGTTAGATATGTACAATTCTGTCAGTCTGGAATTTTCGTCTCCCGAGGGAGATCTCAAAAACTTTCTGGGTAGAAAAAACACGCGCACACACACAGAGTCTCACTGACTGGACTTCTTCTTCTTCTTCTTCTTCTTCTTCTCTTTAAATGTTTTTTTATTCATCACAAGAATCTTCTTCTTCTTCTTCAGGCATCCGGATTCCTAAAGAAACAGACACACATACCCATTTGATTTGCTGTAGCTTCTGCATCAGCGAATCAGTAAGAACAATGGAAGGTTTTTTCTTCTTCTTTTTTTAGTTTTTTGTAGGTACACCTTCCATTCTCTGAATCAGGTTTCTTTCTGCATTGCTCTGACCATACGCACTTTCTAAATGTGCTCTTCTGCTGCTGCTGCTGATGATGCTGATGATGATGGAAGGTTCAAGGGGAATGGGGGAGATGGAGTCTTTTTGAGATAGGAGTAGGTTTAATGCCCTTGGAGCAGGATGTTCCTCAAAATAAGCGCCACTGCCCACCCGGGCACTTCTTTCAGCGAGTGGGGTGCATACATAGTAGGCGCTTATTTTGGGAACGCCCTGCTCTCATGGTATTAGGGTTATAAGAGTAAAACTTAGGACAAAGGATATGGGATAAAGTGACGTGCTATTGGGAACATGATGAGAACCCAGTGGGAGCTTGTTGGAAACACATTGGGAACCAACAAAACTCAACAAAACCAACACCTTTCTCACCATCCTCAAAAGAAAAAAAAATAATTGGGGGAGGCCTTGGGTGCATGTTGGCTTACCTCATTAGTTGTCAAGAATGTAAAATGCCTACCTCTAACAAAAGGTTTATTTAAAACCCTAAGTGAATGTCCCTACACCTTTATACTAGGTAAAAAATGGTGACAAACAAATAAATGTAGGAAGAGAAATTTCTGCTTAGACAAGGAGGCAATGCATCCAAGAGGCTCAGGGCTTTTTCTTTTGGGGGAAGGTGGGAAGGGGAGGAGGGGGAGATGGATTTTTTATTTTCTTTCTTTTGTTCCCAAGGAATTCCCATCAAGTTCCTCACATTCCCAATGTGTTCTCCAACATGTTTCTAATAGAACCACCCTTTTCTCCCAAAGCTTTTCTCCTTTCACCTATATAAATGGGCCAAAGGGGTAGACACTTGGTTCTTCCAAAAGAAGCTTTTCTTTTGTGGACTATACAAAAGTTTAGGGTTTTTTTTTTTTTGGTTTTTTTTT
>Ga0209208_10011146_pt1 | contig 11550 bp, 9 predicted proteins | sample S1TSphfallax_3_FD_187694 | JGI IMG/M metagenome (GOLD analysis project Ga0209208, IMG submission 187694) | Host-associated microbial communities from peat moss isolated from Minnesota, USA - S1T2_Fd - Sphagnum fallax MG (SPAdes) (version 2) | ecosystem: Host-associated > Plants > Peat moss >...
TACAAGTCACTTGGATGTGTATTGAAAGGAATATGACAATTTGAAATTTCAACTTTGGATTAAAGGTTAGTTTCTTTTGGAAATGATGTGTTTTTATGGTGAAATTTTGAAAAGACATTGAAATGGTGACAAAAAGTTTGAAATAATTTTATATTTGGGTCCTAGTTTGAAGTTAGTTCAAAAGAATGTCGAGATCTCCCATTTGATAAAGCCAAAGGATCAAAATTTTGACAATTCAAAATAAACATATTTTTTAATGTTGTTATCAATTTTTCAAGCCTTCACAATTCATACATCAATTTGTTAATGGTGAAAACTATTAGCATGAAAAAACTACAAAAGTTTTGTATTGGCTTTTGGTGGATGTGTCTGATTTCATGATTATGCATATACAAGATGCAAAATCATCCTAGCATGCTTGGGACACATTGGTGAAAACGTATATTATCAATACACAAGTTCATACAATGCAACTCAAGCAAAAGTTGCATAACTTATAAAAAAACAAGTTGAGGATCAATGATTATTCTATGAAGGCCAAAAAACTTATAGATGTGAAAACATCTATTCAAACCCCTATAGATGATTCAAATGATTTAGTGGAATGGTTTGACCTTGAATGGTTTTGAAAAATATTATAATCAAATTTGAACTTTAATTGCAATTCAAAAAACATTTATGAACTTTCAAATATTGATACTCATTTTCATAAATGAGAAAATGAAAGTTGTTGGTAGTTCATCCAATGGAAGTTCCCAATAAATTGCTTTTTATTCAAATATTAATAAAAGAAAAATTGATCAAACATCATCTCAAGGTTGTGATGGAGGACATGGAAATCATGGCAAAAATCACCAACAAGGAAATCAATCCCATGATGGTGGATGAACAAGCCTTAAAAGAAAAAGGAGTTATGGAGGCCATGGCAAAAGTCATCAAGTTTAGCAATCAAATGATGGCTCAAATTGCTAATACTACAAGAAACTTGGATGTAGGTCGATCAATTATTATCAAAGGAAACATGACATGAAAATTGAAAAAATGCAACAAGACAATTATACATCAACAAACAATGAAAGCAATGAACAACTATTTGTGAAGTTTCGTATGGCAAATCCAATCACAAAAAATGTATCGAATATCAACAATGTATGGTATGTGGATTCTAAAACTTCAAATCACATGGTTAGACATGGAAAAATAGTTCAAAAACGTAAAGGACTTGAGAACACCGCAATTTATATAAACTAGTAATGATACTACACATTTTATTGCACCAATTGGCAAAGTGTCATTGTTCATCCAAAATGGGTAAACAAAATATTTCAAGGTATATTTCATGTTCCAACCATAACTAAAAACCTAATTTCAACATGTCAAATGGTGAAATAGGGTTTATGAATGATATTCAACCTTGATGGATATTTTGTGAAGGACATGAAAAAATAAAATCAATTGATTGCAAAAGAGGGAAAAAAATGGAAATATGTTTTCCTTAGATGTGACAATGTTTGAGGTTAACTCCATGATGTTTGCACATGGAAGAAGAGTTGGAGACATTGTAATTTGGCACAAATGGATTAGCCATGTCCATCTATAACATTTCAAGTCAATGAAAAAACCAAAATCTTATTGGAGGTTTTCCCAAGTTTGGAACAAAAAATGTGATGCCAAAGGTATGTGAAGCATGCTAGTTAGGTGTACATTTCCAATTCAAACAACTCATTCGAGTTTAAGATCCTAACAAATGATTCATTCATACATGTGTACCATACAAATAGAATCCATTGGAAGGTGCAAATATTATGTCAACTTCATCAATGACCACACAAAAGATGTGTTGATTTTTTTCATGAAACACAAAGGTGAAATGTTTCAACATTTCTTGAATTTCAAAGTAATGGTTGAAAAGGAAAAATGCATAACCATCAAATGCTTACGGTTTGATTGAGGAAAAATATTTTTCAAATGAATTTAATGAGTACTTGAAGGAACAAAACATTCAATAGAAATACTTGTGTAGTTATTACCCACAATAAAGTGGAATTGTTGAAAGGAAAAATAGGCACATTATAAAAATAACACTTGTCATGTTAAATGAAAAACAATAACCACATTACTTTTGAGCAAAAAAAATTTAAACTACAATTTACATCATGAACTAAACATCCACTATTGTAGTTTATGGGATGACACCTAAAAAAAAACTTATAAGGAAAAAATTGCATGTCTCACATTTTAAAGTTTCTGGTTGTTTTGCATATGTTCATGTTCGAAATGAAAAATTAAAAAATTAGACCCAAAGGTTAAAAAATGAATTTTCACTAAATATTTTTTAGAACAAAACGGGTACAAATGTTTTAGTCCTTCCATTCAAAAATTATAAGTGAATAAAGATGTTGTTTGTGATGAAATGGTTAATTGGTATTCAACAATCAAGGTAGCAAAAGATAGAAAGGTTGGGAAAAGGAATGTTTCATCAAATGTAGAACAAGAGTTACAATTGATTAGTGGACCACTTCAATTTTCCATTCATAGGTCCAATAATATTCCATGGAAAATAATATTGAAATCTTCAAACAATATTCATAATGATGTTTGAACATCATTTAGAAACTCTCATGTGGATGTTGAGGTTAATGATTTAAAGATTTATGTAAATGAAGAATTAGTAATTCCCTCGATCCTAAAGTTTGAATAACCAAGAAAACCTTGAAGACGCCTAACAATAATAGTGAAATACGAATATCCACTAATGCAAATGAATCTATGAATAAGTGCAAAACAAGGTTGTCAAAGGTTGTGCACAAACCTATGATAGAAACTATGAAAAGACCTATAGTTCAGTTGTTAAAATGACAATAGTAAAAACAATCATTGTTATGGCAATAGCAAGATGATGGTTTTTACATCAAATGGATGTGAAAAATGTTTTTCTTCATGTAAATTTATATGAAGAAATAAACATGGAGCAATCGCCATCTTATGTGGATCAAACACACCTTAATTTGGTTTATAGGTTTAAGAAAGCACCTAGAGTTTAGTCAACAAGATAGGTTAGTGTCTTATCACAAATGGATTCTAAATATCCAATGTATATATTTCATTATATGTGAAAAAGATAGATCATGATATTGTAATCATAGTCATCTACGTTGATGACTTAATTGTCACAAGAGATAATGATGTAAATATCTTTGATTTGAATAAACTTTTGAAAAGAAACTTTGAGATGAAAAACTTGGGAAAACTACATTATTTCCTTGGCATCAAGGTGATCAAATATTTAAAAGAGATATGGCTATCACGTAGGCAATATGCCTTGAAAAATTTGTTAAATTATGGGATGACACGTTCCAAACCTATTTCAATTTCATTGGCACAAAATGTGAGTTGAATGCAAATAGAGGTGAACTTGTAGAAGACATTATTATGTACTAGTACCCGTGACCTTCGGACACTGTGAGGCGCAAACGCAACGTGCCAGCCCCTTCCCTTCTTGAGCTACAGAAAGAAAGGAGAGAGACGACCGAGCTCGGGTACCCGGGCCGGTGTTGGCGACAGCCCCGGAAACACACAGGCCCTGTTCCGGTCCACCAGTGGCAAAGAACTTGGTTTATGGCCCGGGACTCGGGTCTTCATGGGGAGACCGGGATTCGTCACCGACCCAGTTTAATACTTACTCCCGCGGTTCCACACACCTGGGCACCGCCCGGCCCGGGCCAGGTTTTTTTATTGTTCGGGTCTTTGAAGCCTAAGCGTTGGGACTTGGGACCTGGATTGGTCGAGACTCAGGACTCGGGACTCAGGACTCGGGACTCGGTAAGTAAAGAAGTAAAAGTGTGTGATTGAGGTCCTGAATAGTTTTTGGGCCCTCGGGACTGGGGGGGGGGCAGTTTTAAAAGTGACATGGGTTTTAGGACCTCGACAGATAGTATGCCGGCCCGGTCGACCTATACCCGAGCTCAGGCCCGGCACCCCCCACGGCGGGCGACTGATCGGCCAGGAGTGCCGTGCCGGGCCGGGCCCGGTCGGCTATCTGTGACGGACCCAAGCTCCGCCACGGACAGACGTAGTGAATTTATATATAAGATAGACACATAGTAGGAAGTTTGATTTACATGACCATCACAAGGCCAAACTTGAGTTATGCAATTAAATTGGTGTATCAATTTTGTAATCATCACAAAAGCCACATTTAGATGTAGTGAGGTGTGTATTAAAATACATCAAACACACCAAAGTGTGAAATTTTCTATGAGGCTAATAGCCAATTACAAGTACATAGGTACACAGATGTTGATTGGGTTAGCAACATTTTAAATAGGAAATCAAAAAGTGATTTCATGTTTTTTTAAAGAGTGGTGCCCTTAGTTGGAATAGTAAAAAATAAACAACAATTACATTGTTGAACACAAAGGTTAAGTATAAAGGCGCAACAATGGTTGCATATGAAATAATTTGGTTATAGAAATTACTTTTAGACTTGGGATAATCAATGGATGTTATTGTTGTCATTTATTGTGATAACATCAATAACATATTACTTGTTAATGTGCATTATCATTTTGTCACAATTTTTTTTTAATGGGGGAGATTGACCTTATTCACATTAGTATTAAAAATCAAGTTGTTGACATTTTCTCAAAAGCTTTAAGTGTATGCAAGCTACATAAATTTAAAAGAGTGCTTAATGTATTAGATGTGGATTTGAGCTTGCAAGGGAGTGTTGAGAATTCAAGTTCAACTAATTAATTTTTCATTGGTTACTAAACTAGGAAAAAATAACTAGGTTACTTTGATGGTGATTACTTTCGTTACCTAATTTAGTTGGTTTGCTTTTAGCTTTGGCTTATTTCTTAAGTTTCTTGGTGTTTGGAGCTCTTTTTCATTGTTGCAAGTTTGTATGTTTCGTGCATGACAAGAACCTTGGTGTGTTTTTGATCTTATGATCCATATTTGTGAACATATTGTTTTGATATTTTTGGTTATCTTGCAATAAAAATATTTTTGTTTTGCACTTGATACACTATTTGTTAACAAATCAATGAACATGTGAGAGATGTGGTTTATGTTGTTGATATTGTTCATTTTATTATTCATTTTGAACTAAATCTTCCTTTCCATGTGTTCTTTTCTCCTTATTTTTTAGTTTTTATAGGGAGTTTTTCTTTGGCCAAAGGAAAAGATGCACTTGGTTCTAGTAATTTTAAATTATGAATATGGAGATTTTTCAATAGTCATGAGAGTTATGATTTTTTTTTAATATGTTGTATTTTTGGTTTTATCTTGAGCTTTAACAAAGCCAATAACAAATTAAGGGTTGAGACTGAAATATATGAGAATGATGATTATGTGTTACTTGGAACACAAAATATGCAAAATCCATAAATTTGGGCATTTTTGTAATCCCTATAACTACCTTAGCTACTAGATGACAAACACCCCATCCCACATCATCAAGTATGGACATCCCTTCTCATTTCATCTCAACATTCACAACCAATAGGGTTATTATGTTCCAACCTAACACAATGATAATGATGATTAGGTGTTACTTAAAATAGATCCTACATTAGATGGGACATTGGTTAACTTATACTTGAGCATTGACATGGATTTCTTTTTCCATTATCATCATCAAGTATGGTTGTGATCTCTTTTCATCTTTTCACATCTTGTATATTTCAACATACACATCACACTAGGTCATTCTTAAAAACCAAATAAGACTCAATTTGTGCTTGCATTTTGTGTTTTTTAGGAAATGTTTAAAAATATTGAAAATGGTTTGTAAAACAATTTGGAGCATTTGGTATGGGATCATGTATGCAATACCCCGAGATACCATCTTTGTATCATGGGTGTATTTACTTGCTTAGGATTGTGACACAACAAACAAGTCTATAATCAACAATAGTGTTTATTTATGTTGGTAAAATATATTCCATAGGTAATAATGAATGTAAAGGTTTTCATCATGTTTGTGTGTTAGTCATGAGGCAACTAATGAATTTGGACACATATGCAACCCTATGTCACGTTAGTATAGGGTTAGCCTAGGTCAAACCGAGATTGGGTTGCCCAAAAATAATCAGGGGTGATCAAAAATCGTGTCATTTGGTCGCCCTAAATCCTATGGTGACTAAAACAATTTTCGATTACCATAATCTTGTGATGACCAAATTTTTTTTTGTTGGAGGTTCAAAAAACATTTGAGTGGCAACTAATTTTTTTCAAACAATGATAAAAATGTTTTGGTTTAAAAATAAATAAAATCAATCACTATATGAATGGTGGAGATTAAACCTTGGTCCATTAGATGGCTAATGGTTTTTGAAAGGCCACAATTGGTAACTTTTTTTTTTGGGATGTCTAACATGTCTAGAATAGACCTCACAATATTTTCTTTTTATCCTCATACATTCCTATCTGCATGATAACTATAGTATAGTCTTACCTTTAATAGTGGTTATTTTTATTTGTCAATTTTAGTTAATTAGTTTGTTGGAAAATTGATTGCATATGGCAAGTCTTCTTCACAATAGGATAATAGATTCCATCAATACCCATGATATGGCTTTTCATTGGACAACGAAATAAAGTGTACCTAACATCCATATATGTAATCATGTCTCGCAATTTTCCTCCATTTTCCTTTAATTGGTGTTGTCAACTGACAATAATAAGTTCCACCAATCTTTTTTGTGTTTTGATCTTCTTATTTGTTTTGTTTCAAATCCCCTAGCTAGACCAAGCCCCCTAGATTAGGCCCCTAGGCTAGGCCAAGTAGCTTAGTCAAGTGGTTTAGTAGCTTTTGCAACCTAGGCTACTTAATTAGGTCATCTAAATAGCTAAGGTAACCTAGGTTGCAAGTGTGGGGACTTGAACTCCTCGCGTCCACATAGAGAGTCAAGTTTTTAACCATTGCACCACCACCCCGTAAAGTGATTTCCTTGGACAACATATTTGTAATACACATGATTTTGGAGCAACATATTGTAATCAATTTTCATGAATTTTTTTCAACATGCGTATTGTACTAAATGAACTTGAATGTTTTTACACCATTTACATAAATAGGTAGGTTATAAGTAAGGTAGCCTAAATAGGTAGGAGGTGCCTATTAATAAATGCATGTACCTAGGTAACATGTAAGTTATAATCTACTATGCTTTATAAGTACCTACTAGGTCTATGTTTATACTTACCTAGTAAACTATCTATGTTTATGCCATTTAATAAGCTATGCATGTACCTACTAACCAATTAGTAGACCTAACCTATGTATATTAAGTAGGTAGCCTAGCTTATTAGGTAGGTTTAAACTTAGGCTACCTACATAATAAACAAGGCTACCTACTTAGTAAGCTTAGGTGGTGTAGCCTAGGTTAATTACATACCTAGTAGGCATAAGTAGCCTAGGTTAAACTACATACCTACCTAGTAGGCTTAGGTGGTGCAACTTGAGTTAGATACATACCTAACCAGTAGGCCTAGGTGGCCTAAACTAGGCTACATACCTAGAAGGCCTAAGTGGTTTAAGTTAAGCTACCTACCTACTAACTAGGCCTAGGTGGCTTAAGCTATTAACCTAGTCAATAGAATAGGTTACATGTAGGTAATTAACAAAAATGATTAAAAATGATTGATGAATTACTATAAATTATAAATCAATAAGTAATATCAATGATTAATAATTGATTATTTCCTAGGAATTACTAAATCTTAAATATTAATTAGTGATTATTGGTTATTTAACATTAATTTGTCATTATTGATTATTTACTATGAATTTAATAATTATCAAATAATATACAACAAGTTATTATTAACTTACAAATTAGTTTAAACAATCACTTATCAATAATTATTTACAAATATATATTGACTACTATTAATTGTTATAAATTACTATCAAATATTAGCTAAAAAATTAGATAAAATTGATCATTCGATAATAATAATTAATCAATTAACAAGTTGATGGATAAATTAGTTATTGGTTATTAATTGACATTTATTTGGTGATTAATTAATGATATAAAATATTAATCATAAATTATTGAATACTAACTATCAATTATTAAATATTAACTAATTAATGTATTAAGTTTAAGTACCTACATGTGCCTAAAGGTAGCATGTAAATAACCTATTAAACTTTATAAATAACTAATAGGTGTAATATGCCTAACTTAAGGCCTATTAATTATGAACTTAGGTTTAGTATGTACCAAGTATGCAAAATAAACATGTAGGTTAAATAACCAAATTAGCATGGTTGATTTGATTGAGTGTCAAATTAGAATGGCCAATTTGACTAATTGTAAATCACAATGGTCATTAACTATAGTCAATTTGATTAAGCCTTGCTCATCTTGATGGACTATGGCCTTTTTTGAACAAATGTTTGGTTTGTCACATGGTAAAAAATGTCCATTTAATCAAATGTTTCAATCAAAAGTAATTCATGTCTTTCATGCCCTAAGCCTTTAGTCAAAATGACCATCCCCCTTGGTCAATGTGGACATTTCAGTCAAGTTGGACCTTTTAAAAAATCACGTTTTCTTGTCAAAGCAAATGTGTAACTACTTACAACAAGTTTTTTTCCTCCTTCAAGCTTTAACATATTGAAAAATTGCCTTGCAACCATGATAATTGTTGGATCAAGCTCCCAACCATGTATATCTATGGTAGGCTAAAAATGTCGAACGATTCGTGCAACTATACTTACTCATAGTCTAAGATTCCAACAACAGTATGCTTTGGAAGAAGTGGCAGAAAAGTTATTAACACATCATAGTAGGAATTTGTGAACACCTTTTATGGAAAGTAAGCACTTCATATGTTCCCAAGTTTGTCAAGAAGAAGAATTTGAACTCCCATTAAAAGATGTTAAGCCCTTTTTGCCACCTCCAACACTTGCACATGGTTGTAGTTAATAAATAATGTGAAAAAGACAAACACAACACATGAAAAAAAAACCCAATAATTGCACGAGTAAAAATTTGTAGAGAAAAAAATCCTTGATTTATATGACCTAATTTAATCTCTAAAATATGGACCATCTTGAAGAACAATCACAACTACCAACCCTGATTCTTATGATCTAATTCCATCTTAGAGAGATGGACCATCTTAAAGAACAATCACAATTACCAACCTTGATTCTTATGACCTAATTCCACCATTTCCAGGAACAATCACAACTATCAACCTTGATTCTTATCACCTAATTCCATTTTAAAAAGATGGAGCTTCAAGAACAATCACATCTACTAACATTTATCTCTATAGGTGTGTGTCTTTCTAACTATCATTTTGTTCACTATGTTTTTGTTTTTTTTAAAAGTTCACAATAATGAAAATTAGGATTCACATTGTTCTGAATTTGGCAAGTAGTTGAACATCCTTGTTCTCCACGACAATGTCCCAAGCATCATCATTATTGTCATCATCTTATACAAATTCTTCAACATTTTATTGTTGTTATTCGATCAAGGTCTTTTCTTTTTCTTTTTCACACCACCCATCTCCTCCAACATAACAACAACAAGAGAGTTGAACTTCTTATCATCTTCTAATGTCCATCCAACAACCCCATGCCATCATCTTCTCCATTATTCTTATTGGCCTTACAATTCATGTTGCTATTACTATGTGCAATTGCAAGAATTCTACTTCTTCTATTCTACCAAACAACAACAAATCATTGTAGCTTTACAACAACAAATGCCAAAAAAATCTTGGAGGGGGAAAAAATGTAGCATTCAATTCAAAAATGGTGTCAAAAGAGGAAGAAAAGAAGGAAATTTTGTTTGTGTTGCATCAAGGATGATGGTGAATGCAAAACTGATGTTTCTTCTAACAAATGAAACTGAAGAAGAAGAGGAGCATGAGAATGAAAAAAACAACACAATGCACATACCTGAACTACTCACATTGAAAGTAGGTCAATTGTAGGAGAAAAAATGAGAATCATTGATGCTCATTGCAAGATCATCACCATCATCATCCTATTGTTATTGTTGCTTCATTACAAATTGCCATTTTTACCCTTCCAAAACCTTGTGCATCTCACCATCTTGTTCCTTTCATGCACACAAATGTTTTCACACCAAATCATGGAATATGTTTTGCCAAAAAAAACAACTTTCTTTAATTTGCAAAACATTCCACAAGTTTGAATCTTCATGTTTCTAACCATCGTGTTTGCAATGTTAGATTCAAAGTGGTAATAATGAATCCTCACTCCCTCATTTGTCTCCTTGTTGCTTGTAAATATTCTTGCATAAGTTGAAAATATAGACCAATAATCCACCATAAATCTCCAAATATCCAGGTTCGGATCTTGAAGAGTCGAATGCCAAAAGTTGATTCACTCCCATGCCACGACCTTCAATTTGAAATAAAAAACTGAAAATATTTTGCAACAAGAAGGAAGGGAAAGAAGAACAAGTATTGGATAGAGCTGAAGTAACACACCAAAAAGTTGAAAAATGTCAAAATTACTCCACCAATCCTTATTTCATTTCACATCTTGTGCCCCACCATCTACAACATTGCATCACCGCTATTGCTTGCTTAAATTATCACCAACAATAACCATTGTTTATTGGGGATCTTGCAATCCAAACATGTTTTTATATGGATGTTGTTGTTGGTTTATTTTTTCATTTGTCCTTGTTTTGGATCTAAGCACATAAATGTGCCCACAACCAATTGCCATAAGTGAATGCAACCATGAACAACTCATTTATCCTCAATGTCTATTACAAGCAATGTAAACCCTAGGATCAACTTCTCCTCATTAAGATAATCATATGCCAATCCTATAGATTGCCTTGTTGCTACTGCATCCAGATTACTATGAAAGATGAAGAACAAGAAGTTTCTAGAGTGTGTTCTCAAGGATCTTTTGTTCATTGTGAAAAAGCCACCAAATGTTAGGGTTACAATTTCCACTTGCGACCTACCATCTTTTGCAACCTACCAACTCTCACTTTTTTACCCACATAACGCAAGACAAATTGGGGTGCAAAAAAATATATTTAGCAAAAAAAATACTCCTTACACTTACTGTACAAACTATGCACTACAACTTTATAAACATGTCTAATATATTATGGTGCCTACATGAAAATAAAAATGTTAAAATTATCAATCAAATAACTTTTGTGACTTTTTTGGCCTTGCCTATCAAGGCAAGGATATGGTGTTTAGATTCATTATAGAATATAATAGCTTAAGGGATTTTGGCCCCTAGGTAATAATAGGTTTACTTTTATATGAGGATTTTTGAAAGATGATATTTTGGCTTGTGTTGAAACTTGAGATTTAGCTAATATACAATGATAATATCTTGAAGGATTTTGGGTTTTTTAGAGATTTTTTTGAAGATTAGGTATATATTTGCATGGTAAAATATTTGAGTTTCCATAATTCTTCTTTTGCCTTAAGATACTTCCTTAATGTAAATGGCAAGGCCATAGTGTCACACCTCCCTTGTTTGAATGGGCTTAAAAATACATTATGGTCAAACTTCTA